>Ga0247815_10002691_pt1 | contig 13040 bp, 9 predicted proteins | sample UWRJL194509B1_FD_181014 | JGI IMG/M metagenome (GOLD analysis project Ga0247815, IMG submission 181014) | Plant litter microbial communities from Arlington Agricultural Research Station in Wisconsin, United States - UWRJ-L194-509B-1 | ecosystem: Environmental > Terrestrial > Plant litter >... | reverse complement strand
CGATAACTGTACCTTTATATTCTTTCAGGAATTGCTCCAGCCAGTCGATGCTCTCCGCATCCAGGTGATTCGTAGGCTCATCCAGCAATAAAACATCAGGCTCCTGTAGCAACAAACGGCACATCGCAACACGACGGCGCTCACCACCTGACAATACCCCGATCTTAGTTTCAGGATCCGGACAGCGCAGTGCATCCATCGCTCTTTCGAGCTTGGAGTCCAGCTCCCAGGCATTCACTGCATCGATTTTGTCTTGTAACTCGCCCTGGCGGGCCATCAATTTATCCATCTTATCCGCATCTGAGTAGTTTTCCTCCAGACCAAATGCTTCATTAACGTCTTCGTACTCTTTTAAGATGGCTGTAATTTCCGCAACACCTTCTTCTACAATTTCCCTTACGGTCTTTTCGTTGTCCAGTTCAGGCTCCTGGGCAAGGTAGCCTACGGTATATCCTGGCGAGAAGACCACTTCACCCTGAAATGCTTTGTCAATTCCTGCAATGATCTTCAGAACCGACGACTTTCCAGATCCGTTGAGACCGATCACACCGATTTTTGCTCCGTAAAAGAAGGATAGATATATGTTTTTTAAAACTTGTTTTTGAGGGGGGTAAATCTTATTTACTCCCGCCATTGAAAAAATGATCTTCTCGTCTGACATAATGTGATTTGGCTGCTTACAGGTTGTTGTACTGATTTTCAACATCCCTTATACCTGCAAATATAGGAAAGGGAAATTAAAATCGATAGTTGGTCCCCGCTATTGTTATTGGCCTGAAAATTGTTAACTTTTTTTTGGATAAACCTAACCAAAATATGCTGACCGATTTTGAATGCCGATATTTTCTGGACAATACTGCACTATGTGTTATTGAGATAAAAAATAAGCAAATATCACAATGGTTGCTGATCAATAAAACTACTTTAAACATCAAGCCGCTTGTGTTTAATTCTATGGACACGTCCGGCGAAATGGAGGAAATGTTTTTTGATCTTGGCTACCTTAAATTCGATCCGGTAAAAGGCATCTTTATTGAAAAATTCAATTTAGGACAGCACCCGCTCGAAAACAGGAATTGCAAAGACATCCCAAAAGAATATGTATATGCCATCAGCCAGTTTGCGGCAGTATGTTAGTCTTGGGAACCTGTTAAAATCAGTTCCTTTAGTAGCTAAAATGTCAGTACAAGGCATCTTTTAAAGCAGATTTGGCAGCCATTTTTAATGGCTATAATCATTATATTTCTGTGACATTCGGTTTTTTTTAACTTGTTTCAATAAAAAAACCTATCTTGTAATAGTAATAAACGCATTTCTTTCTCGGGATAAGGATTGGTCTGGTGGATATAGATCAGTCAGGCATTGGTAAACATTTAGGAAATAACGTCAGTTTGCAGATCTAATTCAGATCCAATGGCGTAATTGTTGATAAAATAAAAAAGTCAGGGCTGCTTTTATTAAACAAATTTTTTAGTTTAGAGGCATCCCGGATTTAGAAAGGTTATATATGGAAGCTAAATTTTCTCCACAAGTAAAAGACGTGATTTCTTTTAGCAGGGAAGAAGCCCTGAGATTAGGTCACGATTATATAGGCGCAGAACATCTTTTGCTGGGTCTTATTCGCGAAGGCGATGGCATGGCCATTAAGATATTGAAGTCTTTAGGGGTGGATACGTCCAAACTCCGCCGCTCAATAGAAGACTCTGTACGGGGTACATCTAGTGTTACTGTAAATCTGGGTAATATCCCGTTGACGAAGCAGGCAGAAAAGGTTTTAAAGATCACTTATCTTGAGGCTAAAATATTCAAGAGCGACTTGATCGGAACTGAACATTTGTTGCTTTCTATTCTGCGCGACGACGATAACATCGCATCCCAGATCTTACTGCAGTATAGTGTAAACTACGAAATTTTCAAACAAGAGGTTGAGGTGAACAAAAACGGTTTCAGAGACGACATTCAGAATAGTGCTTCTACCGGCGGTGATGATGATTACCGTGAGGAAGAAAGCTTCAGCAGTCCAAAAAAGGTTTCAGACATTAAGTCTAAAACTCCGGTACTGGACAATTTTGGCAGGGATTTAACCAAGGCAGCTGAAGAAGGCAGGCTGGATCCAATCGTAGGCCGTGAAAAAGAGATTGAGCGTGTTTCTCAAATCCTGTCACGCCGTAAAAAGAACAACCCAATTCTAATTGGTGAGCCTGGTGTTGGTAAATCTGCCATCGCAGAAGGTCTGGCACTACGTATTGTAAAACGCCAGGTGTCGAGGGTATTGTTCAACAAACGCGTGGTTACTCTGGATCTTGCTTCTTTGGTAGCAGGTACCAAATATCGCGGTCAGTTTGAAGAGCGTATGAAAGCGGTAATGAATGAGCTGGAAAAATCTACTGATGTGATCCTGTTTATCGATGAGATCCATACCATTGTTGGTGCAGGTGGTGCTTCAGGTTCCCTGGACGCATCCAATATGTTCAAACCAGCTCTGGCCAGGGGAGAGATACAATGTATTGGTGCAACAACGCTGGATGAATACCGTCAGTACATTGAGAAGGATGGTGCTTTAGACCGTCGTTTTCAGAAAGTAATGATCGAACCGGCAACGCCTGATGAGACGATTGAAATATTAAATCGCATTAAAGAAAAGTACGAGGACCATCACGGTGTGACTTATACCGATGAAGCGATCAATGCCTGTGTGGCTTTGACTGCAAGGTACATTACCGATAGGTTCCTGCCGGACAAAGCCATCGATGCTTTGGACGAGGCGGGTTCAAGGGTACACCTGACCAATATTCATGTACCTCAGAATATCATTGATATCGAAAGCAAGATTGAAGAGATCAAGCTGGAGAAAAATAAAGTGGTAAAAAGCCAGAAATACGAAGAGGCGGCAAAACTTAGAGATACAGAGAAAAATCTGTTGGAGGAACTTGACCGTGCCAAAGCAGAATGGGAAAGTGATACCAAGACTAAGCGTTACACCGTAACAGAAGATAACGTAGCCGAGGTGGTATCGATGATGACTGGTATTCCATTGCAGCGTGTAGGACAGACAGACAGCGTGAAACTGCTGAATATGTATGAGACGGTTGCCGAGAAGATCATTGGTCAGGATGATGCGATTAAGAAGCTGACTAAAGCCATTCAACGTACTAGGGCGGGATTGAAAGATCCAAAAAAACCAATAGGTTCATTTATATTCCTGGGTCCTACTGGAGTTGGAAAAACTGAACTTGCGAAAGAACTTGCCCGCTTTATGTTTGACAGCGATGATTCGCTGATTCAAATCGACATGAGTGAATACATGGAGAAATTTGCCGTATCACGTTTGGTAGGTGCACCTCCGGGATATGTAGGTTATGAGGAAGGTGGACAGCTGACTGAAAAAGTGAGACGTAAGCCTTACGCGGTGATTTTGCTGGACGAGATTGAAAAAGCCCATCCGGATGTATTTAACATCTTACTTCAGGTATTGGACGAAGGTCAGTTGACAGACAGTCTAGGACGTAAAGTTGATTTTAGGAACACGATTATCATCATGACTTCTAATATTGGCGCTCGCCAGTTAAAAGATTTCGGACAAGGTGTCGGTTTCTCTACTTCAGCTAAAGTGAACCAGGTAGATACACATTCTAGAGGGGTCATAGAAAGTGCTTTGAAACGTGCTTTTGCTCCTGAGTTTTTAAACAGGGTGGATGATGTAGTGGTTTTCAATTCATTGGGTAAAGAAGATATCTTTAAAATTATTGATATCGAACTGAAGTCGTTGTTCGGACGTGTGCATAACCTGGGTTATGAGGTGAAGTTGACTGAAAACGCAAAAGATTTCATTGCTGAAAAAGGCTTTGATCCTAACTTCGGAGCGAGGCCGCTTAAACGTGCGATCCAGAAATACCTTGAGGATCCAATTGCAGAGGAAATTCTGAAGGGCGATATCCATGATGGAGATACACTGGAGATTGACTACGATAAGGAAAATGACAAAATCGTGGTGGAGAACAGAAGTCCTGGAAAGAAAAAGAAAAAAGAAGAAGGATCAGTTGAGTAGCTTTGATCCTGTTAGTTATAAGTCCCTTGATGAAAATTGAGGGACTTTTTTTATATGGGGGCTGCTGGGTCTTGGCTAAATATGCTGGTACTTAGTGTTTAAATTACACCTTTTTCAAATTTAGCAGTGCACAGATTTTGGTTTGTCGATAATTGACTCTATTTTAGGGATTCGAATAGGTTAGGTTAAATATTGTTGTACCAAATAGCACCAAATGAATAAAAAAATATCCCTGCTGGTCCCGCTGGCGTTGTTGTGTTTTCAAACTGTTTACAGTCAAAAAAAGCCGGAATCTTACAGGCAAAACCTTGACGGCACGAAGCTTTCATTCGATATGGTCGCTATTCCCGGTGGAGAATTTACCATGGGGAGCAAAAAAGGTAATCCAGATGAGCAGCCGGTCCATAAGGTGAAGATTGATCCTTTTTATATCGGAACCTATGAGGTCACATGGGATATCTATGAACCATTTTTGTATAAAGATTATGAGGCATCTCACAGTTCATCCCCAATATCTGCGACTGTGGATGCGGTGACAAGACCAACGAAGCCTTATCTGGATATGACTTTTAAAATGGGTAAGGAAGGACAACCTGCTTTGGCGATGACCCATTATAATGCGATACAATATTGTAAATGGCTGTATGCCAGAACTGGTTTTTTTTACCGCTTACCAACGGAGGCTGAATGGGAGTATGCTTGCAGAGCAGGTAGTACCACTGAATATGCGTTTGGTGACGACGCTTCTAAATTGGGTGACTACGCCTGGTATTCCGCAAATAGTGACAATAAGACGCATGTTTCTGGTCAGAAAAAGCCCAACCAGTGGGGGCTTTTTGACATGTATGGTAATGTAGCTGAATGGACTTACGATCAGTATGATGCTGAATTCTATGCAACTGTAGCTGGCTCCAAGGCAACAAATCCACTTTCCAAACCAGAGAAATTATACCCTAATGCCGTTAGGGGGGGCGCATATAATGATGAAGCCAAAGATGCGCGTTCGGCTTCCAGACTACCTTCAGATAAGAGCTGGAAACAGCTCGACCCACAGATTCCTAAGTCGAATTGGTGGTTTCCGGAAGCCCCATTTGTCGGCATGCGTCTGGTGAGACCGGTCAATCCGCCATCAAAAGAGGAGATAGATGCTTATTACAACAAAGCACCAATTAAAGATTATTAAGTAAATTCACACAACCAAGAACCATATATAACCTGAATTACAATGAACAATGAAGAATTGCGTGACCAACGCCGGGAATTCCTGAAAACATCGGCACTGGTAGCCGGAGGTGTTATGATCAACGGAGTAGCATTTGCCAATGGCGGTGCTCACTCTTCTGTCGACGACACAATTAAAATTGCCCTGATCGGCTGTGGAGGACGTGGAACAGGCGCCGCTTTCCAGGCCCTGGGTACGAAGTATAACCTCAAACTGGTCGCGATGGCTGATGCTTTCAGCGATAGATTAGAAGGTGCCTATAAAGAGCTTTCTGAAAAGTTTGCCGCTAAGATGGACGTGCCGAAAGAGCGCAGGTTTGTTGGCTTTGATGCCTATAAAAAGGCGATTGCACTGGCAGATGTCGTTTTGCTGGCTACGCCTCCGGGCTTCAGACCAAGTCATTTTGAAGAGGCTATTAATCAGAATAAACATGTGTTTATGGAGAAACCAGTAGCGGTTGATTCTCCAGGCGTACGTAAAGTGCTGGAAATGGCCGAGGTGGCCAAGAAAAAAAAGCTAAACGTAGTAGTAGGCTTGCAGCGCAGGTACCAGACTAACTACCGGGAAGCACTGAAACGCATTAATGACGGTATGTTGGGCGACATTACAGGCGGACAGGTATACTGGAACAGTGGTGGGGTATGGGTGAAGCCACGTGAGACCAACCAGACAGAAATGGAATATCAAATGCGCAACTGGTATTATTTCAACTGGCTTTGTGGCGATCATATTGTGGAGCAACACGTACACAATATTGACATTGCGAACTGGGTGAAAAATGCCTATCCGGTCTCGATGCAGGGAACTGGTAGCCGTGCCTGGAGAACTGGTAAGGATTATGGGGAGATCTATGACAACCACTCGGTTGAAATGACTTATGAAGATGGCGCAGTAATCCATAGCCAGTGCCGTCATTTTGAAGGAATTGACAACCGTGTTGACGAGAGTTTCCAGGGCACAAAGGGACGTATTTACCTATCTGCGGGCAATGAAGCCAAGATCTGGGATACGAAGGGTAATGTATTGTACAACTATAGCTCTAAAACAAACAGAAACCCGTATGAAGTTGAGCATGAGGAATTATTCGAAGCGGTTTCTAAAGGTATATTTAAATATGAGGATGCAGAACGTGTTGCCAAAAGTTGCTTAACGGCTATTATGGGCCGCTACGCCACGTATTCTGGAAAGACTATTACCTGGAAAGAGGCATTGAATGCAGATAATAGCTTATTCCCTGATAAACTGGCTTGGGATGCCAAACCTAAATTATTACCGGATGGAAATGGATTATACCCTATACCTACACCCGGAAAAACAAAAGTGATCTAAACGTTACTTCGGGTAATGTTTAATTTTTCCTATATAACCGCCTTGGTCTTACTGTTGCTGGCCTTTCTTAACCTAAACAAGAAAGGCCAGCGGCAGTTTGCCATTCATGGCTACGCGCAGGGGACTGATTATTCTATTAAGTATTTCGCGGAAGATAGTGTCGTGACCAAGGGGGCTGTAGACAGCATACTGATTACAATCGATTCGTCGATGTCTCTATACAAGTCTTACTCGTTGATCAATCAGTTTAATGCATCAGAAAATGGAACTCAATTGGATCCCCATTTTTTAAAGGTGATGAAAAAGTCTTTTGAGATCTACCGGCAAACAGGAGGAAAATTTGACCCTACGGTAAAGCCGCTGGTCCAGGCCTGGGGCTTTGGTGTCAGACCAGTTGAGGAATATCCGGACAGTGCAAAGGTGAAAAACATCCTGCAGTGTGTGGGGATGGATAAACTGAGATTGAAGGCTGGTTTCCTGCAAAAGAAGAAGCCCTGCATACAGGTTGATCTTAATGGAATAGCTCAAGGGTATAGTGTGGATGTGGTGGCCGATTACCTGAAACAAAAAAGCATCAAAGCTTTTGTCGTCGAGATTGGCGGTGAACTAAGAATGAAAGGACCCAAGCCTGATGGAACTCCATTAAAAATTGGCATTGAAGGCCCTGCCGATTCAGCGCATACAGAACCATCAATCCGGCATATTGTTGCACTAAACAATGGAGCAATTACTACCAGTGGTAATTATAGAAAGTTTCTGCAGCGCGGAAAAGGAAAAATAGCACACTTGATAGATCCAAAAACCGGATACCCACTGGACAATGCCTTGATCAGTGTCACCATCTATGCAAAGGATGCGATCACTGCTGACGGCTATGATAACGCAGTCATGGCGATGGATATTAAAGAAGCATTGGCTTTTGTCAAGTCCAAAAAAGGAATGGAAGCCTATATCATTTACCACCGTATAGATGGAACTGTAGCTGATACGCTGACCAGCGGATTTAAAAAACTGATGATCAATTAAGGATCATCCTAAACCAGAAACCAACTTATACCAATATGAACAGAACAGAATTTTTAAGAAACAGTTTGGTAGCTACAGGCGCACTTGCTTTGGGCTCTTCTGCCAGTGCTGTAGCAGGTATTACTGCTAATGGCCACGCTTCGTCCATGGCCGGAAAAACCTTTAATCTGGACTATGCCCCACACCAGGGCATGTTTGAAAACCACGCGGGGAAGGGTTTTCTTGACCAAATCCAGTATATGTACGACCAGGGTTTTCGCTCTATAGAGGACAATGGCTACCTGGGACGTTCTACAGAAGAACAGACCAAGATTGGCGATTTGCTGGCTAAACTGGGAATGAGGATGGGTGTTTTCGTTGTAGATGGCGGAGATAACTGGAAAATTTCCCTGACCACCGGAAAAAAAGAATTCAAGGATAAATTTGTAGAGACTTGCAAGCGTTCGGTTGAGGCGGCAAAACGTTGTAATGCGAAGTGGCTCACTGTTGTTCCCGGCTTCTATGAGCGTCATTTGCCTTACGGCAATCAGTTTGCTAATGTCATTGATGCAATGCGTGCAGGCGCGGAGATTTTTGAACCGCATGGACTGGTGATGGTTCTGGAGACACTTAGTGATACGCCTGACCTGTTTTTGCAGCAGACCCATGAAACTTATGCGGTATGCAAAGCGGTAAAAAGCCCTTCCTGCAAAATCTTGTACGACATTTACCACATGCAGAAGACCGAAGGACAACTAATCGTTAACATGGACCGTTGCTGGGATGAGATCGCTTATATCCAGATCGGCGATAATCCTGGAAGGAATGAGCCTACCACAGGCGAAATCAACTATAAAAACCTATTTAAGCACATTCATGCCAAAGGATATAAAGGTGTAATGGGTATGGAGCATGGCAATTCTGGTAAAGGTAAAGAGGGAGAGTTGCGTGTGATCCAGGCCTATAGAGAATCTGACAATTTTCTTTCTTAAGGCTATAGCACGAGCTTTAGTCTCGGGATGACAACATCTTAAAATAAACGGAGCTGGGCCTGAGGTACTTTAAAAAGACTCGAGTCCAGCTCTGTTCTTTTTTCATTTAAATGATTAAGCCGGCAATGCAGTTTGAAATTGTCCCTGATCATTTGTGCAATATGGCCATCTCCTCTCATTCGCTCCCCAAACCTGCTGTCGTTGACGCTTCCGCCATGGCATGACTGGATCATATGCCAGACTTTTTCAAAACGGTCCGGATAATTCTTGCGTAACCAGTCTTCAAAAATCCCGCCGATGGCACCATTGAGCCTTACAATGGTATAGCCTGCTGACGTAGCTCCGGCACTGGCGATGGTTGTCAGAATAGCAGGAATTTCATGATCGCTCAATCCAGGTACGAGGGGTGCCACCATAACGCCCATCGGAATTCCCGCTTTACTCAGCTCTTCCACAATCTTCAATCGCTGCCGCGAAGTTGTGGTTCTCGGTTCCATTTTTTGTCTCAGTTTTTCATTGAGGCTGTTAATGGATACATAAACCATGCAAAGGTTCAGTTTGGCCATTTCCGAAAGAATATCGATATCACGGAGGATCAAAGCGTTTTTGGTAATCATGCCAATGGGCTGTCTGTATTCGAGAGCAATTTCCAGCAGTTGCCGGGTAATCCTGAACTTCCTTTCCGCTGGCTGATAGCAGTCTGTATTTCCTGATAAAGAAATCGTAGAGGCATCCCAGGATTTCCGTTCCAGAAATTTCTTAAACAGGGCGGGAGCATCTGTTTTGACGATGATCTTCCGCTCAAAATCGAGTCCGGCACTAAAGCCCCAGTATTCATGTGCATTTCTCGCATAGCAGTAAGTGCAGCCATGCTCACATCCCTGGTATGGATTGAGGGAATAAGCCATGCCCACGTCCGGGCTTTCTACTTTGTTGACGATTGATTTGGATTTGCCAAATATGAATGAGGTTTTGCGGTCCTCCTCTTCCCAGTCGTCTATGCCTTCATCATGCTCTTTTACGTAGTCATTTTTTTGAAAGCGGTTGTGCGGATTAAACTGCGCTCCCCTTCCTTTGAAATAATTGCTTTGCTGTTCGTTGTCTAATTCCATTAGCTAAAATTACTAATAATATTAGTAATTTTAGCTAATGATTTTTCAACATTATTCTCAGCGATTGATGTGCTTTTAGCCTTCCAATCCCATTTTCTGCATCACAATGTCGCTTACCCCGGTCGATGAATAGCCACCATCGTGGAAGAGGTTTTGCATGGTGACCATACGGGTCAGGTCTGAGAACAAGGTGATGCAATAGTCTGCACAGGATTCAGCATCGGCATTGCCAAGTGGAGCCACGGCATTTGCATAATCAAAGAAATCGCCAAAGCCCTTAATTCCGGTTCCGGCGGTGGTTTTGGTAGGTGACTGGGATACGGTATTGATCCTGACTTTTTTATCTAAGCCGTAATGGTAGCCGAAACTACGGGCAATAGACTCCAGCATGGCTTTAATGTCTGCCATATCGGTATAAAAAGGGTAGGTGCGTTGCGCAGCCATATACGTAAGTGCTACTACACTGCCACCTTCGCTGATGGCGTCTAGTTTTTTAGCTACAGCAAGCATTTTATGAAAGGACATCGCTGAAACATCAATCCCTTTCATGAAATAATCGTAATTGGATTCTGCGTAAGGGATCTTTTTGCGGATGTTGACACTCATGCCAATAGAGTGGAGTACAAAATCTATCTTTCCCCCCAGTATTTCCTGTGATTGGGTAAACAGGTTGGTCAGTTCTTCTATGTTGGTGGCATCGGCAGGTACGATCTTTGAATTTGTTTTTTCTGCCAGGGCATTGATCTCGCCCATTCTCATGGCAATCGGTGCATTGGTCAAAACAAATTCTGCACCTTCTTCATGTGCTCTCTCGGCTACTTTCCAGGCGATTGAGTTTTGATCCAGGGCACCTGTGATAATGCCGCGTTTACCTTTTAATAAGTTGTACATATTGTTATGTTTTATCTCGCTTTAATTATCGAAAGTAAGAAAAATATAAAATATATCCGTGCAGAAAGCGCTGAAATCACGCTGGCAGGATCTGCTTATCCCGTGATACCCAACAGTTCTTCTGCATTTTTAAGCGCAGATGAGCCAGGGTTTTTGCCGCTCAGCATTTCTGCAATTACCTGTATCCGCTCTGCCTGTTTTAGTTTCCTGATACCAGTAGTTGTACGTTCAGCCCCGTCATTTTTATACACGAAATAGTGGGCATCGCCTTTGGAAGCTATTTGTGGGAGGTGAGTGATGCAGACCACCTGCATGTCTGACTCCAGATCGCCGATTACATTCCCTACTCTCAGCGCAGTTTCACCGGAAATTCCGGTGTCAATTTCATCAAATATCAGTGTTGGCAGATCGGTATGTTTGGCCATTACTGATTTTATGGCCAGCATCAGCCTGGACAATTCTCCACCAGAAGCCACCTTGGCTACAGGAGCGGGTTGCTGACCGTTGTTGGCAGAAAAAAGCAGTGCAATGCTGTCTCTACCGTCTTTGTTCAGATCTGGCAGTTCGTTTTGCTGAATTTTTATACGGGCATTTGGCATGCCTACCTTGACCAGGATGCCGGCTACAAGTTGCTCGATTTTTACAACAGCCTTGCTGCGGTTGGCCGACAGGATCACCGCTTGTTTTTCCAGATCTGTAAGAGCCAGCGCGATGTCTCTTTCCAGTCGTAGGATTTCCTCATCGGTGGTCATCAGGTCATTCAGATTGGCAGATAACTGGGCCTTTATCTCTAGCAAGCCGGCAATAGTGGTTACCTTATGTTTTTGTTGCAGACTATAGATCGCATCCAGCCTGCTGCCGATTTCCTCAATTCGTGAGGGATTAAAAATAATGCCTTCTTCCAATGAGGATATTTCCAGCGCGATGTCTTTAACTTCTATGGAGACAGAACGCAATCGCTCACTTAATGAGGCATATTCTGAATTAAACTTTTCAATGCCCGACAACTGCTGGGTTGCTTCTTTTAATACAGGAAGTACAGCCGAGTCCTGTTCGCTTAGTAGCTGGTAGGACTGGACTAATGCCCTTTTGATGGATTCTGAATTGTTAAGTACCGCCAGTTCTGCTTCCAGCTGTTCCTGTTCTTCCGCTTTTAGATCAGCCATTTCCAATTCGTTAAACAAGAATTGCTCATAGTCTTGTCTGTTGCGGGCCTCTGTTGCGAGGGCCTTGCTATCTTTTAGTTGCTGGAGGTCTTTCCGGTAGGCTTTATATTTGACACGATATTGCGTCAAAGCAGCCTCATGGCTGGACAGGGTATCCACCAGCATCAATTGAAACACAGGATCATTTACCTCCAGCGTGGCGTGTTGCGAATGGATGTCAATCAGTTGTTCACCAATTTGCTTCATGACAGCAAGAGGTACTGGGGTATCGTTGATGAACGCTCTCGATTTTCCATCTGTAGAAATTTCTCTCCTGAGGATGGTTTCGGTTTGAAAATCGATGTCATTTTCTTCGAACAAAAGTTGTAAAGCAGTTCCTTCAACTAAAAACTGGCCCTCTATAATGCATTTCTTTTCCTGGTTGAAAAAGTATTTTGTTTCTGCCCTTTGGCCTAAAATCAAAGAAAGTGCGCCCAGCATGATGGATTTTCCGGCGCCGGTTTCACCAGTGATGATATTCAAACCTTTACTCAGTTCAAGTTCAACACTGTCTATTAAAGCATAGTTACGAATAGAAAGTTTCTGTAGCATATTACAGTGCTAAATTAGGAAATCTTAGGCATTGGACACTGAAACTTACCAACAAAAAAGGCAGAAGAAAAAACTCCTGCCCTTAACTAAATTTAAACGGTGTGTGTTGGTACTAAAAACTAACTGCGCTCGATCCTGATCACTTTGACAGCAGAGTCGCTTAAATTTCCAGACCTGATCATCAAACGGTTGACCGGCAAGGTATGCATGGATTTCAGATCGCCTTTGATTCCTTTTTCGTCCTTAAGTTTCTGAAGGTCTTTCTCGTACTTTTCCTGAAGTTCTTTATACTCAGGAGACTCCTGCAACTTTTTCATGTCTTGGATCTGCTTTTTAAACTCGGGTGAGTCAAACTGTTTTTTCATTGCTTCAGCATGTTTCTTCATCTCCTCAGCATGTTTCTTCATATCTTTCTGGAAGTTTTTCATGTCTATGGACTGAAATTTCCTCGTCATCACCACCATGTTTTTTTGCAGGTCGGCCTGTTGTTTTTTCCATTCAGGTGAATTGAATTTTTTGACCATAATCTGGGCCTGCATCTTGGCATCGTTGAGCGTTTTCTTAAATTCCACACTATTGATATAGGTCATACTCTTGTTTACAGCAGAATCTATTCTGAAATCAAATTTGAAGTCTGAAGTGTTCAAAAAAGTGTCATTGATCACTTCCTGTCTCAGGCTATCT
>Ga0247815_10002690_pt1 | contig 13041 bp, 2 predicted proteins | sample UWRJL194509B1_FD_181014 | JGI IMG/M metagenome (GOLD analysis project Ga0247815, IMG submission 181014) | Plant litter microbial communities from Arlington Agricultural Research Station in Wisconsin, United States - UWRJ-L194-509B-1 | ecosystem: Environmental > Terrestrial > Plant litter >... | reverse complement strand
AACCGCCCGGTGTTCTTACTGTAAGCTCGAATGCAATAGGAAAATCGGTTGTCCTTATACTATTTGCAGCAGCATATTGAGCAACATTAAACGTATTATCATCGCCTACAATTGCTGTCTGCCCACTTCTTCTCCATTCAAAAGTTGCAGTTGAAACATCAAACGAGTTGTTTAAAGGCAATGCTTCAAGAACATAATTTTTCCCGAAAATTGTTTCGCGGCATTCCTGCAAACCAGTTACCTGTGGCAGGTTTGTTATAGGGTCAACCGTTACGTTTCCATTAACCGAACATCTACCGGAAACGATTGTGATAACATACGGAGTTGCTGATGCTGCTAAGTTAGTAAATATATTAGATGCCTGTGGTGTACCTGAGCCTAAAGCATACGTTATACCTGTTCCCGGTAAAGTTGAAGTTACCGTAATGGTAGCTGTTTGTGTAGCACAATCGGTTGCCGATACTGTAGCAACTACAGCAGGCAATGTTGTTACGGGAGTAACGGTTACATTTCCTATTACCGAACATGTCCCTGATAAAATTGTGATAACATACGGAGTTGCCGATGCTGCTACGTTGGTAAATATGTTTGATGCCTGAGGTGTACCTGTGCCTATAGCATAAGTAATGCCTGCTCCCGGTAGCGTAGAGGTTACGGTAACTGTAGCTGTTTGTGTTGCACAATCCGTAGCTGATACTGTAGCAACTACAGCAGGAAGTGTTGTTACCGGTGCAACGGTTACGTTTCCTAATACCGAACACGTGCCTGATAAAATTGTGATAACATATGGAGTTGCCGATGCTGCTACGTTGGTAAAAATATTAGATGCCTGAGGTGTACCTGTGCCTATAGCATAAGTAATGCCTGCTGCAGGTAGCGTAGAGGTTACAGTAACTGTAGCGGTTTGTGTTGCACAATCGGTTGCTAAAACGGTTGCTACTACGGCAGGAAGTGTAGTTACCGGAGCAACGGTTACGTTTCCTAATACCGAACATGTCCCTGATAAAATTGTGATAACATACGGAGTTGCCGATGCTGCTACGTTGGTAAATATGTTAGATGCCTGCGGTGTACCTGTGCCTATAGCATAATTAATGCCTGCTCCCGGTAGCGTAGAGGTTACGGTAACTGTAGCGGTTTGTGTAGCACAATCAGTTGCTGAAACGGTAGCGACAACAGGGTCAAGAACGTTAACATTTAACTGTGCAGCCTCACTTAGCAAAGTACATGCTGTAGAGGTCATAACACAGTAATACTGGTTACCATTAAACGATGCCGGGGCACTATTAACCGTAAGCGTTGCAGTTGTTGCACCGGAGTAGTTAGTACCATTGGTTACGTTAACCCATGTACCACTTGCATTAAGCGTTTTCCACTGGTATGTAAATCCTGTAGCACTGCTTAAAACTACAGTGAACGTCGCTTGTGCGTTAACGCAAATATTAGCATCGGAAGGTTGGGTGGTTATGATTGCAACCGGATCTATGTCAGTTGTATGATTTCCAAGATCAGCACAGGATTCATTAACATTAGTATCCCATTCATTTACATTATAAGTAGTTGAAGGTGCTATTGCATCAGGATTTCGTATCATTGTAAATCCCACATTATTAATTGTCCTAACACGGTCAATTAATACACTATTTTTAAAAAGTTCAAATTTATCATTGCCGTTAAAACCATTACCCAAGTTATCGCTAAAAGCCACTGTACAATTTAATGGTGCAGTTGCAGAAATCAGGTAAGTGGACTCCGGACCTATTGTACCGCTTAAGTCAATGCTTCTTTCAGCAGTATTACTATTATCTACATATTTTTTTAATGTATATCCCGAAAGACTAACCGATGTGTTTGAGGGATTATATAATTCAATTATTCCCCCACTTCCTACTAATTCATCATAAATTTCAGAAATATATATTTCTCCACTTGGCGGTAAGCAGTTAGAAGTAAGTACAGTAAACGACGTACCTGTAGCGCGGCAGCCATTAGTAATAATAGTAATTGCACCCGTGGTTGCTGTTACAGGTACAGTTGCTTTAATAACAGATGCCGATACAACTGTAAAACCCGGAGCTTCTACTCCATTAAATTTAACCGAGCTTGTACCCGAACCTAACTGGAAACCGCTGCCATTAATGGTTATTACCGTGCCTATAGGCCCGGATGTTGGTAAAAATGATGTGATAGATGTGCTTGTACAGGGAGATTGAGCATGTACTGTAGTCACAAGGAACAAGCAGGTTAAAAAGCTAAGGATACAGTAATTAAATAGAGTATTTTTTTTGTGCATTATTCTGTTTTTAAATTTATATGCCAAAATGCTGCGCAAGTTAATTATTTTAAAGATACGATAATCAAACTTATTTTATGAAAATGTTAACATAACAACCTTAGTTTTCAGGATATCGCAATTCACATTCAAACTTCTCATTTATAAAGTGATATAAAAACAATACCCACGCGGTGCGTGGGTATTTAAAATATAATTGTAAGTATTAGACTAAAAAACTATCCTTTTACTCACTTTTCCTTTTACAGTATTAATCTCTACAATAAGTACTTCCTGTGCTACCTGCAGGCTGTTTATAGCCGTTTTAGTCGCATTTATCTTGTCATTACCGTAAAGTTTCCTGCCTCTCACATCATAAATAGTTACACCGGTCATTTCGGCTGTGCCACTGTTTATGTTTATAGTATTGCCCTGTTTGTAAACTATTACGCTATTAGGGTCAAGCTGAGGTGTTTTAGTTCCAAGGGCTTCGGTAGTGTACACTACTTCAAACCTGTCGTTAAACGTTCCTGCTTCACTTGTAAATGTATAGTTGCTTTCGCCAAGGTCGTGGTATACACCTAAAAGGTTATCTTTTAAATATATATCCTGCCCCTGCTCAAACAGTCCGTCTTTATGGTCTATGCTTACGGTAAATTCTCCCGTAGTTAAAGCTTTAAAGCCCATTGGCACTACATCGACAGGCGCAAATTCCGGCCTTGCCTGTATCGATAATCTTGTATCTTCTGCAAGAGAGTAGAAAGTTACGTTACCTCCGTCGCTAAACTGACGGCCATCATATCCGTAATCTAACCCAAGGGTTGCATTATCCATATAGGCTATCGCAATTTGACTAAAGCCGGCTTCTGTACCTTTAAGATTTAGCCAATAACGCGAATTGTTATTTTGCGCCGTCCTGAAGAATGCCTGGTCTGCCCCCGGAGATGGCCTCCTCATGTCATTAGTAAACGTAATATCAGATCGTACAGGTGTAGCGGCTGTTTTTACAAAGAAGCCCTGCCCCTGAGATATTAACCATGAACTCACATCATTTCGTGGAAAGAATATAGCCTGGTCTTCGCCACCACCCGAAACAGGGTCGTTTTCAAAACCATCATTTGCAGTAAAGGCTGCAAGGGTTAATGTTGCATAAGACGATGCATTTGCATTGTTCTTTTTCCTCCAGAAGTAAAGTCCGGATGCTTCGTTAATAACACCTTCGTTACCATCAAAAAATGCCTCAACACTTATTGGCGACGGGTAAGGGTTACCCACTGCTGTGAACCTGCTGCCTTGTACTGATGCCGGAATGGTTACTGTACCATTATTTGGCGTACCTGTAAAGGTACCTGTAAAGGTAACCGGGGTTATACCATTATAATAATCTGCGCCAACTGCTGCATTGGTATCCGGCATACGTATCAGATAGCTTTTTGCAGGGGTAAAGGTTGTAGTACCCGGTACGGCTAAATAATAATTGGCATCGCCACTAAAGCCATACTCATAAAAGCGCGTTGCAACTGTTAATTCAGAAAAATTGCTAAGGGTTTGTGTACCGCTTACTGGAGACGACCATAATGTATAGTCGTACCTGTAAAGTGTATTACTCGCTTTTACAGCACTTACAGAGCCGGTATTTGTATTTGCCGTAACATCAGCTCCCTGTATAAGGGCTGCATTGTTTTGAACGGTAAGTATACCGTTACCCTCTACAGTTACCTTGTCGTTTACATGTAAAGTATTACCTGTAGTAACAATAAGTGCAGCATTAGCCTGTACTACTAAAGTTTTACTGTACCCTATACCTTGCGGCACAGTTGCAGTATTTACCGATGGTGCAATAACAACCGGCGTGTTTATAGTAGGCACTTCGTTACAAGACCAGTTATTATTGTTATTCCAGTTGGTATCTTCGTTACCTGTCCACATATTTTCTGTAAACATTAGCTGTGTTTTATTATCAACAGTAAACTGGCTTGTACATCCCGGCGTAATATCGGTTCTTGTAAGTCTTGTAATTTCAAGTTCCTTATTATTATCAGCAGGTGTTACCACTATTATTAAATCGGCACTGCCTAATGCATTAGCTGTTGCTGCCGCTGTTCTTACCGAACCGTGATTTACAGTATATTCTACACTAAAAGTTGTATTAGCTAAAAGCCCTGTTACATGTAATGTTGCAGTGGTACCGCAAAATTGTGTATTGCTAACCCCGCTAAGCGTAGGCAATTTATTAATTACAATATCGCTGCCGTTATTGTTCGGGCTTTTAGTGAATAAAAGAGACGATGATAAATGCACAACACGAACCCTGTAGTTACCAGTAGCAAAGCTTGCAGGCAACGTGGCTGCAATAGGGCTGTTAGCCGCAGCTGCGCTTATTATATTAGAAAAATCTTCAGGGAAAACACCTGTGGCATCTGAGTGCTGTACGTAAAAACTACCTGTGCCAAATGTACCCTGGCCGGTGTATTGTACGCTTATTGCAGCAGCTTCGCCCTGGCAGTATGAGCCATAAGCAGCGGCAATTGTATTTATAAATGGTGCTTCTTCCACTGTACCGTTTAATGGTACCACTTTAGTAGCGCCCCCTCCGGTAATAGTTAATGTACCTGTGTAAGTGCCATGCAGCTGCCCTGCTGCAAGCCTTACATAAATTTCGGGATTGTTAAGGTTTAAACCACCCGCTGTATAAGGAATGCTTCCCGTTTGGGCATAGGCTGCTGCGCCAATTATTATCTGGAAATGTTCTGATACAGTTAGTGTAATATTTCCTGATGCCGGTAAAAGGTTAGCCGCAGTAATGCTTGTTAATTGCACTGGCTGCGATGCACCACGACCCTCTATTACAGAAATGTTTATTGGCGAAGGTGTAGCATCAATAACAGGACGCGCAAGTACCGTTAATGTCCTGCCTGTAGAAATCGGGTTGTAAGCAGCATTACCTGTATTTGACGCTGTAAGCGTAGTTGTACCCACCCCTGTTATTGTTACTGTACCGTCTTCTGCAATAGTAGCAACGCTCTGGTTAGAACTACTCCATGTTACAGGAAGGCTTGCCGTATTATGATATTCAAATAAGAAAGGTGCATCACCTAAATATTTGGTCGGGATAGGATCCGGGTCAAAACTTAGCACCTGGTTAAGCTTCGTTACCGTATAGGCAAGTGTTTTAGTATTTGTGCCATAATAGCTTGTAGCTGTTATACCTATGTTATAAGTTCCTGCCGGTGTTGTACCATCAAAATTTATAAGGCCTGTATTGTTTACAGTAGCCCCTTGTGGAAGGTTTGCTGCTGTATACGTAATAACCGGTGTACCTGTAGCTGTTATTTGATACGTATCTGTCGTGTTTATTACAGAGGTATCTGTAAGTGTACTGTTAACAACCGGAGCAATTGGTGCCGGTACTACGGTGCCATTAAATGTAAAATCGTTAACACTATAAGTACCAGTGCCAGTGCCCCATGCATAAATGCGAAATTCTATAGCTGTAGTGACATTTTGATAAACCGAAGCTGAAAGAGTTATTGTATTAGCGTCCTGACTATCCTGAGTAGATGTTGGGCTACCAATATTTGCCACAAATCCATCTAAACTTGATCTAACGGCAACCATTGCCGGACCTGAACCAGATGTTTGTGAGTTATATACAAAACTGGCTAAATTTATCATATAACCCGTATTAGGAGTAAGCTTAAGGGTAAAATATTTTTGGGCATCCAATTGCGCTGTATTCCATCCTGTACTATTATACCTGTTATTAGCATTAGAACCACTTATACCAGAACTTCTCCCTATACCACTTACCGTAATATTATCGTCAGAACCTTCACCAGATGTATAAGGGTTTGAATTGTTCGGATTATTTCCTGTTATAGCATTAGCCCATATAGAACCGTTAGTTGCTACCGAATTTATAAACAAAGTACCATTATTTAATGATGTAAACTCGTAGTTTGTTGCCTGCCCTCCGGTTAATGTTATAGGATAAGCCCCTACCGGAGAAGCCGTTGTTGCCGATGTAGCAATTGATGGTGCTACAAAACCTGCAGCATTGGTTTGGTTCTGTCCACTTATAAAACCACCATAAGTAATGGTTAAGGCAGGGTTAGCTGCTCCCTGGTTTTTAGATTTATTATCGGCAGTAGCTGTTAAGCCTTTTTTGGTAATGGTTCCCGTTAAGGCTGTTGCAGGCTGCTGCACTGTATAGCTACCTGCATTAGTACCCGATAATGTTATATTTACCGGAATGTTTGTACCTGCATTAAGGCTTGTAAATAATCCTGATACTGTAACATTATCCGGATCTATAACACCATTAAGAACCGCACCCGTAATTGTTGCAGCCGCTGTTGCATTATATACCTTAGTAGTTACTGTCGCATTTGTAACATCTACTGTTAAAGGAGCGGGTGTAATATTTGCAGAAAACGACTGTGATGCTACACTGTAATTTGCTGCATCTGCGCCCTGAAGTGCAAATAATGCCGTTACGGGCTTATTGTTAGCTACACTAAAATCATTAAATGTACCAGCAACAGTGTCTGAAGCTAACGATACATCATCTCCTTCTACACTGCCACCAGCAATAACTCCGTTACTTACTGTAGCTGTTATTGTCCTGTCATACACTTTATTTTGTGCCGTTGCTGTAACTGTAAGTTGTTTTGGCGTTATGTTAGCACTTAAGCCTGTAGGTTGCGTTAAGGTATAATTACCAGATTGCGCCCCCGTTAATACAGAGGTACTTGTAACTTCTATACCACTGGCAACATCTACGCTTGCAAATGTACCGGTACCTGATAATGTAACAGCATCTCCGGGAACAACACCTGCTAAAGTACCTGTAATAACAGCCGCGGCAGTACCGTTGTATACTTTATTTTGCGCCGCAGCATTATTTATAGTTACTGCTTTAGGCAAAATATTACCTGTAAGTTCATAATCGGCCTGTGCCAAAGTATAGTTTGCTGCATTAACACCGCTTATAGTATACTCTATATATACCGGAATATTATCCGCAACATTTTTTGTTTCAAAAAATGCAAAGCTGCTTAATGTTACCTGGTCATCACCCACTATGCCGTCAAGGATTCCTGTTGCAGTGGCAGTATCATTACCATCATATACTTTTGCCGTAACAGCAGGGTTACTTATTGTAAGTGCCTTTTTATTTACTGTAAGTTGTTGACTTATATTATCGGCTGGATTATACTGGTCATTCCCCGCTTGGCTGGCAATAATATTTGTTATACCAACGCCTACAATAGTGATTGTATTGCCAGTAACCGTAGCTACATCAATATTAGTACTTGTATATGCTATTTCTAACCCTGAACTTGAACTACCGTTAAGTAATTGATTTGAATCTCCATATGTTAAAGGTGCAGGTATGGTAAAAGTAATAACCTGATTTTGAAGACTGGCATCAGTTATATTAGCCGATAGCCCCTGTGGTTGCACCACACTATAGTTTAATGCAGCTGTACCACCCAGTGTGTAGCCCGTAACCGCAACAGGTATGGCTGTTCCCGGTTCACTGCTTGTAAATTGTGCAATAGCTGCACTTGTATCTAATGTAACGTTGTCGTTATTTATTATTCCCTCTAATACCGGGGTACCTGTTATGGTTGCCGCAGTAGTACCGTCAGACACTTTATTGTTTATTGCAATACCACTTATGGTAACTTCCTTTGCGGTTATATTACCGGTAAGATTTGGCTGTGCGATAGTATATTTTGAAGACTGTGCTCCACTTATAGTGTAACCCGTTACCGTAACTGGTTTATTAGTTCCTGCTGTTGCAGTATTAAAATTAGCAATCGGGGTACCACCCAGAGTTACCACATCTGTACCGACTCTACCCGAAAGCGCGGCAGTACCAGTTAGTATTGCTGCAGCAGAAGCGTTATATGTTTTATCGTTAACTGATAAACCGGTTACAGTAAGATTCTTTTTATTTACTGTTAATGTTTGAGATACAGCAGTTGCAGCTGCATATGTTGTGTTACCTGCCTGATTTGCCGTTATAGAAGTAGTACCATTACTTAAAATAGTAACCGTACTGCCAGATACCGTTGCAACTGCTGTATTAGAACTTGAGTATGATACAGCCAGTCCTGAAGATGCTGATGCTGATAATGCAAAGGGTGCATCACCATAAGTTTTGGCATCTAAAGAACCAAATGTTATAGTTTGAGATTGAAGTGCAGTATTTATGGTACCATCTAACTGAAATCGCACGCCACTACCATTAGATAGATAGAGGTTTCCCCCCGTACCTCCTATAGCAAGAAATTTTAATGTTACTGTGGTAGTAGCAGGTATATCTGCTAAAGCCGTTTGTACAGCAACAGGAAAAGTAATATTGGTTAACGAACCTCCCGAACTTGTGCTTATGCTTGCCGTTCCTATACTTGTAAATGACGTACCATTGGTACTATATAATACTTCCACACTGGAAGCACCTGATGTAGACCTTCTCGAATACCAATTAGATATGCCAGTAATAGACATTCTGTATCCTGTGTTTGCCTTAATTGTAAATGTAAAAAAATCTGTGGTTTCTCCATTTGTACCACTGCCGCCATAACTATCTGATGCAGGAGTTCCAGAAGTTCCTAATCCAGCTCCTCTTACAAAACCGGTAGAGGTTGCGTTAGCAGCAGTAGTTGCTGCCGGCCATGGGTTTGGTCCCCAACTTAACCCGTTTGGGTTCCATGTTGCCAATTGCCCCCAAGAGGCCATTGTTGATAGCAACAGGGCAATGAGGAAAGTGCCCTGTAGTAATTTTTTGTGTAAAAGTTTTTTCATAATACTTTTAATCTTTTTTGTGATTTTTTTAGTGATTTCGAAGCCTACAAATATTGTGTTTTATGGGTTTAAAACAGTAGTAATCAATATTGTGTTTTAGTAATCAGTAAGTTAACCCCGAATTAGCTAAAAGTTAACCGTATTAAGATTAGGCTAAAATATTTAAGGAGAAAAAATCTATAATTCGACGAAATGCCTGTTACGACTGATGAAATGCAAGGTTAACAAATAAAACATTCTATAAATATGTAATTTTCTACTTTACGTATATTTAAATAGGCATGGCTTGTAACATGTCAGATATTACAAATTTTATGTTAATCAGGATTAGGGGTTATGTAACAACTAAATTTTTAGTATGCTGATCTAACAATTTAAGCAGCCGCAATTAATTTATAAATATGCAACATACCGATAGGTAATTGTTATATTTATAAAACAGCATTAAAACTACAGTTTTCAACACTTTATTCTGTTATTAAAAAATATTAAATATTTTGTAATACTGCGTCTATTTAATATTTGATTAAAACACTGCAAAACAATACCTTAACATATATTTTATATATTAGCAATACTAAGCTAAATACAATATGATAGCTTTGATAACATTTAATTTAACACAAAATCAATTAAAACAGATGACAAAAATTACTAAAAGTTTTACAAGAACTGTCTTGTTAGTGGTCTTGTTCATGGTAACGGGATTGTCCTGGGGGCAGTCTATATGGACTAACAATATTGATGGTACTAATCCGTCTGACTCTAACCCGTTTACAACCGGCGACGTAAAAAATGAAAACATTACGGTTAGTGGTATTGGCATGACGGGGCTACAGTCTAATGCCGGTAATAATGCTTATAATGTAAAAAACTTTTCAACATCCTCTAATATTAATACAGGATCTTATTTTAGTTTTACACTTACCCCAAACCAGGCTTACACAATTAACCTTACAAGTTTTGTGTTTTCAAGACAAAGGTCGGGCACAGGCCCACTTACGTGGGCTGTACGATCGAGCGCAGATAATTATGCTGCAAACATTGGAGCAACTTTTAGTCCGGGAACCTCAAGTGCTACGGAAACTATTACCTTAACCGGTGCTTCCTTTCAAAATATAACTTCTGCCATAACCTTCAGGATATATGGATGGAACGCCGACGGCGCTAATGGTACAGGGCGTATTAGCGATTTTACTTTTAATGGTACTGTTACCGGCGGAATTGTAGTAACCGCTCCGGTAGCAACCGATGCTACAAGCGTAACTGCTGCCGGATTTACAGCAAACTGGAACGCCGTTACCGGTGCTACGGGTTACAGGCTGGATGTGAGTACTGATGCTGATTTTACATCTATCTTAGAAGATTATGATGGCATTGCCGTAAGCGGATTGTCTCAGGTAGTTACAAATGGCGTTATGCCGGGTGCGACACATTACTATAGGATAAGGGCAGAGTTTGGTGAGCAAACATCTGGGAATTCTAACATTATTACTCTTAATGTACCTTGCGGTATTGTAACCCAACCGATAGCTTCTGCCCAGTCTTTTTGTTCATCAGGTACAATTAGCCAGCTAACTGCTACAGGAACAGGTTTAAAATGGTACGCTACATCTACAGGTGGTGATGCTTTAGCAAGTACTACTGCACTTACCGCAGGTAATTATTATGTGTCTCAAACAATTGGTAACTGCGAAAGTACACGTACCGAAGTTGCTGTTACTATAAACACTACCACTGCTCCTACTGCTGCACCTATTGCAATATGCCAGACAGGCACGGTGGCCGACTTATCTGCTACAGGCGAAAACCTTAAATGGTATGCTGCTGCAACAGGTGGTGATGTTCTTGCTTCTACTACTGCGCTTATAGCGGGTAACTATTACGTATCTCAAACTTTGAACGACTGCGAAAGTGCCCGTACCGAAGTTACTGTTACTATAAATAATATCACTGCTCCTACTGCTGCACCTATTGCTATTTGCCAGGCAGGAACGGTAGCCGACTTAACGGCTACAGGCGAAAACCTTAAGTGGTATGCTGCTGCAACAGGTGGTGATGTTCTTGCTTCTACTACTGCGCTTATAGCGGGTAACTACTATGTATCTCAAACATCAAATGATTGCGAAAGTGCCCGTACCGAAGTTGCTGTTACTATAAACACTACCACTGTTCCTACTGCTGCACCTATTGCTATTTGCCAGGCAGGAACCGTGGCCGACTTAACGGCTACAGGCGAAAACCTTAAATGGTATGCTGCTACAACAGGAGGCGATGCTCTTGCATCTACAACTGCGCTTACAGCTGGTAACTACTACGTATCTCAAACATTAAATGATTGCGAAAGTGCCCGTACCGAAGTTGCTGTTACTATAAACACTACCACTGCTCCTACTGCTGCACCTATTGCTATTTGCCAGACAGGCACGGTGGCCGACTTAACTGCTACAGGCGAAAACCTTAAATGGTATGCTGCTACAACAGAAGGCGATGCTCTTGCATCTACAACTGCTCTTACAGCTGGTAACTACTATGTATCTCAAACTCTTAATGATTGCGAAAGTGCCCGTACCGAAGTTGCTGTTACTATAAACACTACCACTGCTCCTACTGCTGCACCTATTGCTATATGTCAGGCAGGAACGGTAGCCGACTTAACCGCTACAGGCGAAAACCTTAAATGGTATGCTGCTACAACAGGAGGCGATGCTCTTGCATCTACAACTGCGCTTACAGCGGGTAACTATTACGTATCTCAAACTTTAAACGACTGCGAAAGTGCCCGTACAGAAGTTGCTGTTACTATAAATACTACCACTGCTCCTACTGCTGCACCTATTGCTATTTGCCAGACAGGAACAGTAGCAGACTTAACTGCTACAGGCGAAAACCTTAAATGGTATGCTGCTGCTACAGGCGGCGATGCTTTAACAAGTACTACTACCCTAATTGCAGGCAACTATTACGTATCTCAAACTCTTAACGACTGCGAAAGTGCCCGTATCGTTGTTGCCGTCAGCATAACCGACCTGCAAACTCCCGCAGGCGCAATTACACAAGATTTCACAGCAGGACAGACAATTGCAGATCTTGAGCCTTCAGGCGATAACATCAGGTGGTATGCCGAAGAAAGCCTTACTACTGTGTTACCACTTACTACAGTATTAATTGATGAAGCTACTTATTATGCTGTTCAGTTTGAAGGTACTTGTGTAAGCGATGCTCTTGAGGTTACTGTAAATGAAGTTTTGAGTAATGAAACATTTAATATTAAAGGGTTAAAATTATATCCTAATCCTGTGAAAGATATTTTAAATATTTCATACACAGAAAACATAACATCTGTAGCGATATATAATTCATTAGGACAAATGGTTATTTCTAAAAATGCAAATACACCTACAACACAGTTAGATATGTCGTCTTTATCTTCTGGTATGTATACCGTAACTATTACATCAGGTACACAATCAGCAATTATAAAAGTTATCAGGTAATAAATATTTAAGACTTATTTTAAATATAAAAAGCCATCAGGATCTGAGATTCTGATGGCTTTTACTTTTATTACTTGGTTCAAATAATTACTTGTTAAAGAATTTGTCTCAATACAATATCAACAACTATACAAACCCATTACCAGACGGTACTGAACTATTTGATAACAGGAGTCGAATGTCTGACATATCTTTCAATGCGAAGACAAAGAGTTTTAGAAGTAAATTAAGGTGTATGATTTGTGGATTTATTCCTCTCCAGGCTTATTAAATATCCATAATTTCTACAACAACAAAAAGCCCTTTATCTATACGGATAAAGGGCTTTAAAAAAGAAAGGCGATGACATACTCTCCCACAAACTGCAGTACCATCTGCGCAGGCGGGCTTAACTACTCTGTTCGGGATGGGAAGAGGTGAGCCCCGCCGCAATAATCACCTTAAAAGGTTCATTGC
>Ga0247815_10002689_pt1 | contig 13043 bp, 13 predicted proteins | sample UWRJL194509B1_FD_181014 | JGI IMG/M metagenome (GOLD analysis project Ga0247815, IMG submission 181014) | Plant litter microbial communities from Arlington Agricultural Research Station in Wisconsin, United States - UWRJ-L194-509B-1 | ecosystem: Environmental > Terrestrial > Plant litter >... | reverse complement strand
TTCGTAAATTGTTTGAAGAACGTCTTTAAAACCACTTTTTGCGAATCGTCGATCATTCGGATTTGGGGGTGTCGTGTCGGTAAGCTCGCCAGAAACATGTACGATTGCGGCAAGCAGGTCTTTAATTGGCCGAGCAATGTACACGTAGATGATGATTGAAGCGAGCGCACCGAGAACGACTTGAGCAGCAAGAATTCCAACGAACGCTAATGGATTGGTGTCATGAAATCCGAACATGTAAAGGATTGAGGCGATAATAAGGAGGATCACGAGTTGTGACACTGTAATAACTATTGCGACTATCCCGTTAAAGTATGGCCAAAAGTCTTTAGCGAACTTTTGCGGAGTTTTTACTGCCATACAACTCCTCCATCTTGTGGAACTGAAGTGAGCCATGTTTGGCCGCGTGCGAGTGGAACGTCTTTTCCTTCGGCATCAGTGAACTTGATTTGTTCGGTTTTACTGGCTTTGGTCCAGGTGACTTCTTGAACGGTGCCATCTTGGAAAATAGTTGCTTTACCAGATCCAACAGCATCGATTTGTTGACGGTAGCCATCTTCGAGTACAGTTCGTTCTGGGATAACCATTACGATGACAACGCGAGGACTAATTTGGCCAGCTTCACGATCAAGGTGCGGCGCACCTCCTTCTGAACGGTCATATGTATTTGTCGTCGCATTGTATGCGTAGGTGCTGTTGAATAATGGACCACTGATGTCAACTTGCATAGCTGTGGCGGTTGGAACTTTTGCTGCAACGCTGTCTTTTCGGGTAAAGCCATTAAATGTCGACACAGTGTAACCCTTTGCTGCGTTCAATGTGTCGAGCCGTTCGAAAGTGGTATAGACATTATGTGGTGCCCATCGATCAGTTGCACGGTAGTATGAATTGGCATTAAAGAATTGATCAATATCACGGTAGCTTCCGTTTCGAACTTCCGCTAAGGCTGCAGCGCTACCTCCGATATGAGCGATGCTTGCATCAAACGCCGCCATCCAGTCGACGTAGTACATGCGAACACTTCGGACCGGTCCAATGAGGGCTGGTTTTTCCTGTTGGTACATGACTGCAAAACGAGTAATGCCACCTTCGGCAACTGCTTCAAATACGACACCGCTGTTCTTTAGACCTGATTGTGGCCGAGCATCGGGGCTGTTTTCGATCATAATTCCTGTCACTGCTTGCGTTACAGCTGCTTCATTCTCGACAAGATTTCCGGTAAGCGGAGAGTAGAATTTAGGCGCTGGTGGTTTCACCTCTGGCTTTACTATTTTTACAGGAGCCGGAGCTGGCTTTTGGTTCAAGAAGTATAATGCAGCGGCAACTCCCCCACTCACGATGAGTACAATAACAATACTAAGAATAATCGCTAGTTTTTTGTGACGACGAAACCAAGAAGGGCTTTTTGGGCTTCCTGGATCGCCTAGAGTGACGGTATCTTTTTTATGTTTGAATAACGAACGCATAACTACTGGTCATTATAGCAAAGTGCTTGCGCTTTGTAACTCTTTAGATAGGGTGTATGATTTCGGTATGAAACAATTTACTGCAGAAGTAGTCGAAATCTACCAAGATATTCAAGCGATTGAGCATATTAGTGATGTGCCTGCAGTTGATACTCGAGTAGAATCTCTTGTTGATCGGGCGGTGGATCAATTAGATAAAGTACTCAACGAGGCTGAGGTGATTTTGCTCTCTGCTCGTGCACTCGCCAATCGATCTATTATCGAAAAACTATAAGTCGTTTATTGCAGCTTCAATTCGTTTGAGGCTGGTTTCTTTTCCAAGCACAGAGAGTGTGTGATCGAGTGCGGGGCTAAAAGGTGCCCATGACACGATGGTTCGAATCAGACTAAAGAGGATTCCTGGTTTTTGACCGGTGGTAATAAGGAGCTGGTTGAGTGTTTCTTGGACTGCTTCTGGTGTGAAGTCGCTGGTGCCGAGTGCTTCGAATGAAGCCTGGAGTAAACTCTTTAGCTCTTCTTTTGGAAGTTTCGCGAGTTGTTTGTTGCCTTCAATCATAGACCAGTCAGCGGTCGGCTCTTTAAAGAAATAATCAGTCAAAACGGCAAGGTCCTTGAGTGTTTTAAGACGGTCTTGGACGAGTTCAAGCACATGTTTCTTGAGGTTTTCGCTGGCGCTTGCGGCAGATTCTGGCCAAAAGTCAGTCACACGCGCGTAAAGATCATCGAGCGAAAGCAAGCGAATATGTTGGCCATTCATCCATTCAAGGCGCTTTTCGTCGAAACGTGCACCACTTTTTTGTACACGGTCGAGGCTGAATTTTTCAATGAGTTCCGGTACTGTGAAAATTTCTTGTTCAGTGCCGTCGTTCCAGCCAAGGCTGGCGATGAAGTTGACCATTGTTTCGGGGAGATAGCCATCAGCTAGGTAGTCTAAAATATCCTTTGCACCATCTCGCTTGCCGAGTTTTTTATTACCCGAATCAGCCAAAATATGAGGCATGGTAGCAAAGATTGGGAAATCAAGTCCAAGTGCTTCGTAGATATTGAGGTAGTTTGGTTGGCTTGAGATAAATTCTTGGCCACGAATAACATGACTGATCTTCATTTCAGCGTCATCGATGATGTGTGCGAAGTTGTAAGTTGGAAAACCGTCAGACTTAATTAAAATAAGGTCGTCAATTACTTCTGGTCCAGTCGAAAGGTCTCCTAGGACTTGGTCGTGCCAGTTGTAGGCTTTTGGCTCAGATTTAAGGCGAAGTGGCATTGTTCCATCCCAGGTAGGCGGGTTTTCAGGACGGTGATCACGATAGAGAAATGCTTTTTTATTAGCACGTGCCGATTCACGGAATGCATCTAATTCAGCTGGAGTATAAGGGTCGGCGTACGCACGTCCGTCATCGATTAATTTCTGTGCCCAAGTTTTATAGCTTGCGAGTCGCTCACTTTGAACATACGGAGCGTAAGGACCGCCAATATCTGGACCTTCGTCGTAAAGGATGCCAAGTGCACGAAGTGTCTTCACGATGTGTTCAGCTGATCCAGCCACTTCCCTTTTTTGGTCAGTGTCTTCGAGTCGAAGAATGAACTGACCGCCGGCTTGACGAGCTGTTAACCACGCAAAAAGCGCAGTACGGACACTTCCGACATGCATAAAACCAGTTGGACTTGGAGCGAAACGAGTACGAATAGTAGAATCAGACATTACAGCTCATTATAACAGATGTAGGGTTAATATTAACCTCTTGAGATGGATTAAAGACTTGTCGCAATATGACGAATTTGTTCGCCAGAAATCGGAGCGTTACTCTCGATTGTGTAAAGGATACCACCGTTTACCCATGTCGCGTTGTCGTCGTAAGAGTAAATTGTGAGGCCGCTTTCTTGTGTCGTGATGTAGTTGTCGCCGGCTGCTTTTTTGACGATGTTTGTCAGAACCGCAGATGAATCCCATGAGCTACGAGTTTGAATCACAGAGTATTCGCTTGTGTCGCTATTTGAAGTGAACTTGAGTGTGACAGTGCCGTCACTATAGGTAACTGGTTGTTTCAAGCGATAGCCATCTGGCTTGTACTGAGGGTATGTTGCGTTGATACCAGCTTGTGACGCGGCAAATCCAACTGAAATTGCTGGAATGTTTACCCATGTAAGGTATGCACCAATGATGAGCACGGCAAAAATGGCTGTAATGATCGTAAATCGTCGTGACCAACGGAAGCCTCGTTTTTTCTTTGGAGCTTTTGCGGTTGGAGTGGCGATTGCTTTTGATATCGCTTCGTCTTTGATTTGCTTTGAAGTTTTTGCAACTGTTGCAGAGGCAGCAGGTTTTGCAATCTTTGCGTGGGCACGCGCAGCAACAGGATGTGGTTTGTGTGCAAGGTCAGGTGTTGCTTTGACTTCTTTTTTTACGACAGCAACAGGATGTGCGGCAAATCGAGCGACTTTAGAACTGCGAGCGATGTCCATGCTGCGTCCTGGTTGAGGACGCTTTATGACTGCTGGGCCTGGTTTTTTTGTTGCTCGACGTAATAATGTCTTTGAACGTTGAGGTTGTGTGTGTACAGCACTGGCTGCAATTTCAGCAGCGTGCTTCTTTACAACTGATGGCGCAACTGGCTTATCTTCTTTTTTTGTTGTCTTGTCGCTTGATTTTTTTAGGGGTAGTCCGGTCACCGCGTCATAAAGACGCCCGTTGATCGTTACCGTTTCGTTCGATTGCATACTATTTTTTCTTCCTCGCAGGTCAAAATGAAGTATGGGATTTGCCCGCATACATTATCACTTATATTAGAAGTATCATGACGCTTATGCAAGCCCTGATTAAAAAATGTATGCAGACTGCTATAATGAATAGGAATTATGTTTCGACGCCCTACTAAAAAACAATTGTTTATTCGCCGGATCATCACATATGTAGTGATGGTGCTCGCTGTTATTGTCATCGTTGCCGGTACGATTCTCTTTATCTTAGGGTACCGAGTCGATAGTGATAAGGGTCGCATCGAGCAGGGTGCACTTATTCAGTTCGACTCTCAGCCAAATGGAGCGAACGTCGCAATTGATGGTAACTCTATAAATGCCAACACTCCTTCAAAGCAGACGGTCGTCGCAGGACAGCACTCATTTGTCGTTAATCGAGCAAATTATGAACCATGGTCAAAGACGTTAAATGTGAAAGCCGGTACGTTAGAATGGCTTGATTACATTCGACTTGTTCCAAAGAACCTAAAGGTTGAATCAGTGGGAAGCTATGCGACAGTCTTTGGTGAAAAAGCATCACCCGACTATAAATGGCTCCTTGTGCAACAAAAGGCCGATACACCGTCCTTCCAATTGGTTGACCTGCGTTCACAACAAGTGAAGTCATCAACGATCGTGCTTCCGGCATCTGTATATAGTGACGCGAGCACTGCTGGAGTTGCACATACGTTCGTAATGGAGAGTTGGGATAAGGACGGACGTCACGTTATTCTTAAACACTCTTTTAATGACAAATCTGAATATATTGTTGTCGACACCCAAGACGTTGCAACAAGTGTAAATATTTCATCGTTACTTAATATCTCGCTTACAGAAGTTGAGTTTTCGGGTACGAGTGGGAATATTTTCTACGGTGTGACTGATGGTGTGATTCGAAAGCTCGATCTTTCGAATGCAACGATTTCGCGTGGACTTGTCACAAATGTGAAGAGTTTCGAGATGTTTGAAACAAATATTATTAGCTACGTCGGTATTAACCCAGCGAATCCTGCTCAACAGGTTGCGGGTGTGTACCGTGAAGGTGATGAATCTCCGCACGTGCTTCGTGTCGTCAAAGACCTTACGACGCCGCTCACAATCGCTGCAACACGTTATTACAGTGACGATTTCGTGGCTATCTCTGAAGGTTTGAAAGTCACGGTCCTCAAAGGCCGCTACCCTTCTTCGAGTGAGACGGATAATTCAAGTTTGAAACAGTATGCTGAGTTTAAAGCCGCAGCAAATATCGATACGACATCATTTAGTGAAACTGGAAGTCGATTGATTGTTCAGTCAGGTCTCACATTTGTTGGCTACGAAATTGAATATAAGCGTGCAACGAATGCTTCGATCGCAACAACTGAGACGACGCCACATACTTTGAAGTGGCTCGACGATGCCTATGTTTGGGCTGTCTACGATGGTCACCTTTCAATCCGTGAGTTCGACGGTGCAAACACACACGTCATTATGAGTATGGAACCTGGGTTCGATGCAACGCTAAGTCAGAATGGCAAATACCTCTACGGTATTTCAAAGACCGGTGATACGTATCACTTGCAACGTGTCACACTTATCCTCTAGTTGGTAACTGTTTCTTTATCGACCAAATAGTCTTTGGAAAAGATTTCCGTTGTCACCAGGAATCGCAGTAGTGTCGTTACTTGCTGTGCCACTTCCTGCTGGTGCTGCTGTGGCTGCAGTTGGATCTGGGCTTACTTGTTCGGCTGTTACGAGAAGACGGTTGAGGGCGGTTCCTAACGGGGTACAGGTAATAAGTGTCATGACTGGCTTATCAGTTGGGTATACAAGCTTGCTTACTTCTGTTGGCTTCACAACTTCTGTCCTCGTGACAACGTAGGTGTAACGCTTTCCTTGGTAATTTGCGTAGATGCTGTCACCTACGTTTAATTTTTCAAGCTGAGCAAAGATGAACTTATAATCTCCACCGTCAAATAGGTCGTTACTGCTGTGGCCTGCCAGCGCTGTGTTGCCAATTTCACCAGGGTGGCTATTTGCGCCTGGGATTGGAAAGTGTGCAACTCCGTTGGCCATCGCCGCCATTTGTGAGTCATAATCCGTTTTTACGTCATAGAATACCGGTACATCAACGTTAATTTTTGGAATAATGAGGCGAGATTCACTTGAAACGATAACGTCGGTCGTTGGGTCAACGACGATATTCTGCGGATTAATACTGCCTGGAGAAACATATGCTTTCACATTAGCGATAAGAACTTGGTTATATTGGATGAACAAGAACATCAGCACGACAAATGCGGCTGAAATAATCGGGATAAAGTGACGACTTTTGCGAATCTTTTGTGCTGAATATTGAACTTTTCCAAGAAGTTTTGCGCGAAGTTCAGAGAGGGCTTCGTCGTTTGAAAGTTCTTCAGGAGTTTCTTGTGGAGCATCTACTGGCTGGTTCGCAAAGTATCCTTCGTGCTGTTCGGCTGTGCTCGTCACTTGAGTTTGTTGTTTTTGGGCAACGGGTGCTTGCGCAGCCTGGGCTGTGTAATAATTCTCATAGTATTTCTGGTAATAGTTTTGCCAAGCGCTGTGGTACTCTTTCCATTGATCAGCCTGCGGGAGTGGATGTTGAGTATGAGTTCGCTCGTATGGATTTTGTTCAGCGGCAGGTTCCGCGGCAACATTTCCAGTCCCGTCGTAGAGTCCGTCGAGTTGAGATCGAATTACATTCGCGGCTGCTGCTTGCTGCGCTTTTGATTCTTCTGGTGTTGAGATGGGAGAGGTGTTGTCACTAGCCTGGTCATTTGATTGACCTTGCAAATCTCCACCGGGACTGCTTTTATCAGGGTTCATATCTATCTTCCTATTAGCATCTATTGTACAATACACTGGTACTTTTCAGTAGTAGATATATGCCGCGGTGGTGGAATGGTAGACACGCTAGACTCAAAATCTGGTGTCCTTCATGGACGTACCGGTTCAAATCCGGTTCGCGGTACCAAGATTATTAATAGAGACCTCTTTTGGGAGGTCTCTTTGTATTATGCGCTAATCTTGTGTAGCTATAAAATCGAGCTCGTGATGGCCTCAAGCGGCTTACTAGGGGTCCATAGCCAATACGCCGCAGCTTTCGCCGCAACTGTCCCTCGCCAGATAAGCATTGGGCTATTCCAAACTTGGCTTGTTACATCTCCCCCACTTGCGATAACGATGTGGTCTTTATGAAGTACGACAAGTGTCACTGGGTATGTGATGGTAAATTTGTGCACTGCCTCAACGAGGTTTGTGAGCTGCATGCTAAAAGTTAAGACCTTTGGATAATAGACAGATTGAAATAGCTTTTGGAGCTGTGCAAATGAGGCGATCAATACTGTATTTGGGCGCTCAACTAGCATTTCTGAACCGTTTTTCACAAGATCGATCGCGTCACGTGTTAAGACGAGCTGACCAGTGTATTTTTGGATAAATTGCTCGTATACAACCGCTGTTTCACCGCTTCGGCCCGCATCACCGATTAAGAGGATAGAGTTCGCCCATTCGCCGAGTGCGCTCATCTCAGCAATGGCGTCTTTTGAAAGACTTCCGGACGGATTTGTTGGTGCGAAGACGGCATCCGTAATAGCCGTAGGAATTGTTTTCCGGAGTACGTCAGGAAGCAAGACACGAATATGACCAGCGCCAGTTCCAAGTGCGGTGCTGTACGCCTCGGCAACTCCCGCAAACCCAAGCTGATTGCCACCAATAATTCCTAATTTTCCCGATTGAGATTTTTGCTCGGGTTTACTCCACTCAATATCCGGAAAAAGCGGAGCTTCAGCTGTTTGTCGTTTCCAATAAGAATAATCCATACCTATCTTAGTGTACGTCGCGAGCGACGCGGTGCAAAGCATTGTGCATGCCGTCGAGCATCCCAAGTGCGTGATCGATGGTCATAAATTCACCAGTATTGTGACGAACGATGTCGATAACTTTTCGAGCAGCCTTCGTTGCGCCGTCGGGTTCAGAGGTACTTTCGACAAAGTGGAGCCAGTTTGCATTCGTGTTGAGTTTAGCGAATTCGCGTGATTCATCAGCTTCAATCATTCGTGGGATAAAGTCAGGGTAATCTATTCTTTCTTCTCGCAGACGTCGTTCATATTCCTCTTCTTCAACAAGCATATAGACGACATTTACATCGCGGAAACCGCTATTGAGCATCTGTGGAATGCTTCGACTCATGATCGGACCGACGTTATGTCGTCCTGGAAAGCCGCTTTGATAGGTTCCATAAACATTTTGTCCAATAACGTTGAAGTTAACAAGGTTGCCGTTAATGACAGCGTCATTAAATTCTGTGTAAGGAACGTTCGTTCTAAATCCTTCAGGATCATTATCTTTTGGTCCACGAGTTGTGGTGGTAAGTACTTCTTTGAAGTCTGAATCGAGTCGGATGACTTCGCTTGTGGTGGTCGTTTTTCCTGCACCAGTAAATCCAGCGATGGCAGTCATTGTACGGTCGCCAAGTGAGCTATAGACATGCTCACCTGCTTGGTAGACTCGTTCTTTGGCACGCAAAGAATCGACGATATTATTGATAAATTCGGGCGACTCTGGGGTCGTGGACATGTAACTCCTTAAAACTTAGACACCACTGTTATAGTGTGAGATACTATAACATCTTTTTCATCAAGTTTAAAGTCTGCACTTACCTTTTTTCCAGCAATAATTTCAGGAAGCCAAAATGGATCATCAGGCCACATATCGTCGTAAGGAATCTCCTCTGTTGAAAACCATTTCGGAGCCATCTCTTCACTTTCAGCTGGTTCGCCGGTCCATTCAGTTGCGGTGAAAACATGGACATGCATGAGTGTCGGTTCACCCTTAAAATACTCATCAAATCGTATGTCGGCAACCTGTTCGTACACAGTTGGTGTGACACCGATTTCTTCTTCGGTTTCGCGGATCATGGCTTGTTCAACCGACTCCCCTGCTTCGACTTTGCCACCGACACCGTTCCAGCGTCCTTCACCAAATCCACGTTTTTTCATCGCAAGCAGCAGCTGGTTATCTTTTCGGAGGAACAAAAGCGAAAGTGTCTTTGTGTTCACTAAAATTCAAGCTCGATGCTTACAGGACAGTGGTCAGAGCCCATGACGTCAGGGTGAATTGCTGCTGCTTTGACGTTATCTTTAAGGGTGTTGCTGGCAATCCAGTAGTCAATGCGCCATCCCACATTTCGAGCGCGAGCATTTGCCCAGTGCGTCCACCAGGTGTAGAGTTCGGGCGTTTCGGGATAAAAACTTCTTAACGTGTCGAAAAGTTCGGCTTTTTCGAAGTTGTCGAAGCCTTCACGCTCTTCGACAGTGAAGCCGTGCTTACCAACATTTGGTTTTGGGTTAGATAGGTCAATTTCGTTGTGAGCAACGTTCAAATCACCAGAGAAAATGACAGGTTTAGATTTCTCAAGCTCTTTGATGTGCTCGAGGAATGCTGGGTCCCACTGTTTGTGGCGAAGGTCAAGACGAGACAGGTCACCCTTTGAATTTGGGGTGTAGACGGTCACAACCCAAAACTTATCGAATTCGGCAGAGATAACCCGACCTTCTTTTGAGGGATCGCCGTAGCTATCGCCTGCAAGGTTGTATTTTTCGGCGATTTCGTCAGTAAACCCGTTAATGACGCTGAGCGGTTTTTCTTTTGAGAAGATTGCGGTTCCGCTATATCCTGCTTTATCGGCGCTGTTCCAGTAAAGATTGTAGCCAGGAAGATTGAGCTCTACTTGTTCAGGCTTTGCTTTTGTTTCTTGTAAACATAAAACATCCGGCTGGTGTTCTTTGATAAACGTTTGAAACGTTCCTTTTGTTAGTACTGCACGGATTCCGTTGACGTTCCACGAATAGAGTTTCATATGAATCTATTTTATCATCTTACAGATGCTTGGTGAGTCGCTTATTCTCACGTTCTTGGTCACGAAGCTTAATAGAATTACGCTTGTCGTAGTTTTTCTTACCTTTACCGAGTGCAATCACGAGTTTGATGTGACGGCCTTGGGTCAGAAGTTTGAGCGGGACAAGCGTCATTCCAGATTGTTTTCGATCATCTAATTCATCGATTTCTTTTCGTTTGGCGAGTAGTTTTCGCGGTGAGGTATCGACGCTTGTGTCAGATTCATTTTTTGTATTTAAGACAAGACTAAAGCTGGCATTATTCAACCAAAGCTCATTATTTCGAATAGTCACAAAAGAACCTTTTAGTTGTACTCTTCCATCACGAGCTGCGCGAGCTTCCCTGCCTGTTAAAGAGATGCCTGTGACTAGCTCATCGCCAAGCGCATAATCAAAAGACGCGCGTCGGTTAACGATAGCTCGGGCTTTGACTGGCTTTTTCTTATTGGTTGCCATAATATCCTTTATTGTAACAGATTACAGGATTGATTTTATGGTGTTGAGAAGTGCTCGAGCGGAGTCTTCCCAGGTAAATGAAGCAATATGCTCTTTGCCAGCGGTAATAATTTCTTTTAAGACTTTTTGATCGTCGAGCTCTTTTACCCGCTCGGCGAATTGTTTTGGCTTTTTCGGATCGAAATACAGCGCGCCACCAGCGGCTACTTCGTGGAAAATTGGAATGTTGCTAATGACAGCCGGAACACCTATCGCTAGTGCTTCGGCAACGGGAATTCCGTATCCTTCATCAAAGCTAGCAGTAACAAGAACTGCGTTGTTAGCAAGTACCGCTTCGTAGGCATCGTCAGTCACCCCGCCGTGGAATCGAACATCGGCGTCTTTGGGGATTAATTTTGTGAGTTCTTTTCGGCGAGCGGGAGCAATCTTGCTAAGCAGGTGCAGTGTTCGTCCTGGAAGCCACTGCATTCCCTTAATCAGCACTTCAACGTTTTTGTATGGCATGAAAGATCCCATGTAAACGAGATTCTTTGGTGCACCTTCGTGGACGACTTTGTGTGTATGGAATTTCTGGGGCCCGTTTGGAATCACGACAATTGGGCGTTTTGTGAGGCGTGCTTGTTCAAATTCACGCTGCACAGTATGGCTGACCGTCGCCACAACATCGGCTCCATTCAGTGCGAGGCGTTCTGGAATGTATGTCATATGGTACATGCGCCATCCGATTTTTAGCGCAGGGTTGATGTTACTTGGGGGAGTTGGATGACGATAATAAATCATGTCGTGGGAAGTCAGGATTTGTTTGTACTTTCGCCCTCGGGTTCCAATCGTTTGCATTGGTGAATAGACGACATCCGGGTTCAGCTTATTAAGAACCTGCGCGGTAAATGGTTCTTTGGGTGAGGTTGGCGAATGAATCAGCTCGTACTTCGCTTTTTTAGGTAAGAAATGAAGCTGCGCGGGATCAGAAATAAGGAATGTCACATCGGTTATCTTCGCGAGGGCGTTTCCAAGTTCGGTAGTATAGCGGCTGATTCCATCGTGGAAGTCTGTACGGATATAGCGGGCGTCGTAGAGTAGTTTCATGTTGGGTTAATTGTAGCATGAGGTGCAGATGAGGTTGATTGCTGGCATGTTATAATAATTCAATATGAAAATCCTAATCGCGTCGGATTTACACTACCCGACTATTAACGGCGTTGCTACTTTTGGGCGAAACCTCGCGATGGGGCTTGCAGCTCGTGGCCATGAAGTATTAGTCATTGCGCCGAGTCAGACAAGTAAGCGGTATAAAGAAGTCGACACAAACCACGTTGTGATTCGAACCGCTTCGATTCCGTTTCTTCCATACCAAAATTTCCGCGTCTCCCCTACTCCTGGACGCGAAGTAAAAAAAGCAATTCTTGAATTCGACCCTGATGTCATCCACATTCAGATGTTGATGTGGATTGGTCAAGCGACAATGAAATATGGAAATAAATTTGGCATTCCAATCGTCAGCACAAATCACGCGATGCCAGAAAACTTGATGGACAACGTCGTGCTACTTGCGCCAATTGCTCGCCCTATTAATTATATGCTTCGTCAGTACGGTGCGCGGTTCCACTCAAAAGCCGACTACGTGACGCTCCCGACACAATCTGCAATTGATATGTTCAATGCAACAGATAAAGTGAGCGTTCCGATGGAAGCTGTCTCGAATGGAATTGACTTGGTGCGTTTTCAGCCCGGGACTCCTGGTAAAGAAATTTACGAAAAGTTTAACATTCCAACTGATGTTCCGGTTATAACATTTGTTGGGCGACTCGATGCCGAGAAACACCTTCCTGTACTTATCGATGCATTCGCTCAGGTTCTTAAGACGACCCCGGCGCACCTGCTTGTGATTGGTGATGGACAAGATGCGGTGAGTTTGAAAGAACAATCATACGCACTTGGTATTTTTGATAAAGTGACCTTTACAGGACGAGTTACCGAAGAGGATAAGATGTTGCTTCACCAAATTGGAACAGTCTTTGCGATGCCGTCTCCAATGGAGCTCCAGAGTATTGCGACACTTGAGGCTATGGCAAGTGGCCAACCCGTTGTGGCGGTCGATGCTGGCGCATTGAAAGAATTATGCCAGGACGAGCGAAATGGGTTCCTTTGTCACGTTGACGACTACAAGCGAATGAGTGAATGCCTCGTTGAAATTATCACCAACACTGAACTTCGGCAGAAATTTAGTGATGAGAGCCTTGCGATTGCAAAAACACACGACCTCAATACAACACTTGACCGTTTTGAAGAAATTTACGGAAGTATTATAAATCCGGTGACTAAAGATCCAACCTGATCAGGTGTTTCGTAGTGGGTTAAATGTCCTACGCCGTGAATAACTTCTAGTTTTGCATTCTTAAAGAGCTTATGAAGCTCTTTTTGTTTATCAAGCGGTGTAATATCATCTTTTTCACCAACAATAAGAAGTGTTGGAACGGTAATTTGCGTG
>Ga0247815_10002687_pt1 | contig 13046 bp, 9 predicted proteins | sample UWRJL194509B1_FD_181014 | JGI IMG/M metagenome (GOLD analysis project Ga0247815, IMG submission 181014) | Plant litter microbial communities from Arlington Agricultural Research Station in Wisconsin, United States - UWRJ-L194-509B-1 | ecosystem: Environmental > Terrestrial > Plant litter >... | reverse complement strand
ACTGAGCCATCCGTAAAATAATCACGTTGGTATTTGGTCGCCAGCAACCCATGCTGGTAGGCCGGCTCAACAATAAACAGAACCTGCAACTGCTGATTAACAACTTGCGATAAGGAAAAGGAAGCACTAAAAGAGTTTCTTGGGGATGAAGGATAATCCTTACTTCCCTCTGAACCGGGCCCTGTATACCCTTGCCGCAGCTCAACAGGTAAGATTACCTTCCAGGTATCCAGGAAGGCCTGCAATCTAAGGTCGAACTGTGTATTTTTATTCTTTGATAAACGGGTAAAATTAAAGGCAGCACCTAAAGATTGGTAGTCGTATTCCTGCGAATAGGAGCCGGTAAAACCAAATGAATTTCCGGTAGTTTCGTTAGATTGCGTCCAATTCAGGGAAGGGTAAATCCTTAAATCTGCCGTAGAAGCAGAAGAAATAGTATTTGGATCAATCTTATCTGACGAGGCAGAGGTGTAATGATCTACACCTAACTCAAACAGAAAGGTATTCTTTCTTCCGTTCTTATTAAACTTTGCCATTTGAAGATCAATAGTATTGGCAAAGTCGCTTAGCTTTTCTGTACCAATTCCGCCGGTAACAGCAGAGTTGTTCCCATCCTGATGATAATATGCTGAGACAAAGTTGATCTCCTCCACTTTAAGTTTGCGGCTTTCATAATTTGTTGAATCAGTAATTGTCTTCTGTGGTTTGGTTTGGGCGTGTGTGCTTAGTATCCCCAGATAGAGCACTGCAATATGCAGAAAAAGTTTTCTCATAATCCGTTGTTAAATTAATTACAGCCGCAGCCACCCCCACTTTTACCACCATTCGCCCCAGATGCGGCTTCCCTGTATAACTGAAAACTCTGTTCAAATTTCTGCGCCTTTCTTGCCGATAAAGCCATTTCAGAATCATTTAGCTTATTTTTTTGATAGGGTTTTACGCTCGTGCAGGCGCTAAGCATCGCGATCACCATCACTGTGGAACACAGCATTGATATTGCTTTCTGTGGTAATGTCATATCAGTATTTTATATTAATATTATTAGAAGTATATATTCGGTCGGTATCATCTACAATCACACAGGCTACCTGCTGCAGTTGGTTAATCAGGTTTAATCCAACCTTCACCCCCATTACCATCACTGGTGTAGCCAAAGCATCAGCCAGTTCCGCGCTCTTACAGAGGATACTCGCGCTTTTAATACCGCTTACCGGCAATCCGGTTTTAGGGTCTATCGTATGGGAATATCGTTTTCCATTAATAGTCGCATATTTCTCATAGTTTCCTGAAGTAGCAATAGCCATGTCGCTTATATTCAAAGCAGAAAATGATTGTGTTCGCTGATCGGGATCTGCTATTCCGATCGTCCATGGCAGTCCGCTAAGTTGCGTACCCCATGTAATCAAATCTCCCGCAGCATTTACTATTCCGCTCTCTATACCCGCTTCTACCAAAACCTGCCTTGCACGGTCAGCTGCATATCCTTTCCCTATACCACCAAATCCTATACGCATACCTTTATTTTTGAGCACAACGGTTGAATTTGCTGCATCCAAAATAATGTTGTTATAATCGATCAGGCCTACGGATTTTAGCGCAGTTTCCTCGTCCGGCAACGATGTCATGTTGACATCAAAATTCCATAAGCTCGCATCAATCGAACCATATGTGATATCAAAAGCCCCCTGTGTTAAAGCCGAGATCTTTACTGAGCGCTGAATCAACTGAAAAATCTCTGTCCCCACTTCAACGGGTTTTCCACCAGCATTCCGGTTTATTAAGTTCGTTTCACTGCTATCTTTGAAAGTTGATAACACCTCCTCAATTCGTTGCACTTCAGCAACTGCCGCATCAATTGCCCTCCCTCCTGAAATACGATCATGGGCGACAACAGTAAATTCGAACCTGTTACCCATTAGTTTTAGGATTCTGCTGCAGGATACTGTCTTGGCTATCATTGAGTTTTTATCTTCAGTCCGATAATTTCCTGTACAAATTTGTCGGGAGTTACATTTGGATATCCCTCCCAACTTTTGAGTATTTTCCCTTTTTCATCGACTAGCAAGGTATAAGGGAATATCCCGTTTGGATTATACCGATCAGCCAGTGTCTCATTCAATTTCACCTGCTGTGCCGGGAGCTGGTTTTTCTTTTGTCTTGGAAAATCTGCACGCAACAATATCAGGTGATCTGCAGCATAGGATTCGAATGCACTTGATTCCAGAATTTCTTTTCTTAGCCTGATGCAGGGTCCGCACCAATCCGTTCCGGAAAAGTTAATCAGGATCAGACGATGTGATGCGATTGCCTGTTTTTCTGCTTCATCAAAATTTCCAAGCCAAATTACCGATGCTGGAAAAACATAAAATAAGATTAAAAGAAGGCCTTTCATAATTGATAGTATTTGTGTGAATGGGTCAATTGAAATTGATATTGAAAATATGCAGTTGGTTTATATACCTGTAACTCAGCTGATAGTTCTGCCTATTACAGATCTGCTTCAGTATGGCCAATCCCAGGCCCGTTCCTTCAGAAGCAGGGTCTTTATAAAAACGTTCAAAAATCCTGTCTTCTTTCAGCATGCCATCTGGCCCGGTGTTGCTGAAGGTAAGGCCTGATTGTGTTAATTTAATATTGATCAGTCCTCCATCATAGTTGTGCCTGATAGCGTTGCTGAACAGATTATTAATCAGGATATCCAAGAGTTGCTTGCTTACCGTTAGATAAACCGGATCAAGGTAGACTTCTATCTTTAGATTACGGTTATGGATCAATTCATTGAAGAATGTTTGCTTTTCCTTGACAATATCCATAACCGAAACCTTTTCTGTATCCATCATTAAATTGTTATCAATTTTAACCAGCAGCAATAAAGATTGGTTCAGTTTCGTCAGCTTAGAAGTTGCTCGGTACAGATCAATTAAAGTCTCGCTTTCCTCAAGTCCCAACCGGTTAGATTGCAACATGGTATCCAGCTTCGAATTGATTACAGCAAGAGGTGTCATCATTTCATGCGCAGCATTTTCCGTAAACAATTTTATTTCCCTATAGTCAGACTTGACTTTTAAGGACAGGTCTTCAATCGCCTTGCTTAACTCTCTAAATTCCTCAATATTTGTTTTGATATGTTCAAAAGACTGGTCGTGATTAAGGTTGAAGGACTTGATATTAAGCAGCAATTTTCTAAACGGAGTCCACATTCTATTAATCAACACGCTATTGACCCAATAGAGAATTGTGAGAAATAATAAAAAAGGAAGACCAATAATAAGGCCTATAATCCGGATTTCTTCGTCACGGTGGACTTTAGAGCATATAATTAAAACCTGATATGGTTTATGACCAAGGGAAATATCAGTTTTAAGATACCTTGCGGCCTCCATCTTGCGCTTTTTTGGATTATAGTAAACTGTGTCTGCAAAAGTGCTGTTATTTTGGACTTTTGTAATTTTTTTATATTGAATTACAAGATCTTTATAAACCTCAGGCGCAGGAAATATATTTTTCGTGTGTGTGAAGTCCTGAACTTCCATCAATTCTTCAATCAGGCCGTTATCAATCTGTCTATCAAGATAATAGCTCAATGTTTTATAAAACAACAACCCTATAAAAGTTAACCCGATAAAACTGATCACCAGCAAAATGCTGTTATAGCTGCTGAATAATTTCATGAGTCTGTGAATTTATAACCTATGCCATAAACAGTATGAAAGTAATCGTGACATCCTGCATCTGTCAACTTCTTTCTCATATTTTTGATATGTGTATAAATGAAATCAAAGCTATCGGCCATATCAGCATCGTCTCCCCAAATATGAATTGCAGCAGCGGCCTTTGAAATCACTTTTCCATGATTGGCAATAAAATATAACAGCAGATCAAACTCCTTTCTGGTTAAATATAGTACCCTGTCATTCACCCTGACCTGCCTGGCATTGAGGTCAATTTGAATCTCCTTGAAAACTACTAAATTACTGCCGGCAAAATTCCGTCTTCTAACTATAGATGTTACCCTGGCATTCAGCTCAGATAAATGAAATGGTTTAACAAGGTAGTCGTCTGCCCCAAGCTTTAATCCTTCTATTCGTTGATCAATCGCATCACGGGCGGAAATGATCAATACGCCATCTGTTTTATTTAGTTCTTTCAAATATCTTAATAACTCCAGCCCCTCGCCATCCGGCAACGTAAGGTCCAGTAATATGCAGTCATAATCGTAAATACTGATTTTCTGAAAAGCGCTTTCAAAGGTTCCCGAGCAATCACAAGTTCCACCTTCAGCAGTTAAATACTGCTGAATACTTTTTTGTAAACTCACTTCGTCTTCGATAATCAGCACTTTCATAGCACTAATATATTTTTGAATGTTGTAGACATTCTGAAGATAAGTTAATAATTGAACAATTATGACTTTTAAATACTTATAAAGAATTAAACCAGATATCATTACTAAATAAACTCTTTTCGGTCCCTAACTTTATATAATTTCAACATCAAAATAAAGCAACCCATGAGTGTGAATATTGGCATGATAATCTGGAAAGAGATGAAGCGTAAAAATTTGACGGCAACTGCGCTTGCTGAGTCTTTGGGTATAAGCAAAAGCCGCTTACAAACTATCTTTAAAGAACCATCAATTGACACGGATATATTATTGAAGGTTTGCGAAGTACTGAATTTCAATTTCTTTCAATTATACGAAAACACTGATCTGTCTAAAAAAATAGCGTCGCATTCTCTCCTTAATGCAAAAGCCGAAATTGAAATGCTCAAAGCCGTTATCAAAGAAAAAAACTCAATTATTGAGTTAAAAGATCAGCTCCTAAAAAGACAGGCGAGCATGATCTCCTCACTGGAAAAAGGATTGTACTAACTGCATAGAGTTAGTATGATAGGATGGCCTTAAAATCAAAAAAACGACAGGGCCGAATTTATTTCAGATAAAAAGTTTGGCTAAAAGCACCATTAGCAGCAATATCCCAGACTTCGATCCGCATCCATTTTCTGCCTTTCAGGTTTGGTTGCAGTTGAAATTGTTTTGTTCCATAAGCTTTAGTGTCACTAAGGTCTATTTTCTGCTGGTACACCTTATTGCCGTCACCAGATATAATTTCTATAAAATTTAAAGGAAAGGTCCAGCTGAGCTTTACGTCCACATTGCATTTACCGTCTGCACCTAGCTGTATTGTTTCACCAGACAATTTTCCATTTACCTTTAATTCAGGTATCAGCACCTCTCCCGTTGTACTAAAGAATCTCCCATGTTGCATATCGTCCACCAGCGACTGCCAACCCTCAGCATAGCTAGGCAGTTGGTTAAGCATCATATAATTCACATTCATATGCGCATACATCTCATTATGCGTGGTAATAGAAAACAGATCCGCTTCCGCAATTACAGTCTTCTTTTCTCCCCAGTTATTCATGTCATCCATTAAATCGAGTACACGTTTACCCAGGCGGGGTTGGGATAGGTCGGCCGGCATGGCTTTCCAGGCTGCTCCCATAAAGCGTTCAGATCTAAAAAAATCTTCCTTTTTATAACTATCCGGTTCATTCACAGAACCCTTAGTACGCGCATGTGCTGTCCAGGCCAGCCCCCGCTCCTCTTCCAATAACTTCAGCATATCATTTTTATCGCCAATATGGTACACCTTTCCCAGGCCAGCCTGATGTTCAACAAAAGGCTGGCGCTTATCGCGAGACATCACCCAATAGACAGGTTTTGGAAAAATCTGCAGCCAATGCCCACCAAAAAACTCATTGGGTTCTTCTCCAGGCAACAACAAAAAGTCAGGTCCCGATAAACGTTCACATTGTTCAAATAAGCTCTTTAACTCTAACAAGCGCAAAGAATCAGGTCCTTTAGGATGAGCAGTATAATGAAACTCACCCAGGTGCACAATATCCACCCCCATGCGTTTAAATACGTCTACAAACTCCGGTTTCTCTGGCACAGGCTGTTTAGACAGCACCACCTTCATAATAAACTCATTATGAAAATGGCTCGACATCGTTTTAAAACCCGGGATTGGTACATAGCGGTCGGAATGCGTAAATGTCTTCACCTCATTTAAGGCCTGTTCATTACCGGCAACATTGATCAGGCAGAAGAAGTTGAGTCGTTGCTGTGTCCCTGGTGGCGCATTAAACCATGGAACATACCGATGATCTCCCTCCAGCTCCTGCCGGATACCAATCCCATAACCAGCAATGGTATTTCGATAATTTGTTCCATGCCAGATAAATTTGAGGTTGAAGGCTTCATCAAGCGGATAAAAATACTGGTGTGGTGCAGGAAATACGGCAAGGCTTCCGCTTTTACCTTGCACCGCGATACTACGGTATTTAACTGCCAGATTGCTTGCAGCCGCGGTATAATTAACCGGGGCAGATTGTAGTTGGTCTTCTGTATCGATCCAGTTTAGCTTTTTCCATTGTTGCGTTTTGTTCACCAGCCCAGCGTCATACACAATAGCCGTAGCATCGGCTTGGGTAGACATTACTGCTGCAATATTAAATAAAGGGCTTCCATTGTAGAAAGTCACTTCCAATACCCCGGTAAAATGATCGGCGGTAAGCTTCCCAATCTTTACCACAGTGCGGCTACCTACGGTTTCAATCGCAATCGTATTCTTTTTGAGTACAATCGGAAACACTTTAAAAGGCTTTAGCGGCACCTTATCAAAAAATATATTCCATCCATTCTGAGATGCCAGGTCACGCTTACCTATACTAAGCAAAAATACAGGATCAAGCCCTTCAGACACCGTAATGGGTTTCGTTTTTGTACCCAGTGAAATTTGTTTAAATAAAGGGGCTGAAGATGACAGATCAAACTGTACTTTTCCAAACTGTGTTTTACCTGTGGGCCATGTAATTTCTATAAGTTGGTTATGCTGGCTGATACTTACCTCACCGTTTTTGTTGAATAACCTCGTATTCAGTTTCAGCTGGGCTTGTGCCTGGGGTATTACTGTTGCCAGTACGGCTATTAGCATCAGGGATCTTAGGTTCATATCTGGTTGTTTACTATTCTAACTTACAGTTTTTAGCCAAGAATAAAAAGTTTTTACCTCCAGGTTGGCACCGTTATAGGTGACAAAAAGAGATCATAAAATAATTATGAGACACATCGTAGTATAAAATCTTAAATTGGTGCGCTATTTTTATTAACTACCTACAACTTATTAAACCGATGAAATTTTTTATACCTGTTATGATCTTTTTTCTACTGCCATGTGCTGCCCTTTGTCATCAGCAAGATAGCTTGCTGGCAGTTTTAAAGATGGAGATCCTCAGAAAAAAAGTTTATGACACGAAAAAAGAACAAAAAATTATACGGTTAAGGAATCAACTTCAACGTACATCTAGCACTGATCTGGAAAAGCAATATCTGCTCTGTGACCAGCTTTACTGGGAATACAAAGACTATCTCTTCGATTCGGCACATGTTTACACCAAGAGGCTCATCAGGATTGCCGTCCTTCTTAAACATGTTCCGAGAAAATATGAAAGCCAGATTAAGCTGGGTTTTATCCAGGTTTCATGTGGCATGTTCAAAGAAGCATTTGACGGTATCGACCAACTGGATGTGGGTCTTATGCCCAGGGAAGTGAAGTTCCTTTTCTATCAGTTGAAAACCCGCGCTTTCACGCGCCTTAGTATGTACAATACCAATAAATTTTATTCCCCTGTACACCAGTCAGAGTCTATGGTTGCGCTGATCTGTGCGATCCAGCTTTCGCCACCAAATTCCTTTGAAAGGTTATCTTTAACAGCGGTTTTGTACAGCAACATGAACAAGAACAGAGAAGCTGCAGCGTGCTACAGAAGACTTCTTGCTAACCCATTACTTACAGGACACCAAAAAGCGATTGCGTCCCATAATCTGGGTAACCTTACTGAGGGGCCAGAAAAAAGAAGCTTACTTACCAAATCTGCAATCTACGATATCAGGACCTCAACTAAAGAAACTCTTGCCATATTTAAGCTTGCAGAACTTCTGTTTAAGGACGGGAATATTGAAGATGCTGAATTTTTGCTGAAAGAAGCCTCAGAGCAAGCATCTTTTTATGGCAATAAACTGCACAATGATGAAATTATGACGGCCATGAATGCATTGGAAGCCGAAAAACTGATTCGTTTAGAAAGCAGCAAGAACCGTACGCTAACAGCCTTAATATGTATCTTAGCCGCTGCCATAACCGCTACCGGTACTATCTTTTTTGTAGTCTACAGGAAATTGCTGGATGTCAGGCGCAGAGAGGCATTTGTAAATGAGCAAAACCGACAGCTGGATTGCTTAAATAAAAAGCTTAGTGAGGATGCAATTATCAAAGAAGAATATATAGGTTACTTCTTTCAGGTGGTTTCGGGATATATTCAAAAGCTGGAAAAGATCAAACGGTCCTCAGAGAAGATGATAAAACATGATAACTATAGGGAACTTGCAGAAATTGCGAAAGGCATAGATATAAGGAAAGAGCGTAAATCACTGTTTTATACTTTCGATAATATTTTCCTTAAACTTTTCCCAAACTTTATCAGTTCCTTTAATTCCCTGCTTAATGCAGAAGATCAGATTATTCCCAAGAAAACTGAAGTGCTTAACACCAGTCTCAGGATATTTGCCCTGGTGCGACTGGGTATAAAGGATAGCCAAACCATTGCCAATATTTTGGAACACTCAATAAGTACAATCTACACATACAAGTTCCGGGTCAAATCCAAAGCAATTGTTCAGGGAGAAGAATTCGATAAGAAGATTATGGAAATCAAATTTACTGACCAGGACAAACACATGGTCGATTCATAAAAATATTCTGCCCTTTGTGCGGAAAAACGTAGTGCGACATTCATAAAATACTGATCAATAGCCCCTGGAAAGTTTCGATTTTTCAGGGGCTATTTATTTACAAACTACTTTATCACAGCAATTTACAAAATTACCGATTTCGATTTTTTAGGCGCCTCCAGCTGGTTAGATTAATCTGAACTGAACTATTATCAACTTTGTGAAAGCGGGTATTTTTTTTTTAAAAACCCTCCTTTACCCATTAATTCTAACCAATAAACATCGCTATGAACATGAACTGTCCATGACCTAAAACCATGCTTTCCGATAGCAGCTATCAGAAAGTAAACCGATTTAGTAATCGGCTACAAAAAAGTAATTCTTCCTAATCCTAACATGATCTAACCAATCACACATGAAAATTATTCTACCTAAATTTGCAGGCTTAGTCATTATGGTGATGCTCAGTGCCCCTGTTATGGCATTGGGTACCAGCGGGCCAAAGTGGCCGCCTTACACCAACCTCAACATTGTTGAAACAGTTAGCTTTCAAACTACTATCACCGGTAAGGTGGTAGACGATAAGGGTATTCCTCTTCCAGGAGTAACGGTAAAGAATACCAAATCGGGAAAAACAGTCCTAACAGATGCCAATGGTACCTACAGCATTGAAGCCGATGCTGGCGATATGCTAAGCTTCACTTTTATCGGCTTTATTTCGCAGTCTCAAAGTGCCGGAACAACAAACCGCACCATCAGACTGATTTCGTCAAGCAATAATTTAAGCGAAGTTACCGTCGTGAGCATTGGTTATGGAACCAGAAACTCAAAAGAAGTATCATCTGCCACTGCCCACGTAGGTCCGGATGAGTTCCGAAGTACAGGTGCACGTAACCCTTTGGATCTTATCCAGGGCAAAGTAGCCGGTCTGCAAATCACACGAAGCGGATCTAACCCTAACAGCGGTGTAGGCGTCCAGTTACGTGGTGCAGTAAGTGTAACCGGCAGCACCAGCCCTCTTTACGTTATCGATGGTATTCCGGGAGGGAACCTTGACCTGCTTCAGCAGGATGATATTGAATCAATTGACGTGCTTAAAGATGGATCCGGTGCGGCAATTTATGGCTCAACCGCCAATGCCGGTGTAATCATTGTAACAACTAAAAAAGGTAAAAAAGGGCCTCCTCAATTCAATTACTCATCTTATATCAGAAAAGAAGTGCTGAATCAGCGCCTGGATTTTCTTACAGCAGACGAGTTCCGCGCAAGAATTGCTTCAGGTGATATAAAGCAACAGGATTTCGGTAGTTCTACGGATTTCTATTCTGCACTAATCAACAAAAATAATTTCTCACAAAACCATAGCCTTTCCCTGGCCGGTGGTGGTGATAAAACAACCTACAGGGCAAGCATAAACTACCGTAATCTTGACGGTATAGCCGAACAAAATGGACGTAAGGATTACACTGTACGATTAAGTATTGGACAAACCGGTTTGAACGACCGCTTAAAAATGGCTGTTAATCTGGCCACCAATTTAAACAATGCAAATCTTTTAGGTGGTGAAGGCTTTGAAAGTGAACTTACCAAAAACCCTACACTTTCGAACTTTAACCCTGACGGTACATACCGTTTCGATCTAACAAGCAGGAATGAGCTCGCCCGTTTAAAGCAGGAAACAAATTACCGCAAGCAGCAAACCAGCTCTGCAGATGTAAAGGCCGACTTTACCATCATCGACGGGCTTACCCTCTCTGCTTTCGGTTCAGCATTAAGGGATAACCGTGTTGACGGTCAGTATATTCTTAAAGCCGGGGAAAACTCTGTGGAAAACACAAGCTTTCCAAATGGCGGCTATGCAGCCAGAGGTACTTTCTTATCGCAGGATTACGCATTTGAACCCACCATCCAGTACAACAAAACTTTTGCACAGAAGCATAATTTTACACTACTTGGAGGTTATAGCTACAGATATCATATTGAAGAAGGCTTTAGTGCTTCTAACAGGGGCTTCATCAATGACCTGTTCCGGGAAGATAACCTTGCTCAGGGATCTGCCCTGGCAGTAGGTAAAGCCACTATCGCAAGCAACAAAAATGATAATACGCTGGTTGCGTTGTTCGGTAGGTTAAACTATTCATTTAACAGCAAATACATTGCAAGTGTGATCTTGCGCAGAGAAGGTTCATCACGGTTTGGTAACAATAACAAATTTGGATATTTCCCCGCAGCATCGGTTGCCTGGTTGTTGTCTGAAGAACAATTTGTCAAGGACCTCACTTTTATCAACAGCCTAAAACTGAGAGTAGGATATGGTGAAACGGGTAACAGTGGCTTCGCGAACAATGCATCGCGCGTAACGCTGGGTGGCGGTGGCCGTTACATTTATCCGGATGGCCAGTATCTTGAAACTTATGGCCCAAGTCGAAACCCAAATCCTAACCTGAGATTTGAAAGAAAACGGGAAGCCAACATTGGGGTAGATTTTACGCTGTTCAGCAACAAACTTTCCGGTTCGGTAGACCTGTTCCAGCGTAAAGTGAAGGATCTGCTTGATACTTACACTTCTCCCCAGCCTCCTTTTGTACAAAGTACACTCTATACCAACGTTGGACAGATTTCTTCAAAAGGTATCGAACTTGCATTGGCTTACTCAGCAATTAAGCATAGTGATTTCAGCTGGGATATTACAGCAACTGCCAGCACACTGAAGAATACGCTGGATTCTTACTCAAATGACGAGTACAAAGTACTATACAAAACATTTGGACCAATTGGAGGTGCAGGCGCACTGGGAGACGCCTATACCACATACGAGGGGGGTAAGCTTGGTGAATTCTGGGGCAAACGCTTTGCTGGATTTACCTCAGATGGCAAATGGTTATTCTTCAACCGCAATGGCGAGGCCGTATTAAATGCACAGATTAATAACTCCAAAGACCGTAACCTGACAGATCTTGCCCCTATCGGTAATGCTATTCCTAAATATTATGCATCACTGGGTAACAACTTCAGGTATAAAAATCTAAGCCTGAAGGTATTCCTTAGAGGTAAGTTTGATTATGATATCCTCAACACCACAGCACTTTCATATGCCAATAAAACATGGAGCGGTAACCTCTTGCAAAGCACATTTGGTAAGTACAGCCAGATCAACGATACATACATGTATTCAGATTATTATCTTGAAAGCGGATCCTTCGTGAAACTGGATGAGGTAACAGTAGGCTATGATTTCAGGATCAAAAACAAATACATTAACAAGCTGTCCGTTTATGTAACCGCTCAAAACCTTGCAACAATTACTGGCTATAGCGGCAGCGATCCTGATTATATTGAGGATACTGGTATAGGGAATGACAACAACGGGCGGGTACTCGGCATTGATAGCCGCAGTGCTTACCCAAGCACCAGATCATTTGTATTCGGCGTTAACATTGGATTTTAATTTAAGGAGAGATGAAAAAGAGATATATCACCTATATAGGACTGTTCGTCGTAATGATTACTTCAGCCTGTAAAAAGCAGCTTGATGAAAATGCTTACGATTTGCTGATTGCAGATAATTTTTATAACAATAAAACCGAGGTTTTATCGGCTGTTTTGAGGCCATATACACATGCCAATGCCTGGGTAACACCGTCCGGACAGGATGGCTGGTGGAGGGCCGCAGAGTTATCGGCAGATCAGCTGGCCTGGCCAACAAAGGGGCGCCATGGTGAAGATGGTGGAAAATGGAAACGGTTACACTACCATACCTGGACCGTTGATGAGGGAGGGCTAAACAATGCGTGGCGTTTGATGTACACCGGTGTAGGATTTTGTAATGATCCGATCGAGAACATTGAGAAAAGAAGCCTAACTGATATGGGCCTTACCCAAACAGAGAAAGACTCCTTCCTGGCAGAACTGAAATTGCTTCGCGCATTTCATTATTTGAAACTGATGGACCTTTTTGGAAACATCCCAGTAGTCACACAGGTAGGAATTCCAGCGCGACCTGAAACAATGGCGCGAAAAGATGTCTTTAATTTTATCGAAAAAGAAATTAAAGATAATATAGACAAGGCACCAAAGCTTTCCAGTGTTCAGTTGGGACGTATGTCTCAGGCCAGCGGTTATGCAATGCTCACAGAGCTATATCTTAATGCAGAAATATGGACCGGCACCGCCCGGTGGGATGACTGTATTTCCGCTGCCGATCAGGTAATTAATGGTGCCGGCGGCGCACAGAACGGAACTATGGCAT
>Ga0247815_10002686_pt1 | contig 13055 bp, 12 predicted proteins | sample UWRJL194509B1_FD_181014 | JGI IMG/M metagenome (GOLD analysis project Ga0247815, IMG submission 181014) | Plant litter microbial communities from Arlington Agricultural Research Station in Wisconsin, United States - UWRJ-L194-509B-1 | ecosystem: Environmental > Terrestrial > Plant litter >... | reverse complement strand
GCACACCAGAGTCGATGATGCCAATCTTGATGCCCTTGCCGCGGTTGCCGGTCTTATGAACACGATCGACGCCAGTCATGATGTTTGGCGCATACTGACCCGGGTTCGGCGTGCCCTTTGCCTGCTCCAATGCACTCTTGTCGATCTTGAGTGTGGGCGCTTTGACGAGCGTCACTGGGCGCACGGCCTGGACGTTTGCGGCACCGGCTACAGTCTTGAGGTCGTCGATGTTGTTGATGTCGACGGAGACGCCGCTGAATACGGCTGAGGAGTAGTTCTTGCGGACGCGGTAGGAGCCTTTGGGGAGACGGCGTTCGAGGTCGGCGAGGAAGCGGGCGTGGATGTCGGCGTGGCCTGAGCCATCGCGGGCGACGAAGCCTGGGTTGGTGAGTTCGACGAGGACCTTGTTGGGGACGATCTTTGGAGCACCGAGTGTACTACAGGCGCGTCAGTCCTTGTTATCAGAGTCAAGCCTTGGACATACCGAGAGATGGGAAAGTCGGCAGCGAGTGAAGGGACTACAAGCGCGGACAGCGCCGCAACGAGAGCAACAGTCTTCATATCCAGAAAACCAAAATAAAAGCAAGAATTCGAAGAAGAAAAGAAGAAAGAAAGAGCGAAACGCAACGGCGAAATGTAAAAGGCAAGAGGAAGAGGGGCGCAGTGATCGCGCCGAGCGCACCGCCGCTTGATCTCGGCCAGTGGCAGTTGCTGCTGATCCAGCTGCTTCCTCATCACCAGCATCTGGCAGCTCCTTTTTCGGAAGTGTCTGTCCAGCAAGGTGGCGGAAAAGTCGTGACATTGCTTAGCCTACTTCTGACGCGCAGGCCTGCTTTCCTTTCTGTGTGCTGCGACTTCGACCGCCTCGACCGCGGTTTCTGGATCGACCGCCGCGACACAACATTAGCGGAGTAACAGATAGAGACCGTAGAGAATGGCACAGGCGACCATAGCTGCGATGATAAACCCGATGATTTTGGCTATGGCTACGCCATCACCTGAGGAGGAGGAGGAGGAGGAGGCGAAGACTGTGAGACGCACGGTCAGTGTAAGAATCGGCGAAGGTTAAGTGACGAACTTGTGCCGGCTCTGTGCGGCGCGTTCACCGCAGGAATGTACCTATGAGCAGTAAATCAGCACATGAGAGACTTGTTGCCAAGCGGGTTATGTGCGGACGCGAAGCGGTCAAGGTTGCAGACGTTCGAGCTGACGGTGATGACGACCGTGTGCTCGACCTCTGGATCCAATTCGCTGCGCTGATACAGCAGAATCGACGGCTCATCCTCAGGGCCATTGGTCGAGATAGTCTGATTGATGCCGTCCAATGTCACCAGACATAGGCCACCGTTCCTGCGAAATTAGATGAGTTTCATCGCGCCCACAGTGAGCAGAAACGCACTCGTTTGCGACGCCCCAGTAGTCGACATGTGTGCCTGTACACAGAGTGAGATGATGCACGAGACCGGCTGGCTACAATGCGAAGCGCACCTCTGAACCTCCAAGTGATGGTCGCTCCTTCTACATCGCTGAACGTAAAAGAGTTCTGGTACAAGCCAGAACCAGTCCCAACGTTCCATGTCCCGCTCGGAGTCCAGTAATCCACGGCGGCGTCTGCATCATCAACGTACATGAGCTGCTCTTTGATGGCGGCAGCAGCTATAGTGGCCAGAATGGCGGCAACCACGAGGTGCCTCATTCGACGATAATGTCGGAGAGCGTGGGAAAGGAGAGGGCGGGCTGAGACTCAGCGGATGAGCCGGGTGTTTCATTGCTAAGGTAGAGCGGACATGGTCACGGTGCCCAGGATTTAGGCCAGGGAACATCGGGTTTATGCGATAACGTGACCTCGGCAGAGAAACCTGCTCGTGCCGTCACCACCCCGAACCTTTGTCGCTCAACTGATCTATACTTGGTAGTGTTTTGGCTGAGCAGCCTGAATGCAACCGTTGAGGATGGCAAGACCGCAGGAGCACCAAATCGGCCAGAAATTATCAAAAAAATCCTATACAGAAGCTCACGCAGATGGAGATGCTTTCCGCGTATTATTGTGAGTTTCATGCGCCAATTCGAGAGCCGCTCAAGGAAAGACACCGGCGACATCCGTCTTTGCCGAGTGGATTCTCGCGTCCAAAGCCGACACGCGTATCCAGTCCGTGCAGATCTCGCTGTACGCAGATTCGGAGTAAACAGACCCTTGAGAAGGCACACTGTAGGGAACCATCGGCGATTTGGTCGCGCCGAGACCCTAACGTCTCCACTCAGGTGCCGCGGGTCGATCCCTCACAGCAGATCGCAGCTCAGGGAATGTCGCACCAGCAGTCAACGTGGAGTTGATGCCGTGATACAAACTAGGATCTTCACTGTACTAAGTTAGTGTCCGACCTGCGACGACGGCCGCGGTTTAGCAGGAAGTCAACCCACGAAGACATCATGCAGGTCTTATTACGAGCCCTTAAATCGTGCAGTTTGTCTGTACTCGCGAAGAGTGACATGTCCATGAGAAACTAAATGTCGGTTAGTCTGATTGGCAATGCTTAAACAGGAATCAAAGTCAGGAACTTCGCATGCCAACTCTTGCCTTCACGCCCAGCATGCCTTCCTTCGAACAGCTTCCGATCGAGATTGCGCTGCGCATAATGAGCACAGCCGTCCGCATCTTCGTAAACCACAATCGACAGTCTGCTTTTCAAATCGCCATTGTCTGCCGCACGACTTTCACAGCAGCAGCGCTACATCTGTATCGATCCCTCGCCCTACGATGGCACCTCAAGAGCGGCGCGGGTGGTCGCTCACGAGAAATATTTGTGAATGTGCTCAAGCATGTCCGGCATCTGTATATTTCCAACATACAGTTGGACGACATGTGGGCGGTGCGGCTATTGGCAGCGTGGTGGCCGCCAGCTGGGACTGAAGCCTTCATCGATGCGCCAGTACGCGTTATCAGGTTGGTTTGGAACCGAATCGAAGCTCACAAATATTCCGGCGTCACTGGTTTGCGTCTCACCGATAGCACACTCGAAGGGGCATTTCTACCCGAATTCCGCGGATCCCTCCCGGAAGAGTGGACGATGCGTCTCACTCGTGTCATCGCGCCCTTGCCCTCGAAGGGGGACATCTCTTACAGCCAAGATGTGTGGGTAGAAAAGCTGTTCTCGGCTGCACCTTCGCTCGCACAGCTTGGTTTCCAAATAACCAACTACGAACTGGATGGTGACAAACTTGCTGCAGTGGAAGCCATTCTTCGCTGTCTTCTCTTGCGAAAAACCGGCGAGGGAGATTCTAATACGTTCCAGCTGTCGCATCTATGTCTGCAAGTTGTTTGCATACCCTTCGTGGAGACGTTCAAGTCGAGCATGCAGAGTCTCGTGTCGCGAATTGACAATCATCGCTTCACTATTTGGATCGACGAGCGACTGATGGAGGACCATGGTATTGCCGAGATCAAGGATCTTGATACGGCTGACGCGAGGGCTCGATGGGACTTCTGGGTACCTGAAGATAGGCCAGGGGCGATTGTGTATCGTGCAGGTCGTCACACGAGATAGTAGACAACTTCACCTTAGCATGGTTTCTCATCTGAATGTCTGGCCCTCTGATTGCAGAGTTTAAGTTTCCGGCTTTCTTCGTTATATAACACAACCGGCCGTTTTCAAGTTCGAACTCTTGCTAAAGGGCGGAGGATAACAGGAGGCACTGATGTGAAGATACCGTTTCAAGTCCAGATTGTGCGTGCGAGTTGTATTTACGTACCGCCTCTTGTGTGAAATTGAGCGGTTGTGGAGATCTGACCAAATGCACAAGGTGCGCTCTTTCGTTCGCCGAGGTGCTTATACACCTCTACATCTACCACAGGCAAACACCTGACCGTGCATCGTCGGCCTATCTTGTGGCGTCCAAGGATCCCACCTCTCCCACGCATCCGCACTCTCCAAAGCGGCTTCCACAAACTCCCATTGTTCCGATAACGTCCACATGCGCTCCTCGCCTTTCGGCACATCCGGCAAGTGCTTCGGTAATTGTGTATCGAGCCAGACAATTATCCTGTTGTCGTTCAGTTCCGCCAGAAAAGCGTGCAGTGCTGTGCGGTCGAAAGCAGGAACAAGAGCGCCGGAAACACGGAGTACAATGTGCTCGAGCTTCGCTCGTGGAGCGGTCGAGAACATCCGCAGCCGAGCGAAGAGGTCGTGCGTGATAGGCTTTAGTTCTGCCCGGAATACCGGTTGTCCGACCTCGACTCGAGTGAGAGCGACGTGCCTCAAGGCCGGAAGTGCTTCTAGCATTCTCTGTGCCCACTCCTCTGGGGTAACTGCCTCGTCATGAGATCGAGGCAGCTTCGCAATCAAGTGTGTGATGTGGGTACCAACGCCCAAGCTTTTACTTAGCATGGCTGCGCTTGGCAGTGCCATTCTCGAGAGCTTGATTGAATACAAGCTTTTTGAGGTTTTAGAGCCAAGAAAGATGATGATATAGCTGAATGGCGCGTCGAGGAATGCGCGTCCATCCGGGATCCAGCATCTCACCAGCTGCTTGGCAACAGCTTGTGCCGGGCCCATGTCCTCTAAGTCTGCTGCTATGTAGAAGCGACGAACTTTTTGCAAGACTCGTGCAAACTCGCTTGAAGGCGGGAAGAGGTGTGCGTTGAACCGCGTAAGAACAACTGTATCGTAGAGCAGTGATGCGACGAGCGAGTGAATTGCGCGGGAGGTGAGCGCAATGGAGACTGCGGATACACGATGTCGCGTAACGAGATATTGGGTACTATCTCGAAGAATGTACAAGGCGAGTTCGATCGGGAGGTTGGCAATCATCATGGGATCGTCACAAGTGGCTAAGCAGCGCTGACAGCCGGCGCAAACTTCGCGCCGGGCTCCGATTCACAAGCCAGCTAGGGACATGTTATGCCGCTGGTACAGCTTGTTGGAATCGATTCGATGCTCGGAACGAGTGAGAAGGAGGGATATGCGTCGAACTGGGACACCCATCAGGTGCCCTCGCCTTTCAGCTTCACCTGCTTTCGCCCTCCCGTCTCGTCCAGTATTTGTCGTGCAGTGCTGCCCTAGAAGATACGTCCAATGCTGTGCATCTCGCTGATTCTTGAAGGTTTCTTCGATGCGTGCAGTGTTGATCCGCAAAGCTCGTTGACGCTACCTACGTCTGGCGAGTCTCGCTAAATGCCCGATCCATCCCGCCAAGGCGTATCTGCAAGCATGCCCTCAATATCAGGACTGATGGGTGAGTTGGTCCAGTCGGCCGTTGCTCGTGTTTGGAGGTGCGGTGTCTTGGCCTCCTTGAGATCTGACCGTATGTGTAGCAACAGGCGCGAACACATGATGGACATCATCGCAGGAACGATACTAAGTGAATGTTGCGCGGAGAAAGTTTAGCTGATTAGACTTGTGCCAATAATGCTTTTGAGGCGACGCACTTGGATGGCGTTAAAACGTTTGCGAGCTGTTGGTTGATCAATTGCCGTTAAACTACTGTCAGACACGCCTGTCTGCTTACTCTGGCGTTATTGGACATGGCGGCGATGAACGTCATGGCGGTGGTGGCAAACATGACAGCAAAGTACAGACTACCGCTGGCAAGGATATGTTTTGTTATTGGAGAGCGCGAACCATCCCGAGCTAGTCGCCACGCTTGAATGACCGTGAGGTCGAACAAGATCACTGACATTATACTCAATCAGACACTCAATGACTCATGAGAATCCACGGGCTTACCATCAAAGGCCAAAACGCCAACGAAGCAGGCCCATACATGCCGAGGAGGAGTAGTCAGGCAACCAGTTGGAAACCCACCTAACCGACGAGTCAGCACATAGTGAAAACATCTCAACAGTGCCATGGTCAGACTCACTCTGCCACTTGGGTACCTCTGTCATTCCGTCGAAGCCTGTCACCTCGGCCACGATGTTTCCAACGCAGCTGACGGAATGAATGAGCACTAACGACCGCAAGATAATCTTGCTTCGATTCCAGAACGCCCATTGTCGAATTATCAGACTCCCATTTGCCACGATTGTGATGACGACTCCAGAGAGCGCATTGAAACGAACTGCGAATCTGCAACTAGGGAAAGAGTTCCAGTCTGGGCTCAGTGCAAGTTAAGTGAATGCTCACAACTGAATGTGGAAGAAGTCAGCGAGCCTAATGCGAAACATGTGGAGAAGAGTTGAAGGAGCTGACCTGGGCAGGTGGATCCGGCCAGAAGAACGCTACAAATTTATCTCAGTGCCAACTTGAGCCCAACGCAGACGGTCAGCACACCAATATTACTCATGACAAGCACAACAAAGATGAAGTACCGGTTCTGTTTGCGTGTGTATCAGCGAGTTATCCGAGCTGTGCCAGTCCAATGAGTTATACAATCGCTCGTGCAACGTACAATAAAGAATAAAACATCGGGAATTGTCCAAATTTTCTGCTTTCGGTGTCGCCAGCCGTGTACAAGCTCTGTCTTGACGGCAAGTCAGCGCCTTCGATGTTTGAATCGGAATAACATCGGGTTTCATGCCTAGTTCAACTAGGAACACTGTGGGGGACGTGCTTCGAATGTTGAACATACCTCTAAGTGCAGCGTGATGACTGCCACCAGAGAGAGGATAATCCATCGTAGTCAGCCGGCCAAACGTTCAGGAACGCGACGCATGGCAGTGCGTACAGTACTCATAGATGACCATGGCACAAACGGCAACTATGCGTGAGGCAAAGGTCAACATAAGAATAACTGCGTAGTCGCACCTTTTTTGGGCCGAGAACTCACTCATAAGATATTTGAGGTCCCGAGAAATGCCAAGGGAGATCACAAAGTTTGACCACGCTTGAATTTGTTCTGCTGTTCCTGTTTCTACGCCGTACGCGTCGAATGTGACGGTGCCGCTCAAAATTGCTTTGTTCTGCTGCAGCATGACGAGGGAGTAGGGACAAGAAACGGGCTGCGAGAAAGAGCGAGCAACGGTCCGGCAGCTCCCGCGCCGGATGAACGACGTGTGTTGAAGAAGTCAGCACAGCCCGGGTATAACGGTCAGATCGGCGGGCGCAGGTGACACCACTCTTGTCAGGTGTCGGTTGGCCTGGCTTCGGTTCCTGCGACGGTTCCGCGTGACATCAATCCCATCTCAGTTTGCGTCGTCCCGGCGGATTCGTGGAATAATACCGGAGTATTATCGATTTTGGCATGATCGGTCGAGGGTGAACCATTGAACTGCCCAGGGGACTCAAGGCTTCCTCACGTCCCTTTTCAAGTGTACAGATACTGACTATTGTTGGAGGCAGATGGCCTGCACCAAAGTGAACCTCAAACCAGCCGGGCATGGTCAGGATCAGCTCTTGACCAGGCAAATAGGACTCACCAGGGCTGACTGGAAGGGTATTTTGAAGCTGAGGTACCGCATCAGTAAATAGACTTTATTTGACAGTGTCGCCCTGAGATGTGGGCGAAGATCCGGGGAGACCGCGTGACGCATCGAGATCTGCGCTACAGGCTGCTTTATACCAATCTTACTGCCCATCGTAACGCCGGTAACACCGGTGTGAGCTCCTCTGTGTGCAATTAATCAACTTCCTCATCAAAGTAAGAGGCGTACGACTCACGTCATCAGGAAACTACGGCGCTGTTGAGGGGGTAGTGAAGTGGCGCTGATGTTACTTTCAGGTTGACGAGGCTAAGTACTCGTATTATGCTACCACTGATCGCAGTATTGAACACAAGCTCGTGGACGACTCTGAAGGACCAGCCACAGCTTTGAAATTCGATTGCCACAAGTACGGTAGCTCAGTGAGTGTCAACACGTTATACCGCTGCAGTGTGCACCAGCATATTAGAAACTGTAGCTGGTAGGTAGAACAGCTCTAAATAGCTAGCGAGAAATTCGATCACTTCAGGTTTCGATGCAAGGAGACAACGTATGTACCGGAGCGGGATAAACCGACACGTGGTCCACCTCGTGCGAAAGCGTAGTCCTACGTGGCCTGGTCCATCACGCGAGACCTTGTACATATCAACTGACTTTTTGTATTACGCCCACAAGTTATCGCCTGATATGATGGCCCGGATTCAAGTAGCCAGCCCAAAGATTGCGTCGTCCTGCACGAATCTCAGGTTGGTCAAGATCCAGCTCTTAACGTGAAAGTCTAACCCAGATAGCAGCTAGCTGCTCAGGCTGGGACTATCTCTATCACATATGTCTTCTAGTAAAGAATTGAGATGTTTCAACGTTTGATTTTCATAGTAGATGTGTTGAACGACCCATGAGAGCTCCCATCTAAAGAAGGGCAGTCCCCGACCAACAAACTGACACTCGCCATGATCCTGGCCCAGAATTATTCGACGCCAATAATGTTCGGCTTTGCCGAGTTGTACTCGAAGTAGTGGTCGCCGTTGCGGAGGGTCGTGACAAAGTACGAGTCTCCACTCTCGTCGTAGAAAGTGAAACCATAGCCGCCGTTATTTGTGAAGTGCAAACAGTAGTCGTAGGTCAGTTCGCCTGGGTTTGGCGGGACCAATGGGGGCGAGTTGCGATACAGCTTGTAGCGTGTGATGCCATTCGTATCTCCACACGAGTTCCATGAATTATCCCCGACAGGCCAGTTGACAGGAGTTCTGCGTGCAAAAGTGAAGCCCAAGATTGGAGGGATTGCGCCGTTAGTACAGACGTGATGGTCGGGAGGTCTGTCGCGTTCGAAACGAAGCGCGATGAGAGTCGTGCGGAACACCGAACCGGATAACGTACAGGTGAGACATGTCTGAATGGGGTGCGGGGGCTGAACGAGGAGGTTAAAAGTCTGTGAACCGGGAAATGCGCATTGCCTTTATACCTCAATGCTGTTGTGAATAAATGCCGAGTTGTGCCTCGCCGGCACCACTTGAAGCCACACTGCGACCGACTCCGGAAGCCCGAACCGCATAGCTACCGCAAAATGCACAGTACCGCCGAGATTTGACAAATAGGAGGCAGGTTGACTCGCAAGAGTGCAGTTCAGATGTCTCCCCCGACCGAGTCTGTGCTCACGACTGACAAAGAACCGACCCAATTGGCTGCGAGAAAGGCCGGATTACAGATAGCGCAGTGCAGGTATTCGCTTTGCGATATGACACATGTTCGGACTCATTGAAGACCGAGATGAGTTCTGGTGATTGCCGATCTTTGATTGCCTCCCGAGCATGTTCTCCAACGCAATTCCGGTACTTTGAGCTCGCAGAGAACTCATAATCAACTCGTCTTTGCCCTACAATGGGATGTACTGGCTCTGAATCTCAGCTTGCCTTCGACCAGAGCCTCTCTACCATGAGCATTTCATCACACTACGTCTCCCTAGCACTCTTGAGCAACGGCCTTCGTACATCTGTGTAGAGGGGTCGGAGTTTTGCAATCGCCGTTTAGAGGTGGTTGTGCGGCCCTCGGATACGCAGATGGTTGAAAGGTGGCTTCAGGTTGCGCCGCGCGAGGCACAACCCGATCCGGGTCCCGCAACAGCGGGGTACATAAACCCAACCCGCTTCGCTTCTGTTATCGATCTCCGCACGTTCAGACATGTCTGACCAGTTGGTGGTCATGATTTCTCCAAACCAAACTTTCACCGTGTGGCTCTTGACAGTCCCAAAGACATATCGATTTGTAACAGTGGCAACGACAACGACATAACCGCCGTTTACTGGCCCGCTGGCGACAATTCGTGGAAATCGTTTGACACGGGGAACGGCATCACCCGTTACAAGCTGTTTCAAACCCCGCAAGATTCGGTGCCCGTAGAGGGTCTGATGGGTCAGATGACCAATGCCTTTGCGAGCGAGTATCCCTTATACATTACCAATGTCAGCGGCTGGGGGTTCACATTCTTTGACGAAGCAGGGGACTCGTATTCTGAATGCCGGCTAGAGTCGGTATTTGGTAGTACTGAGTTTGAGGAGCAGTATATCTGATCCCAGTGATTGATCATGCGTTGGTTGTAAGTCGACCTGTGTGAACCTGGCGAGCGATTACAGAAAGTATAGAGTTCGCGGCCACAAAAGAAACACAAGTCAACTCCATTGAGCCAGCCATGGACCAAAGATGCAGAATCACGATAAAAGCACACGGACCTGCGGTTGACGATGTCGGACATCATGATGCCCTCCTGCTCCCCACGCACTCTCATCATCTGCTATGAATCTTGCTACACATCTCAACCATCAGACTGACCGAAGCGGTATGGCAGTTATTGACCCCACAGTTTCTCACACAGGTGGGAAGCGGGTTACATATTGCCGATGAGAACCAAGAGCAAGACACAGCTTGGACTGCCACTTCGCATCAGAGCGTGTCGTGACCCAGGACACGGTCCATCTTTACGCTGAGAAGATACGCAGTATACACATGAAGACTTGTGAGCGAAACGATCGAGTCGAAATGCCGGCCTGGTGTGCACTTTGAACGGGGCAAACGAAGCGTGAGGTACCGAAATCGCATAGCGCACAAGAGGATGCAGGCCGTAGACAGTCCTAACTGAAGCCCATCGAGAAATGCATAGCACTATCATAATAGAGATGGAGGACGTCTCCATCATATGGGGAATGCATTCTGGCTGCATACCGGTAAACTATGTTCGAGCGATGCAGCTTCGCTATAAAAGCACGCGAACCCGCAGTCCACCAGCTTCCAACATCATGACGCCCACCAACTTCTCGTACACTCTCATCATCTGCTAGGACCTCCGTTGCACCCTTCTCCCTCACGTTCCACTGGCCGACATGTAACAGATACCGGCTGTCAAGGTCCGCACACAGTCCAAAGGGACTGTATCGAATCGTCGGACCGAGTCCGATCATGCACTGCCGAAGCGCTGAGGGACAGTAGCCCACGCCTCCTCCACCGTCAAGGCGTGTCGTGGAACAGCTGTCTGGGTCCATGGGTATGGGTGTGTAGAATTTGTGCACAAGGAGATCATCTTGTGCTCTGGCCTAAGAGTGACGAACCTCCCGTGATCTGATAAAGGTGAAGAATATCAACTGGTCGTCCATCGACCCCGCTTGCTTCTATACGCACGGACCGCCCCGAGAGGAAGCCCTATGGTCCAATAGTGGCGAGCCCGGGCGGCTGAGGTCAACTTGATAACAAGTATGGTCGACAAAGCATACTGGAGCTTCAAGGAGATGGAACATGTGCAGTTCTGGATGACGATGTGCTTCTGACAAGCGAGATGGTCGTCGGGAATGCCATAACGACTGCAGAACGGAGAGAGAAACTCTTGAATTCAAATACCGGCCTCGGTGTGCACTTTGAACCGAGCAAACGAAGCGTGAGGTACCGAAACCGCACCGCGCACAAGAGGATGCAGGCCATAGACAATCATAACCGAAGCCCTTCGAAAAATTCTCCGTCATAATTGAGATGCAGAACATCACCATTCTGACTATATATTGGCAGCTATGTTCTGGCGATGCAGCCTTTCTATAAAAGCACGCGAATCCGCAGTTGACCATCTCCCAACATCATGATGCGCTTCAACTCCCTACACACTCTCATCATCTGCCATGATCTCTGCTTTACGCCTGATCGATTCAGCCATACTGGATAGTGTGTGCTGGTGATCCACTGCACTATTCTGCACACAACAACAAAACATTCGACTCATGGCAGGACCAATCATGCGTTGCCGAAATCAACAAATTCTTATGTCTTCCAGTTTGCGATTGCAATCGGTCTCAGCGGCGTAAGTGGGACAGCTCCCTACTTTACTGCACATGCAGTTGGAAAGCTTGAACACAGGGTGATCATCTCCTGCGATGGTTCAGGACTGGGGAGAGACCAATGACCAGACTTCAAGCATGAACTAGATCTGCACAAAGGACCCAACAAAAGCGCCGTCTCGATAGGTGTAGCACCGAAGTGAACGGCAGAGAAACGGACAACATGAAAAGTACACGCAAAGATAGAGTTCACGACATCACAAGAGATGCAAGTCAGCTGCATTGAAGCGAGCTACGTACAAAAAATGCAGCCTCACGATAAAAGCACACAAACTTGCGGTTGAAGATGTCGAACATCATGATGCCCTCCTGCTCCCCACACACTCTCATCATCTACTATGAATCCTGCTACACTTCTCAACCATCAGACTGACCGAAGCGGTATGACAGATATCCGCCGCATAATTTCTCACACAGGTGGGAGGTAGGTTATGTATTGCCGGTGAGAACCAGGGGCAAGACACAACTCGGACTACCTTCGCATATCGTGACATATGACACGATCCATCTTCTATGCGGAGCAATTACGCAGTATACACAGGCAGACTTGTGAGCGAAATGATCGAATCCGAATGCCGGCCCAGTGTACACTTTGAACCAAGCAAACGAAGCGTGAGGCACAGGGCCGCACAGCGCGGAAGAGGGAGCTGTGACATGCAGGTCGTAGGCAATCCTAACCGAAGCCTATCGAGAAATGCACCGTCATAATAGAGATGGAGGACTTCTCCATCACATAGGGAATGCATTCTGGCTGCATACCGGCAAATTATGTTCGAGCGATGCAGCTTCTCTATAAAAGCACGCGAACCCGCTGTCCGCCATCTTCCAACACCATGATGCCCATCAACTTTCCTCACACTCTCATCATCTGCCAGGACCTCCTTTGCACCCTGTTCCTTCTCACTTCACTGGCAGACCTGTAGCAACTATCGGCTGTCAAGGTCCGCACACAGTCCAACGTGACTGTATCGAATCGCGGAACTCTGTCTGATCATGCATTGCCGAAGCGCTGAGGGACGGTAGCCCACGTCGCCTCTACCGTCAAGGCGTGTCGTGGAACAGCCATCTGGGTTCACGGGTATGGTGTGTAGAGCTCGTGCACAGGGGGAGCGTCTTGCTGTACTATGGTCCAGGAGTGGCGGGGTAAACTTGCCTGCAAAGTATGGACGACAAAGCATATTGGGGTTCCATAAGCTACGTGCATCGGAGAGGAAACGCGTGCAATTCTGGATGAAGATGTGCTTCTGCACAAGCGAGATGGTCGTCGGAAATCCCATAGCGACTGCAGAATGGAGAGAGATGGCTGCGATGAAGCCGCGAAGACG
>Ga0247815_10002685_pt1 | contig 13057 bp, 8 predicted proteins | sample UWRJL194509B1_FD_181014 | JGI IMG/M metagenome (GOLD analysis project Ga0247815, IMG submission 181014) | Plant litter microbial communities from Arlington Agricultural Research Station in Wisconsin, United States - UWRJ-L194-509B-1 | ecosystem: Environmental > Terrestrial > Plant litter >... | reverse complement strand
TCCGTCCCTTCTCGGTGCGGACATCATTCGTACCCGCAAAAATCAGGACCATTGCGTCACCTCGTCCGCCGTCATCACGATGTCCCATCTGCAGGGACAACTCTGGTCTCCCCGCCGACGTCCTCGCTCAGCGTTTTCAGTGCGCGGGGGCCGGTGACCAGTACGCTTGCAGCCTTAGCACCGCAGAGAGGCTCACCGGCGAAGCGTCTGCTCGCGCTGGCAACAGCAACAACGTCAGCAACAACGACGACGAGGACAAGCCCACCAGCACCAAGCCTCCGGCCAACACGTCGACCGGCAACGGCGGAGTCATCAACGTCGGCGACAAGCCCACTGATGCCCCACACCCGAGCCTATCTCCGCACCTCTGACGATGAGGACTCCGAGGACTGCGACGACTCTGTTCCCGAGTGCGAGGAGTACGATGTCCCCGCTGCCGGCGACAACTGCGACAAGCATGTTGCCCTTCACGTCCTTGCACTGAGCCAGCTTAGCCAGCTCCGCCGTCTCGGTCTAGAGCTCATTGAGGTGAGCGTTGCCCTAACGGTCCAGTCCGAGCTCCTACCGCATGATTGTCCTTTACTTTCGTGTTATCTTCCTTCGCCCTTTCTTCTGTCGTGTCCACGTGGCTCCAACTCTTCTCTTGTCGTTTCTCGTTGCGCGTGACTCGTGCATGACCTTCGATTCCAATTGCCTTCCTCGCGTTTCGCGCGTTTTGCATTGAAGAAGGTGGCTATTCGTCCCGCCCGAATCCTAAACACCGATCGCTGACGCAACCCTTTTCTATTCCCAGAGCTGCCAAACCTCTACGACAGCAAACAGTACAGCGTCGCCGCTGCGGACGTCGCCAAGCGCAGCCTCTAAGCGCTCGACAACCCGACACCCGAGGAAGACACGCTCATGATGCCACGATGGTCCACCATTCGCCAATTCTCACGCACAAATACTCCTACCTCATACGTCACCCTACTCCCACGCGCGCGCTCAGCTCGCGCCGTTTTCTTGGGCCGACACGACTTCTCGACCGCATTAGCCTGCGGGTCCGGACGTTGTCGATTTCCGTACTCCCGGGGCATTGCGCGCTACAGCTCGCGCCTTGTCTGTCCCCCCTCTTTCCCCGTTCCCCGTCTGCTAGCTCTCCTGGGCATTCTAGGTCTCGGCAATTATCACATTGGCATACCTGGCTGCTCGACGCTCCCAGCAATGTTTACTACTTCATTATCCTCACTCCTGCATCTTTTTACGCTCCAACAACTGAAACTGGATCTTGATGACCAAAGCTTATTTTTACGCGCGTAGGATATATGGGATGGGTGTCGTTATTTTTTTCGATGCGAAAGATTTTCCTCTGGTCTCGCCACTTGTGATGCGACTGTACCTCTTTTTTGTACTTCGGGTAGCTTTGGTCTACGGTATTCGCTCTCTATTAGGGCGCAATTTGAACGTTTTGATGACTCTGCATTTTACCTGTCTGAACTTGCGAGCGAATCTTGTCGTCGGGGTTGAAGTGACTTGATCATGCTTCTTGCGGTCTACTTCTTGACTTCGGCGCAGTAATACGCAGGGACTACGGCAATCGCAATCCATTGGAATCGGTTCATGTTGCTACTGCGTGGGCCCAGACCCACGCAGTGTGCTAATCGATGACATATACACATTGCAGAACGCTTATCCGGCCGGTGGCTGATGCAACTGTGTAAATACGGCACCACGACACCTCCGTCACCGAAGCATGTTTCAACTATGACTGCGACCACCCGAAACAATCGCAACGGTACCCGAATACGATCTGACAATCCGATTATCCCGACTACTATGGTCCACTGAGAGAATATGCTTTGGGTTCTCCCTTGATTTTCTTCGGTGAGCGTTGTTATAAGTCAACATTCCAGCAGCAACCCTTCATTTTCTTACGCCCTGATCTTGACGACCAAATGTTGCGTGTGCGTCGGATGAGCTGAGTATATTGATTGCTCGATGCGAAATCGTTTGTGTGGGTCTGCAACTTATTTGGGTAAACTTCGACCTTTGTTTTCGGGTAGATTTGGTCTACCGTATGAGCTCTAGAGGTACGATTTGAACGTTTTTGGCAGTTCTTTTCGCTATTGAGCTGTGAGATGTAGTTTCTGTCTTGAGTTAAAGTAAGATACTCAGTTCCGTCCAACTTGACTAAGCACTGCGGGTATGCCTGCTTGTACGACTACTTGTAGCGATCTCAAATGTTCGCTACGCCAATTGCATTCGATTCGCGTATCAGTTCATGTTACTAGATGTTACAGTGAGAGAGGGAGAGAGAGGAGAGAGAGAGAGAGAGAGAGAGAGAGAGATAAATGGCATAGAGCGGCCAGTGCGTCAAGTTTGGCTGTGCACGAGTGATCATTCGTCGTAAGAGTTCGACTGGGAGTCGCTTCCGTAGTAGTCATCGGTCATTTCATGGTCATATCCTGAGTGATCCAGGTCTGCTTCTAGAGTTTCCTCTGTTATTGTTGGGTCCTGAAGGGCCGGGTGTTTCGAGAGGTCGAGGATGATTGGACCAGACAGTGGTGTGTTGAGGTAGAGCATTGGCCCGCGCCACGTTAGATGCTGGCCAAGCACATGTTGATTCTGGTTAGGTTTAAACACGGCGTCGACGAGCCCACGTTTCACACCCCGGCGCAGCAGCGCGTCGTCCACCGACGAAGGCAGGTTCAGAAAGAGCGAACGCATATCCTTATCTGACATAAGACCGTGAAAGATTTCATGGTCTGGGTCGTCCCGTAGCATCCAATTACATAGCTGAGAGAAGCGATGGGACATATTTGAGCGGCGTGCGTCGCCATAAACTGGCAGAATGACTGCATGCGACTCAAAATGCGCGCCGGCGTGCATGCTCTGGCGCACATTCCAAATGCCAATGACGCCTGCATTTGTGAATATAGGGCGTAGCCTTGACTCTGCATGTCTTTTGGAGTCAAAATACTCGACTGGGAGGCTGTGACGATGCTGGAACCTTTTGACTGCCTCCGCAACCTGAAAACCTGTTCTTACGTCCCAGACCCGGAGTACCTGTCTATCATCAACTCCCGCCATGAGACTTCCATCGTGTGAGAGCTGTACCAGCATGGCGCTGTCGCAGTCCCAGCTCCTGAGAGCAACAAACTGCGGCTGATCTTCCCACTTCAGCTCTCCCAGCACGAACAAGCGTTTGTCCATGGACCGGCTTGGCCCGCCGTAAACGTGTAGACGAGGGCTTGCCCCGCTGTAAGCGAGCAGACGACCGTCCTGAGAGAGGGCCGGAGGTAGGATGTCGTGGTGGCCCATCCCTACGCCAAAAACCTCAAATGTCTTTGGTGATTCGGGGTGAGCCATACTCCAGGCGCGCAACCTGAACTTGCCGGTACCGCTGACGAAGAATTTTGCAACAATGACACTTCCGTCCGAAGAGACGATGATGTGAGCACGGTGACGCGGTGTCGGATGGGTTTCCCCGAAGAAAATATGAAGCTGATTGCTCTCCGGGAGCTCAACAGGACACCACGATGATGAGTCACCTGCCAGAAACAATGGTTCGCCTATTTTACCGAAGATGACCCGGGACCTGTCGGCACTGAAACACAGATGATCCCATTTGCCGCCATCGATCGGCCCAGGAATCAGTCCCTCAAGCGAAACCGGTATGCGCATCACTGGCTCCTGCGGACGATATGTCAAACCCAGTACATGAGAGCCGGATATGTCGAAGGAGACACCCTGGATCCCGGTCAGCCGTCGCAGACTGACGATCCGCAGGGTCACCAAGTCCCAGACCGTTAGAAATGAAACGGGTGTCTCTGGATCACTAGCCCCAAGTGTCTTGTTTGAGAGTGTCACAAGGCGGTCGGCACTTGCAGAGAATGCCATGGACTGAATGGTAAAGTCGTCGGCATGCGGCATATCGAGACGAACAGGCACCGTTGGCATTGCTGACCAGAGCAGCACGTAGCTCTGCCCCACGGACCAATCTGCGGACGTTTCTGCATAGCCGCAAGCTGTCCAGCTCCCTTCTGTTACAATGCACACGGTACGAGCAGTCCGCGAGAATACGAACCGAGTGCCCATCCACACGTCATGGCGCGGTCCAACCCTTCGAACCATTACGTCTGGGTGATCTCCGTAGGCTGTGACCAGAGATCCACTTGGAACGAGTGCAATGCAGATGTTGTATATCTCGAGCGGACATGCGAGTATGATCGTCCGAAACTCGTGCACCATGTCATGAAGCTCCGCGAGCAGCTGGGACACGTGCGTCCAAACTTCAATCTCTCCAATCTACGATAAGGTCAGGCAAGTTGAAAAGTCGAACTGTGCTTGTCCACATACCGGCATGGTCCTGGTCAATTGATGCAGGGTTCGAATCAAGGCATCTAACGAACCTTCTCCTAAGATCGCTCGAACCTCGACCCAGCAAAGAAGATGCTGTTTGCAAAACTTGGCGAGCTTCGCAACGGGCTTTTCGTCTGGCCATTGCACCGGATCTGTGCAAGCCATGACTTGTCGAAAATGAGTATCCAACCCGTGGAGACATGCATATTGCAGCGTCGCTCCCATGCTCTGGTCAATCATCCCAAGCGAGTAGTTTTCAATACGAGGCAACGGCTCGCCGTGTTTGATGAGATTGCAGATATCGCGGTCTAAAGACCGCTCCATCTTGCGGACACAGGCAGTTCCAAGCAGCTCGTGGCCAATGACTGGAGGGATGCATAGAAGTGACTCCGTGCAGCGGGTGGGGCTGCAAATAAACTCTGAAAATGATATGTGGTACGGACAGAGCGGTTGATCGTTATCTTGTGGTACTAGCCAGATTGTTGTGAGACCGTCTACTATCGGCCTGATATCTGTAATTGGAATACCAAAGATGTCTGAAAGAATTCTTACAGACACCGGCTCCACGGCATAAATGACTCCCGCAATGATCAAGCGCAGTCGCCGCAGCAAGTCGGATTCGAGTGATAGAGGTACAGCTCCGAAGAAGCTGAAAATGACCTCGCGATACAAGGCGTCGAGCTGTGAGAACGGTGATTCTTTGCCACTTGCTGCTGCCAAAAGGCACAGCTTGGAGTCCAACAACCTCTCGAGTTGAGTTTTAGGCGAGTAGCGCACATCTCCAAGGAATTGTAGAACTGTCGCGGCATAGATAAACAGTGAACCCGCCCGATCAGCGAGTACATCAACCTGGGCAATTGTAGGCCAAGCAGGACCTAAGCCCGCACGTTCGCGAAGGCGACCTAGCCCGGCTGTGATGAACATTCGCATGTCGTGCCGGACCGTCGGCTCGTCGATTTCATTCAAAGATTGCACATCGACAAAATTTTTGAGCTTGCCTCGGAAGAGGGACATACGGAGAGCACCGAATTCGCGACTGGATACGATGAGCTTTATGCGCTGGGAGAGACCTAATAGAACTAGGGCCAGTGGCTCGATCACTTCAGACAGTAGGACCTGGACGTCCTCAGCTTCGTCAAGGCCATCGATGATCACTACAAACTGCTTGGTCCCTGTGCTATGCTCCTGAATAAGAGGGTCGACAATAAGTCGTTGCATCTGGTCATTGATGTTGTGTTGCAGTATGCCAGGATCTGATGTGAGCGTGGCGAGCAGTCGTTCGCGGATCACAGTGTCCTGCTTCGCCAATTGATACGCCAATGTTTGCACCAGGCGCTCAGTCTTACGGCTCAGCGGGGTGGAACGTGAGATAAAGTAGGAAACGACGGTAATGCTAGAGTTGGCGAAAATGTCAGCGATGCTGCGCGCGAGGGCACTCTTGCCTGTCATCACGTTAGTGTCCTATTCAAGCCTTCTAGCATATCCCACGCACCCATTCCGGCGAGACCCAAGATCAGGCAGGTATGTGGAGGATTGGTATCGCTGGCAAAACTGCTGATCTGCTGAAGTAGCTGGAGTCGAGTCCCAACCAGGCAGCCGCCTTTAGGAACGTTGATGCCCATGCGCGTCGAGCTTTCGAGTGGGTCGAGAAGCTGATAAAGATGCTCTGAAACCGAGAGTGAGGGTGGGCCGCATGATGCTTACTTTTCTACGTACGGAGCTTTGAGTCAGCTCTGATCTGCTGCTGCACGACGTTAGATACGGGGTTGAAGTTGAGAACAACCGTATTGTCGCCATGGACCGTGTTGTTGTTCTGATTGTTGTTGTAGATCGAAGGATGAGGAGTACCTGGTTCCATCGTGGACAGCACAGCGGGTGCTACTGTTTGTGTGTCGCCAATGACGGGGTAAGGCCAAGGAACACAGGGGCAACCGCCGGTCGAAGCCCCCGCGATTCTCAATTCGGCCGCCGCAGATGAGAAGCAAGGAAGACATCTGAATATATTTGGTTTATGCCTACGAGAGTAAAGGCGCGATCTATGCGCTGCTTTATGGATTGGTTCTCATATACAACAGGCACAAGCAATGTAAACGGTAGTACCTATTAGGTGGATGTAGATATTGACGAATGCATAGAGAAGGACGTCGTGAAATAGATGAAGTGGCCGACTAGGTGGACGGATTGCGCCAGTGCGTGGCGCCGAGCTTCTCCTCGCCCGATCACTTCGCAAACGGCTTCCAACATCGCAATGCATACTGACCCACCCTAGCTTCGGGTAGGATCGTAACCACTGGGCAGACAAAAGGTGAATCGTGCGTCAACATCGTGCGGAGGAAACAAAGCGAGCGACAAACTCTCGTCTCGTTCATTCTTCGTCCGTCGCACCCGCGCAACCCCTCTCCAGACTTGTATTGTGCTGAGTAGACCCCAGCCGTGCCCTTCGTCGTCGGCACGTCAACACTTGCTGCATACTTGCATTCGGCCAAACGTCTGACCGCGTATGGCACACGGCCACACACGACCTGTCGCCTGTACCGTATCTTATTGCCCTTGATGCCGTTGTAACCATCGACAGTCAAAGATTATACCTGTGCGAACACCGTCAGTTGGTGCTACGAGGAGGGACATTATCATCAATGCGTACAACTCGACCTCTGATCTTGCTGCTCTAAGGATCGACCGACGACAAGCACGGGTCGTCCTTGCGCGGCACGGAGATGACCTCGATCGATTTGGATGGCGAGCACGGTCGCACGGTCTCCATGTGCTTGCTTGTGAAAATCGTTCTTCTGCTGACATGCCCTCGATCATCCTGCTATCGGACTGGACCATCGTTGAGCGCTCCTCTGAAGCAACCGCGCCCGAGCATGCTTGCGTAACCGATGAAGACGCGCACCCAATGCGGGTTGGACTGCGCAATGTCGACTCGACGAGGCCGTGCAAACTCGCCGTCATACATAACGATGATCTATCGGCTGCAGTGTCGCCCTGGGCGCGTGACGTCTCGTAGGTGTCACGCCGAGCGAGCCTCTTGGGTCGAACTTGCGTTGGTTGAGGGTGTACTAGAGTCCCGTCGATTGCAGTGGCGCCGGTAAGAGCAGGCAATGGCGCGTGAGTGTCCGCAGAGACTACCAGTCGACCGCGTCGCCGGCATCGCCGGAGGAATGAATGGACCCTAATGTTTCGACTGGTCTAGTCGATGTGCCCCACGTCGTACCGAACGCGACTGTTGCCTGCAACGGGTCGACCTTGTGGCGGCTGACGGAAGTCGACGAGATGCGGCTGCTGTTGAACACGCAGAAGTGGCTCGCGGGGTGACAGAGGGCTTTCGTGCTAGTGATTATGCCTGGCCGCAGATGCCATTCGTGGCTAGTGAAGTGTCGGAGCGGGTTCGACGAGGGCGTCGAACAACGTCGAGCCCGTTGTCGGTGCCGAACAGTGCATGTTGGCCGGTCGTGGCGCTCAGAGCGTTCACCGAATTGCCCGACTGCACATCGGTACGGTATACGCCATAGAGCGCACTGCTATTCAGAGGCTTTTGCACCATGTCGGAGAGCGATGTGAGCGTATTTGGCTTGACCAAACAACGCGGGCTGAAGTGACTCTCTAGCGTCTACGAGCCGTCCATTAATCATTTTGAAGGCAGCTTGCCGGGTGAGTCAGGTGGTGCGTGAAAAGTTTGGGATGAAGCAGGAAGACAAGATGTGTGTGGGCTGAGTTTGGACGCGCTTCCCTCTCTTTCACTCCCGCTCCGCCCGTCCTCATCATGTTCGCCTCTCGGAACTTGTCTTATACGTGACTCGTGGTCAGGCTTGTGTCGTGCATGCGCGCAGGATAGGAGCAGCGATGCTGAGAATTGGCCGTTCAAGCCTGACTGGGGACTCACTGGACGACGGAACGCGTAAAGCTCGCGCATCGTGGATATGAACGACGTAGTCCATTGCTTGTCAGCTGATGGTACAATTTGGAACCTTTACCATCTTAAGTCTGCTTACTTACATGCCCAGACAGTTTTGGCAAGGTTCCGGTCACGGCAGGAGCGACGCCACTCAGCTGTCCCTGACGAGGCCGCCAACATCTCTCTCATTGGTGCGCTTTTCCAATCAGAACTACGCGCGCTCTCTCCGCAAGGAACATCTGCACCCTCTTCTGCTCGACGTACACGTCCTCCATCCGCGCCAGCGCCGGGATCGTTGCCTGCACCTCGTCAGCCGTCATCACGAGGTCACATCTACGAAGACAGCACGGAGTTCCCGTCAAAGTCCTCGCTCGGCGTGTTGCACCAAGCTAGCTCTGCCAGCCCCGTCAGCTCCGCCCAGAGCTCATTGAGGTGAGCTTTGCGTTCGCGTTCTAGTCCGAGCTTCTGCCACATCCTAGTTCCTTCCTGTCGTGTGATCTTCCTCCGCATTTTCTTCCGTCATGTCCATATAGCTTCAACTCTCCATTTTGTCGTCTCTCCTTGCGCGCGCCATGTACTACGCCTTCGATTCTAATCACCTCCCTTACGCATTGCGTATTTCACATCGGCAAAGGTGGCGACGCCTGTCAATCCGTCACGCCCTAATCCTGATGACGCTTTTTACTCTCCACAGGTCGGCCAAACCTCCAGGCCAACAAGCAGTACTGTGTGGCCGCCGCCGAAGTCGCCATGCGCGGCTCCTAAACGCTCGCTCGACACTCGACGAAGACAGGCTCATAATGCCACGATGGTCCACCATTCGCCAATTCCCACGCACCATCCCTCCCTCCTCCCCCTCTATGCGTGCTCACGGCACGCCGTTTCTTGAACAGACGTGACTGCTCGACCGCATTCACTTGCGGTCCATAGTATGGACGTTGTCGATTCCCGTCGCCCTGGACATCACGCGCTACAGCTCGCGCCTTGTCTGTCCCCCCATTTCCCCGTTCCCCGTCTGCTAGTTCTCCTGGGCATTCTGGTTCTCGGCAATCATCTCATTGGCATACCTGGCTGCTCGACGCTCCCAGAAATCTCATTTTTACTACTTCATTATCCTCACTCCTGCATCTTTTACGCTCCAACAACTGAAATTAGACCTTGATGACCAACCCTCTTTTTCACGCGCGTAGGATATATGGGATGGGTGTCGTTATTTTTCTCGATGCGAAAAATTTCCTCTGGTGTCGCCACTTGTGGTGGGACTGGACCTCGTTTTTGTACTTCAGGTAGCTTTCGTCTACGGTATTCGCTCTATTACGGCGCAATTTGGACGTTTTAATGCTCTGCAATTCGTCTGTCTGAACCTTGAGAGCGAACCTTGTCGTGGATGCTCATCAGGTGGTCGCGGGGTTGAAGTGGCTTGACTTACCACGACACACTCTTGCAGCCTACCTCTTGACTTGGGTGTAGTCACATAGGTGCACAACGGCAATCGCAATCCATTCGAATCGGTTCAAGTTGTCAAAATGTACAGTAGGTGGGAAGGATACATGTGACATAGAACAGCCAGTTCGTCAAGTTCGGTGGACACAGAAGGTCGATCATTCGTCGTCAGAATCAGGCTCGCCTTCGTAACAGTCATCATCTGAGAACGGTGGATATCCTCCTTGGTCATTTATCCTCAGCTCTGGATTGACTGCTGGGGGTTCTGTTGGTGTTGGTTGTTGAAGTGATGGATGTCGCGAAAAGTCGAATACCATAGGGCCCCCATGGGTGGCGTTTAGGTAGAGCAGTGGATGGTTCCACACCAGGTCTCCGCCGATCTGAGACATACTCTCGACAAATTCAGGCAAGTTCGTGCTGGTCGGTAGTGCGTGGCGAACCGCCGAGTACAAAGCATCGATGACCAATTCCTCGTCAGTATCTGACGCGAGGTATTCAGCTCCCTCATGAGTACCATCGTCTTTGATTTGCGACCATTCAATGCTTTCATTGATTGTCTTCGGCTGGTCGTAATAACTGTAACCTGACCGCCACATCCGCCGACTGAGCAAAAGATGGGAACCGTCAGAGTCGAATTCCATGCAACTCAAACTTGAACTTGAACTTCTAGGCGGTACTCTGTATCGACCGTAAAGCTGGATGCCCTCTGGTTGGACCATAAACACCAAAATGAGCCCGGAGTCTCGGCGCGTAACAGCAAGAGCCTTCCGCCTAGCGGAAAACGCTGCAACATCGACGGAGAATTCGAGTGAGTACATCTGACCGTGCAGAGAGCTTGAGAAGTGGCTGTAGATCCGTGTTTCTTGGACGAAGACAAGAAATGTATCATCTGGCGCGAAAACAAAGAGGTTTGGACCTTGTGTCATTTGGCGTACCAGGCCTGATTTCATGGTTGCCTCAAGCGGATCGTAGATGGGAACCGCCGAAAATTCAGCCTGCGTTCTTGCCAAACTCGCAGCCAACCAATAGCAAAACCGAGAGAGACGAAGGACCGGAAAGTGACGATACGAGTGGCCATGCGACGACAGAAGGACTGCATACGACTTCCCGGCGCCGTTCTTGGAGCCAACAACGCCTGTGCTGGTAAAGATGAGGTTGTGCGACGATATATGAGCAGGTAGTTTACTGTATGAAGCTCCAAGCTGCCTAAGTCTGTGGTGTTCTAGGATTTGCAGCGTTGCTACTGATCCGGGTAAGGTAAATAAGCCATGGCAATTGCTGTCAGTGGGCTCGATATCTGCCCGCGCAAGTTCACGACCAGTTCCGACGTCCCATACCTTGAGTACCTGCCGTCTATCAAATGCTGCAATAAAGCTTGCGTCGTTAGAAAACTGAATAGGCGTGTCCCTGAGACATGGCCAGGTCGTCAATGGCACGAATCGCGGCTGGTCGCCCCATTCCAGCTGGCCAACAGTGAGCAAGGTCATGCTCACTGTTTCCCCGCGCCCATGGAAGGCAATTAGGCGACCATCGGCTGATAGAGCAGAAGGTCTAGTCGAGCCATATGAGTGTCCGGTGAACAGCTGAAACATCCGTGGTGATTTAGGTTGAGCCATGTTCCATACACGCAGTATGCGTCCGTAGAAGCTCGCGACAACAACACTACCGTTTGAAGAGATAATGATGTGAAAATCCCTCAGGGGGTTAGAGTGTGGTGTTTCATGTTTCCGGTTGCTGTCAGGTAGCTCGACAGGACGCCAGATCATCGATTCACTAGCCCAAAACAATGATCCGTTGAGATTTCCGAACGCGACTCCAGTCCTGTCAGCGCTGAAAGACGGCACATAGCATCCTGCAATATGCAGCGGTTTTGGTATGAACCCATCGAGTGAGTTAGGAAGGAGGAGCACTGGAACCAGCGGATCGCAAGTCACGCATATTATATGTGAGCTGGATGCATTGAAAGAGACCCCAAGTATACTTGTTGCGACTCTTCGTAAACTGATGACCCGCAGGACACTCAGATCCCATACTGTGATCAATGAGCCGCGTTTCAGGGAGCCTACATGGCCCGATGAAAGAGTTACTAGGCGATCGGCAGCTGCAGAGAAAGCCATAGAGTGTAGAGCGAAGTCATCGGCATGCGGCATGTCGAGACGGACCGGTGTTGTTGGCATCGCTGACCAGAGTAGCGCATAACTCTGGCCATTCAACAGATTCTCGCGTGTTTCTACAAACCCGTAAGCCATCAAGTACCCCTCTGTCGCACTACAGGTAGCAGTAGCAGCCTGCGAGAAGAGAAAGCGAGCATCGGGCCAAGAATCGGGACGCGGCGTAACCCTTCGAACCATTGCATCGAGATTCCCCGCGTATGTTGAAACCAAAAGTCCGCTTGGAAGCATTGCGAGACACGTGTTGTAGATCTCGGGCGGTGATGCGAGAATGGTGGTCTGGAACTCTTGTACCATGTCGTGAAGCTCCACGAGTGCCTGACACACGCGCACACATGCGTCAACCTGTCCCGAATGCTTGTAAATCAGAATTCTTGAAGCTCTAGAGGACCGTAAATATGTTTTCATACCGGTTCAGATTTAGTCCAGGAATAAAGGGTTTTTATCAAGGCATTCAGCGAATCTTGACCAAAGACTGCCCGGACCTCCACCCAGTGCAGAAGATGATTGTCGCAGAACTTGACGAGATGCTCGACAAGTGCACTACTCAGAGCGTTCTTTGAACTGTTACCGGGGAGACATTGCCGGAGGTGAGTGTCGACGCCATGAAAGCAGGCGTACGTCAGCGTTGATTCAACACAATTCTCCACGAGTCCGAGCGCATAATCCTCTATGCGAGGCAATGAAGCACCTGGCTTGATGAGATCGCAGATATCTCGCCGAAGGACGTGGTTCATCTTGTGGAGACAAGCAGTAGCAAGCAACTCGTGGGCAGCGGCCGGGGTGACGCAGAAACAAGCCTCTGTGCAGCGTTTTGCGTCGCCTATGAACTCAGAGAACGACAAATGGTGCACGATGAGGAGTCCATCGGCGTCCTGCGGCACGACCCAGATCGCCGCAAGATTGCGGGCCATCAGGTTGAGATCGCTGAGATCAATGCCCAGAACGCCTGAAAGCATTCTCATAGACATCGGCTCCGCGCTGTACACGACTCCCGCGAGAAGCATGCGCAGTTGTTTGATCAAGTCGGACTCTAAGGATAGAGGGGTGGCACCGACGCAAGTGTGGAGAACCTGATCGTAAAGTGCGTCGAGCTTCGCGAACGGCGACCCGTCGGTACTCGCTGTCGTATGTTTCTGATCAGAGGACAATAGCTGTTCGAGCAGCTTGTTGGGTAGAGGCTGCCCTTCGAGGAATTGCAGAA
>Ga0247815_10002684_pt1 | contig 13059 bp, 13 predicted proteins | sample UWRJL194509B1_FD_181014 | JGI IMG/M metagenome (GOLD analysis project Ga0247815, IMG submission 181014) | Plant litter microbial communities from Arlington Agricultural Research Station in Wisconsin, United States - UWRJ-L194-509B-1 | ecosystem: Environmental > Terrestrial > Plant litter >... | reverse complement strand
ATTGCAAGCATGGACACGACGAGAGCCAGTGTGAGGCTGAGGTACCAGAACGCATTTGTTATGCGAGCACTGGCTGGAGCGGTAAAGTTGACCAAGCCGAGTTCTGCGTGCGAAGGGATTCTGGATCCGTTCAGATACGATAATGTAGCCGCCAAAAGAACGGCGGTCGATTCAGCAGGATCCCGTTCGAGTTGCTTTGAGCTGACAGGTGGTCAGCACGAACGGTATGCATTATTCATTGGCTCACCTCTCGATGACAAAGGCCGTCAGCATGGCACAGAATAAACCGGCCTGCATGAAATTTAGCCACAGCTGAGAAGTCCATCTTTAGGCTTACAAATACTAGGAGGAAATTGATCGAGTCGTTCCAAGCCTTAATCGTATCGTCGTCCATCTCGCTCATTCGATCTTGGTTCAAACGCCAAACACGTGCGTTGACGTCTGCCTCTTTCCCAGCACTGCGCCATTTTGTCATTAACATGATGCTGAAGTTTGAATTACGTACGGGTCGAGTGGATAGAGCTTGTCAAATGCGTTCAAAAGGGCTGGGTCTTTAGCAGGGTACCGTTCTGCGCGGGATTGTTAACGACGCTGGACCAGATCCCGTGAAATCCGACACGTGAACTCACTTGCTTCCTCTTTCTCCCATGGATATGCGATGACGGTAGTCTCGCTGCTCATCACAGGACGCAAGGCCTCGATCACAGGCCTGTGGATGCAGCCAGTGAGTCGTGAAAGTCGGCGTCCAGACCAGTTGCAAGTTCGCGAAAATTCTCTACGGAGAGACTTGGCGTGGGTGTCTCACGCGCAGAGAGAGGGAAAGGGAGAGGGAGAGGGCAAGGGGGACGAGGTTGGCCCAGCAGACTGGAACACGTGTAGTCCGTTTGCGTCGCAGCAGGCGCCTCCACAATCCCTATACTTCAAACAATCTCTGCGGCACAACGGTCAATGTCTTGGTGCCTGGGCAACTCCGATTAAATGATTCTATGTGAGGTCACATCTGCGGCGGAGAAACTATGTACAGTGTGGTTGCTAGCACCTGCGAGCAGAGCGACCTTGCGGCGAGCTTCAATAGCGCCGGACTTTCGAGTCCCCCCACTTTGACTCGCTCATATTCCTCGCACTCAGTGTAGTGCCATGAGTGCCGCTTTCGATATCAACTCCGAGCACGGTTGACAATGCGTGCTCTCCGCCGCCGTAGAAACATTTGACCGTCAGCCACTTGCTGGTGTTTCTCAACCATTAGCCCTGTATCATTGCATTTACTGATCATTATATACACTACGCTGAGCAGAGCATAGCAACAACTGCTTATTTACATGCGCCGATCTCAGGTATGTTCAGAGCCTGCGAGTGAGGCGGACGAATGATCAACATCAGGACATGAGGGACATGACGGACATTAAATTTGTATAGGGACTTTTCAGCGCTTGTGTCCAGGGCGGCTGACGCAGTTGCACCGCAGGAAGTACGTTGTCTTCGGAGGATGAAGGGAGAGCAATCAGTTCCTCTTTAAGCGTGTTTGTCTGCGGGTAAGCAAACCCGCTTCCAGCCACGTGTGCTCCTTGCCTTGCTGCCTTCCGCCACTTTCTTACTCCTCCACAGCGCCTAGCTTCCCGCGACCATGAAAGCCATTTTGAACAGAGTCAGGCGCATTGGAGAACGTATCTCACAGGCAGTGGACACAGGATCATCCACAGGCCCAACCTCCACCACTTGCAACGCGAGCATGGGCAGCCACTACGACTTTGGCAGTATAACCAACAGCAATCAGAACCCGAAGATCAACAATGCAGTCAATCGGGATGCACTCAAGGGAGAGGTGAGTTTTCTTTGCGCAGTCCGCTCGCACGCTGACAAACCCAAGCAGAATCTGCTCCGAAGCAAGATTGCCGCAGGTGTGCAGCTCTTCCATGAGACTGTTACTGGCTATGTTATATCTGATGGTGGATAGTCTTGACAGCTCATCATGTCCCTGAGGCCGTCTATGACGCTCAAATCGGAACGGGATGCATGAATGACACGTGCGTCCAGCTGCTGCGTGACATCGACGCTTGGATCAAGAACCTCGACGGGCCGAAGATATTTTGGCTGGCAGGAATTCAAGGCACAGGCAAGACTACAATCGCGCTGTCCATCTGCTCACGCGCGATGTCGGACCCCAAAATTGTCCTTGGCGGAAGCTTCTTCTGCTCGCGGTCAACAGGCTTAATCACACAGCGCGACCCGACATGTGTGGTCCCAACCCTAGCACAACTCCTGGCCTTACAGTCTCCGGCCTTTGGCAACGCTCTCTCCGGGGAGCTCGCTCGTGATCCTGACGTCTTGCACAAGCAAGTCGGGGCGCAAGTCGAGCAGCTCCTCTACAAGCCTCTTCTTGCACTGAAGAACTCCCGTGTGCCGATCATTTTTGTCATTGACGCTCTCGATGAATGCGGCACAAACGGAATTATCGATGATGTAGAAAGCCACCGCAACGTCTCCGAGATGCTTGAGGCACTCACCACACTCGTCCGCTCACCAGTCAAGCTTCCCATCAAGTTTCTGGTCACCTCGCGGCCGGAGACACACATATGTAACACACCCGTTTCTGACACCTCGCTCAGCACGATCTTACGTCTGCACACTATCAACAAAGAGCAGGTCACGGCAGATATCCGTCTATATGTTGCCGCGAAGTTGTCTAGCCTCCCCAAGCAGCCCGTTCGATTGACAGACAAAGACGCAGACACTTTAACTCAATTGAGCGACGGTATTTTCATCGTTGCCTCGACTGTATTGCGATATGCCCTCGACGCAAGCACTGAAACTGTATCCCTCCGGTTTAAAACTTTACTGAACACCTCGCATGGTAACATGAACACCGGAACAGAATCTACGCTCGACCGTATATACTCCATGATATTGGCTGACGCATCGAGGGTGGAAGAGCGTCCAGAAATGCTGAAACTGTTGGCGGCTGTCCTGTGCGCCAAGATGGTACTCTCCGTCGCAGCGCTGGCCGACATAATGGGGCTTCCTAGAGGCGACCTACGCTCCAGACTGTCTCGTCTACGCGCTGTCGTTCACGTGCCTGAAGACGATGAAGAACCTGGACTACGCACTTTGCACGCATCCTTCAGCGATTATTTGTTCGGTCGAGCACTCGGTAACGTCCAAATATCTGAAGCCGTTGGCCACAACATCCTTGCGCATGGATGCCTGCGTAGAATCGCACAAGATGATCTCTGCTTCAACATATCAGGTAGCTGTTCCTCGTTTGGCCCCAACCCCGAGATCGCGTCAAACAGACTTCCCTTGTCACTTCTGTATGCATGCCTGCATTGGGCTCATCACATCGATGCCGCTTCAAATGGCTCCAACTTTGACACAGAAGTCGGCAAGGTGTTCCAAGCCAAGTTTCTGTTCTGGCTGGAAGTGCTTAGCATTCTAGGTAAGATCGGTCTAGCGTCGAGGCTTCTACGCATCGCAAGCTCAGCAGTATGTCGATTGGACCTGTGTATCCCGTCAACACTGACACCACGACAGGTCAATGAACCTGTCGTGTCGCAGTTCCTCCGTGATGCCGATACCTTTGTGGCGTCGTCGCATGATGCTATTAGCATGAGCGCACCTCACATCTACCTGTCGGCCCTTCCATTTGCAGCAAAGGATTCGCTGGTCTACCGTTACTTCACTCCGCTCTGCACCGGCATCGTCTACATTACGACTGCAGGTCTCGATCGTCACGGTGGTCGCCTCGTTGCAGCTCTCGCTGGACATAGTGATGCTGTCTGCTCAGTCGCATATTCTCCCGACGGTCGCATACTCGCTTCAGGATCAAATGATGGTACGATGCGAATCTGGGATGCTCGAACCGGTGAGAAAATCATGTCACCGTTGACGAGCGATGGGAGCGGCGTGTATTCCGTTGTATTCGCTCCGAACGGCGAGCGCATTGCTTCGGGGATGTGTGGTGGTGCCGTGTACGTTTGGGACGTTCCGACTGGCCGCACAGTTCTGCAGCCAATGGTCGGTCACTCTGACTCAGTTAGATCAGTGGAATTTTCCCCAGATGGCTTGTACCTTGCATCTGCATCGAGAGACACCACTGTTCGTCTTTGGGAGGCTGAAACTGGCCGTCTTCGTGAGATAATGCACGGTCACGTCGGCGGGGTAAACGCGATCACTTTTTCTCCAGATGGTCAGATCTTGGCCTCTTGTGGCGACGATCAAACAATTAGGCTCTGGAACGCCGCAACGGGCGAGCCTGCGGCTCAACCACTTCGAGATCACATCGACCACATTTATAGCGTTACGTTTTCACCGGATGGTACAAAACTGGCATCTGGCTCCAAAGATTTTACCATCAGACTTTGGGAGACGCAGAACGGAAAAAACATCGCAACGCTTCGCGGTCATGCCGCCATGGTCCGATCGGTTCAATTTTCTCCAGATGGACGATCCTTGGTGTCTGCTTCAGACGATTGCAGCGTGCGCTTGTGGACACTGCGATATGGTGGGAGTGAGGCGTCCTCCATCGTCCTTGGTGGTCACGCCGCCGCTGTCCGCTCCGCCACATTTTCGTCCAACGGCTTGTACATTGCGTCCGCATCAGATGATCGCACGATTCGGATCTGGCACGGCGAAAATAATCTATCATCTGTTAGACTTCTCCCAGGGCATAGAGATCAAGTACGCTCTATAGCGGTCTCTTCTGATGGTACATTCTTTGTCTCTGGCTCTGATGATCAGTCGGTCCGCGTTTGGGACACGAGGAATGGCGAGGTAAGGCTTCCTCCACTTCGAGGCCACACTGGCTGGGTCTCTTCAGTTGCTATCTCCCGGGATGGGCTCCTGATTGCGTCTGGATCGGAGGACCGTACTGTTCGATTTTGGGATGCCCCGACTGGACAGGCTGTGGGTAAGTCGCTGCGCGGACATGTTTCATTTGTCACTGCGGTTATCTTTTCGCCGGATGCGCGGTTGCTGGCATCGGGATCACTGGACGGAACCGTTCGAATCTGGGATGTCATGACAGGGCAATCGTCTAATGTGGGACCACTTCTATGCGGTGGTGGCGTTAACGCGGTCGCCTTCTCGCCTGATGGCCATATCATTGCTGCAGGAGACGACAGCGGACGTATACGTTTCTGGTATGCGGAGACTGGTCACCAAGCTCGCGAACCGCTTCGCATAAACACTATGGGCGCGATCGAGTTCTCACCAGATGGTAGTAGCATCGTTTCCGGTGGACCCCACAATGCGAGTGTCTGGCGCATTAGCACGGGGCAGCGAATGCTTGTTCTCGATGGTCACACGGCCGGGGTTCGCTCGGTCGCATATTCCCCAGATGGCCGGTTCATTGGCACTGGCTCCAATGACGAAACTGTTCGTCTGTGGGACGCGATAACAAGCTCTCCGATTGCGACTCTGTACGGTCACGCCGGCTGGGTATGCTCCGTTGCGTTCACACAGGATGGTCAATCCATTATTTCGGGCTCTTGGGACAAGACCATCCGTGTTTGGGATATCAGCACTGCTCGTTCGCTTTCACCGCCAACCGCGGGCAATGAAACTACGACCATGGCCGCGGCGCGGCTTGAAAATGGGTGGCTGCTGGGGCCTAGAGGAGAGCTGCTGCTGTGGGTCCCGGAAGAATATCGGGCTTATCTCCATATGCAACCCTGCACGACACTCATCAGCGAACATCGCGTGAGCATTGTGGTTATAGGCGGTGATTTGCACGTGGGAAGAACCTGGACTTCGTGCTGGCGAAAAGGTGCACGCGCCTCCCTGTTTTGACTGGGTAAATATCATGACATGGTAGCCACTGGGCCAGGTTCCGAACAGTTGACCGGCAATTGTCGGAACCTGGCCCGGTGAGCATTTCAGACGGATATGAAGCTCAATTTTGCTGCAGACCTCACTACAAGGCCGTATGCCAATGATAGTTTCAGATGCGGAGGGGTAGCGCGATTCAAGCAATTCCAGATCAAGTAGTACCAGGAAGATGACACCGGTGTCAGAAATATGAAATTTCGAACTCATGACCGTCAAAGGAAGATTGCGGCCAAGCCGTGTTACCAAAAAAGAAACATACGTACAACGGCTCAAACCGAGGCATAAACTAACGCAAGATGAGGGAGACTGGTTTAATATACCGCGACAGACTGGAGAAGCAGCGCGTGTTGAACATGCGCCGATGCTGTTTGTGTACATTGTATTGCTAAGGAAGACGGCATCGCGGAGATGCAGTGCACTTGAAGAGACCTAGGACGAACCATGCAGAAAATTCACACACTATCGATCGTGATGACGCCGTTCCGAAAGCTCATCATTGGCGTCAAGCTGAATTCACCGCTGGCCCGCTCACTTTGCTTCCTCAGACAGGTCGGGCGGGTCAATATAAGAGAAGAAAGCGGGAATCGGCATGTTTCCGTATACCCAGGAGATCGTCCTGTGGACGGTGCGTGCGGTTTCACACGGCGAGAAGACGAGAGCGAATCTTAATACCATGGCGTGATATTGACTCATGTATGAGCCTGAGTTGGCACATTGCATTTCAAGGAGCCCGCTAGGCAGCACTCTATAATGTACAACTTTACTGCGCTGTGGTTCATTCGATACGCGCGGGGTACTGATGCAGCAGCTGGAAAACCGACGGGTGCGGCCAACCGCATGGAAGCAGCATGCACTTATCGTGACCGAACAATTTATGAAAATTGGGAGAATAACATCGCCAAATAATATGATGTATAATCTCACTCGAAGCTGTAATGATCCAAACCCCTTATCGGGTACAGCTTTATTGAATTGAAAGTAAATAAATAAAAATTCAGAGAAAGTTGAGTACAGCCAATGACAGGTCTTACAGCCATTTCGACGTGAACATGCATAGACAGGAGGGAGCAATGCGGCTGGGACCAGCCGAAAGCTGGTTTTGGACACAAGCCCCAGCGCGCTCATTGCGTCCGTGCGCCGTCTCAAGAAGCTCGCGCATACCTTCAAGAAAGCTCTTTGACACGTCAGTGGCCACATACAAACCACATTCAACCACTTTTCGGGGAAAACTTGAAAAAGCTACACAGGGCTGGAGTAAACCGCGCACCAGCATCGTGAGTGCAATGGTGCTCGTGTTGAGGCTTCAGTTTACAAAAGGTTACAAATGAACTACATTGATTAGCACGGGGGCCAAATTTAATGTCCCCTGCTACTGTGGTATACTTGATAAATGCGGTATGATATTCGGACAGCGATGGTTGACCGCTGTCGTGACCACAAGGTGGCTGAGGCGATGAACGCCAGCGCCACAACGCCATGCTCCAGTGAGACAACCATCAACATCGGCCCGCGAGGTATCCGTACGCTGAACATAGCGTGCGGGAATTGACTTCTAGGTGCATGTGTGTCGCTACTGGCAAATGGCGTCCGTCATCGATATTGGTAGGAAGACGACGTTTCTCGACGAGAAGCAGCCGACTTGTGTGTCTTATGCGAGGCCAACTTTTCTCCTCATGGCTTGCTTTGCCCGATGAACCGCGATGTTGACCTTCAGCTGAACGCGCGCGAGCTTCCAATGGAGATCGTGTTGTCTGAGGAGGTGTATCAGCAGTGGTTCGTACAAACTGAAGCATCTTATTACTCACTCTTCCGGCGCGTCTTCAACTGGTTCTTCTCCCTCAAGCATTGGAAGCGGAGGCGGCTCATAGAGCTCGCTGGGGTCAATGTACGCAGGTGCCTCTGGCTCCGAATGGTCGTCCATGAGATGCGCATGCGAACGCGAACGACGAATGGCGTTCAGGAGGGTTGTGTGCATGGCAAAACCGTGCTGGTGGTGGACATTGTGATGCGAACTGGAAAACTGCGCGGAGGAATACAAGTCATGCGAAGAGGTTTGTCGCGAGCTCGTGGTGCAGTGAGAGAGCGAGGATGCACGTGATGAGGGCCGAGCAAAATCGGGTGAGGGAGGCGGGATACACCGAGCCTGTATCTGCGCAAGGTGGTTGTAGGGGTGGATGTGGATATGCGAAGGGGCATTGGTGCGGTTCATGGTGCGCGAGTGCTCGACGTCGTGCAGGAAAGCAAGTATTAGGAGGTGTGCAAAGGCAGGGGCAACGACAAGCAAGCCCTGCCTCACGCCCAAGGCAACGTCTAATATATGCATCCCCGTCAGTCGGCGACGCGGCTGCTGCGGCCAAAGCAGATCAAAGGCCGCAAGCGGTGGTTCGGTAAGTCGGGACCTGTGGATCACATCATTACCGTTCCTGGCAGCGATCCGCGTTGAGGCCTCCGGTACACGACCGTCGCCGCTGCGTTAATTCCCCTTCAAGTCCGCACGTTGCACGTTGAGTGTCGTTGTTAGACAACGCTATTCGGGAGCGACAGGCACGGTTAGCGTGCGCTGTAGGCATAAATACAAGGCGACCCTTGGTCAGGATTGCTTGGTGAGCACCCGGGCGGGTCCGCCGTGGCCGTAATTCGGCAGCGCCATCCTACGGTCAGATGCATCTCGCCTGGATACTTCATTGCCCCTGGTTGTATCAGCCGCAATCGAAACTCGACCACGCCAACTGGGCGGGTACAAACTGGTGCCTCTGCCAATTCATTCTGGCGACCAGCTTCCGTGATTACAAGATACAGGGCTCGCAAATGCCGCCGCGTTATCCAAACCCTTCAGGGCGTCAGGTGTGCTCCAGCTCGCGAGTATTTGCTCGGCCCAATGACACCGCCTGATTTTCTTCAAATAACATTCTTCGCAGTGAAGACGGTCAAACGGGTCGTAGTGACGAGCGACGAGTTCCGCTTCCGCACGCCTCTTCGTCTCGCCCTTCACATACGGCCAGAGCGGATCTCCCAGACTTCAAATTCGTCTCCATTCTACGCTTGCTTGGAATATGACAAACCTTCAGCTCCCGATTGAACTTGTTGGCACCATTCTTGAACACGCTGTCCGTGCGACGATCGATACCACACCAGTGTTCGCTACAGCTCTACAGCTCGTCTCGAAAACCACCCGTGACTGGCTCCTACCAATTATCTACAACGTTCTAACTGTTTACTGGCCGCAGCAGGCCTCAGGAACCACGAGATCGTTCGCATTTCTGCAGCGACTGGTCATCGAAAAGCCATGTCCTGCAGTCCGTGCACATATCCATCATATCGTCTTCGTCTCCCCACATGTGCATGCACTGGATGCTGTACCAATACCGCTAACTTTGGATGAATGGCCAGTCGAAAGCGTCGCAATCTCGATCCACGAATGGCGAGATATCGATCTCTTGATTGTGATTCAACGGCTCAGTCTACGTCCCCGTCGTTTGTTCTTCGACACGGGCGGCCAAAACCGGGCCTTTGTGCTGGGGACCATGTTTAGATCATGGCCGCTGGTGATTGGTATCGGACCAGCGATGCAGACCTACCTGCAGTCCTGCCTACAGGTAGTGCACACGGACTATGTCTTACGCAATCCCATCGAAACTGAGGCCACAATACGTGGAATCACTGACACGGTGAACAACGGGCCCGTTCGCCAGTTTTTGGTCACGATGGACTGGAATATTAATCTGTACGTCTCTCTGGACGTCGGCGATCGGGCTCACCTGCCCTTGGCGGCCCAATTGGTGGCGGCTCTCTTGCGATCGCCAGGTCTTTCAGTTACTCTTTTTCTGGAATCCCTCGCAATTCCACGTCCCATACCATCCATCCCGGTAGCTTTCACGGATGCAGTTTCAACCTGGGAGCTTTTTCAGGCGCTTCGAGCGGATTCTGCCCTGGCAGCCGGTAGCCCGTTGCGGGACAAGATAAAGTTTGTCTCCGCCCAGGCAGTTGGGCGTCCACGAACATCGCTCGAGTACGCGGCATTGGTTCGCTCTGGATTGCGATTGGATAGTCCTGGCCTTTCTTTTGACACATTAGACGAGACCCTTCGGGAGGCAGCGTAGAACACAGCTGCCAAACACGATCCGACACAAATCAATCCTCACACGTCACCTTGTAGCTTTATTCTGCACATTTCGAGCCCTGAACTGAGTCTATAGGCTATAGAGACATTGAGTGCAGCAGCCAGCTCTCGTCGCAGTGAAATTCTGTGTATCTTGTGCATCTGACTCGTTCGCTTGAGTTACAGACTGGTAGTTAATATATCATGTTCATGTATCAGTTACAGTGGTGGCCAAAGAAACTTGGACACCATGGTACCGGTATATTCTCAATCTCGTGCTTTGTGTCGAGCGTCCAGAGGATAGGTGGTCACAGGTGGTAACATTGTCTTTGTTGCGGTAATGTCCGATGACTGATGACGGTTGCTCTTATCACCTGTACTGCGGCACTCTCTTAATCGCCTCACTTCTCGATCTTGCATGAAACATGATGCGCCTTCCTGTGGAGCTGCTGCAGAAGATATTTGTTCAGGCTGTTCAGATTCAGCTGGACTCGAACCCACATGACGCAGCAAATCTACAGCTCGTTTCCTACGCGACACGCGAATATCTTCTACCCACCATATTCTACGTCCTGGTTGTGCACTGGCCGGCTTATGAGAACCCCCGAGGCCCGCCCACACGCTCGCTGCAGTTCTTACTGTATCTGCTCGCCGATCCAAACTCACCGCCGCGCGCACACGTTCGTCATATTGTCATCCTTCCTCCGGCGATTGGCCAGAGCGACACGCATAGACACGGAACCCAGTCCGACTTTGTCGAATGGGCTATTGACAGTGTTACTCTCGCGCCAGATCAGCCTATGCAGTGGCTCTCTGAACTGCGCCTCGTGCCCCAGCGGGTGTTTATGCCTCAGCCAGGATTCGGGTTTTCAGAATGCCTGAACCTCGTCTCTGCTGGGTGGCGCAGCAACCCCGCGCTACGCGCTGTCAAAGAACTACGCATCGCATGCCCAATCATCAGGCGACCCGAGTCGTTGGCTGCCGACATTCGCGTCCCAATCCCCGCAGTCGACGCCGTTGGTAGAATTGATGTGCCGACCCTGGCGCTCTACCACTTTGCTCCTCTACCCAGGCTGCTGGAGACAACGGAGCGCTTGAAACTTCGAATACACCTCGATGTCCAGTCGACAGTGCAGATCAAGAGTGCGGTGATTTTAGTGGAAGCAGCTTTGCGATTACTAGCGCGACAGGTTGTGCTTGTTGTGCGCGACTTCCGAGGGATAAATGACGAGGCTGCAAGTGCTCAGCGTGCACTCTGCATGGCTCTTGCGGAGTCGCCTAATCTCATCTTGTCTCCTCGACTGGCGGTACAGCTGGCACACAGGCGCGCGATACCGGAGACGGGACAAGAGTATGCTGCTGCATTGCGGGAAGGCCTTACTGGTGACCTATTCGGGGAGGGAGTGAGTCTCGCAGCACTCGCTGAGACGATGTGAATGGAGTCGCACTGGCCCCATCATAGACTACGAGATTGACAACGGAGCTTCATTTTCAGTATAGTATACTCCTCTTGCATTAGCTCGGCTCGGAGGGTGACCTTACTGTGATGTACCCTCAACGAACTCCTCTCACATATCCGACCCATATGCTTCCACTTCTGCCCACGGCTTCAATTAACCAGAAGCTTGCCCGAGAAAATCGATATATTCTAGCTGCTATCAAGTAATTGGTCAGTGTTTGAGGTGGAAAGCTGCTGCCGGTGAATGTACCCTCAACGACCTCTCCTCCGACGGTTTCAGTGCCAAATACGGTCCAGTTGTGACCCCATAGAATTCCAGTTATAAGTCTCATCATTCAAAGTCCAAGATTATATGAACTACAGATCACCTACACCCAGTTCTTCCAACCTCTGATCAGGCATGTCTAATGAATGACCGGAACGAATTGCGGTGGCATACTCCAGCAAGGTTCGTGGTCGCTCTTCCTCTGGCGAGAAGACTATTTTGAAGTTATGTCGCAATGAGTCAATCACTAAGGACATCTCCTTGTTGAGGAGTTCGCAGAGCTTCCAAGCCGGAATATCTGCATGCCCGGACTCAGAGCGGGGAATGAGAGGTAGAACCAGTGTCAGCGACACACCCGGGCACCAGAGAATCGATAATATCAGGCGAACTGCATTAGGCATGGCGTCGAGAGCCATCGTGACGCGAAGCTGGTTCGGGCGGTAGGGCCGCACAGCCGAATCTCGGACTGCCACTTCGAGCTCGCCGCATACATCTTCCAATGTAAACTCATCGCCAGGGGCCTGCTCTTCCACGTCCGAGCGGACAACACAAGCTGTATGAACTTCTTCCAGGTGATCTCTGAGCTCCTGAAACAATGGTCGATGATCAGGCGGGTCTCGGGACTGCTGTTGGACAAGGCATCCAAGAAGAACGCCGTAAAATTTGCCGCTAGAATCACGGCGCGGCCGTAGGCTGAGGCGCCGGATCACAGTAACGATCTCAGGTGCATCTGCTGCGCACACAGCGACACTTGGAGATGCCACTCGATCGACGGGCTCTGTGCGGCGACTATGTCGCCATATATGTGAGGGTTTGCCGTCAAGACGAGATGCCGGATATGTTGGCGAACTGACGGTGACGGTTGCTCGGTGATGAGTCTCCGCAGGAAGGTGAGAGGTTGCGTGATGGTGGTTCCGACAACCAGCACTTCGTAGACAACGGGTAACAACCATGCATGTGCGGCGCGCGAGACCAGTTGAAGAGTAGTGGCAAATGTGGGATCGTCATTGGTTGTCGCGCGACATGTAATTTCTAAAACAAAACCTAGGAGCTCGATCGGGATCACATGACCTGAGCTGATTGTGATGCAAGCCATTTCCGCGGTCGCCGGCTCAGCGAGTTCGAAGTGGACGGATATTTTCGGGGATCTTTGAACGCAAACGAACAAAGCCAAGAATGGTCAGGAATCTGACTCGTCCAGGGTCCACGCCTCCTGAACTTTTTAATCAGCAGCTTGAGCGAAATTAATGTCTTGGTAGCTCTCCAAAGCCGTTCATGTGCAACAATCTCGTGTCCCCATGCAGATATTTGCCGCCATCGCCAATTCTCCTACATTGGGCTCGTCGTTTGCGCGCTGGCAGCACTTTGCAGCATCTTACCAGGCCGCGACCAAAATCATGCACGCCATTTCAA
>Ga0247815_10002680_pt1 | contig 13076 bp, 14 predicted proteins | sample UWRJL194509B1_FD_181014 | JGI IMG/M metagenome (GOLD analysis project Ga0247815, IMG submission 181014) | Plant litter microbial communities from Arlington Agricultural Research Station in Wisconsin, United States - UWRJ-L194-509B-1 | ecosystem: Environmental > Terrestrial > Plant litter >... | reverse complement strand
TCAACAAAACAAGATAAAGATGAGAACCTATAAAAGAAAAACACCTGAAATAAAAATATCACAGGTGTTTAATTAAATATATTTGTCTAATAATCTGTATCGTTTATTTAGGACTAGTCAAAAGGTTATGAGTTGCTAAGGTGCTGAGGCTCTGAGGTTAAAATCACTACGGACTTTGCGATTAGGGACAATACAGATCAAATTATCTAATTGACACATTCTCTAATTATCTAATTTTAAAATTTTTCAGGAGCACGACTTTAAAGGTTTTTCAAGACCTGACGTTCCTGCCATCCGCTATATCTTTTCCTGGTTAAAGAAACCAGAAAAAGGATACCACTGCTGTCAGGGCTGGCAAGAAGCATTCATTTCTATAAGTCTCTAAGGTGCTAAGATTCTAAGTTTCTAAGAAAAAAATCTGCGTTAATCAGTTTAAATCCTTGTCATCCGCGTGCCATTCTTAGCGCACCCTGCGTAAATCCTTGCCTGCTTTGCGGTTACTGACAATACAAATCAAATTATCTAATTGACATATTTTCTAATTATCTAATTAGCGAGTTGCCACATTTCCTAATTAACCTTATTTTTGTTCTATGATAAAATGGATCACAAAACTGTTTTCGTCAACACAAAAAGAAGAGAACACAGACAACATCAAACCGGAGGTTCACGAACACCCAAAAAACAATATAAAAAGCGTGAGTAAAAAATATTTAATCGTAGGACTTGGTAATATTGGTGCCGAATACGTAAATACAAGACATAATATCGGATTTAAAGTCCTTGATTTTTTAGCCAAAAAAGAAAGCCTTTCTTTCGAAACCGTAAAACTGGGTGCTTTGGCTGAATATAAATTTAAAGGAAGAACCTTTTTTCTTTTAAAACCTAATACTTATATGAACCTGAGCGGGAAAGCCGTTAAATACTGGATGGACAAAGAGAATATTCCGTTAGAAAACATTTTAGTCATAACAGATGATTTAAACTTATCCTTCGGTACTATCAGGATCAAACCAAAAGGAAGCGATGGAGGTCATAACGGACTTAAAAACATCAATCTTGTTTTAAATACCCAGCAGTATACTCGTTTTAGATTTGGCATCAGCGACCAATTCAAAAAAGGCCAGCAGATAGATTACGTTTTAGGCGACTGGGACGAAGAAGAAAAGGCAAAATTACCGGAACGTTTAGAAGCCGCTTCTGAAATTATAAAGTCATTCGGTACAGCCGGATTAGAAAATACCATGACCACTTTTAACGGAAAGTAAAGAATTACAGTTATTTAACTGTTAAAAATTCAAATTATCATTTAATTAAATTCAATTATAACAAAATAGTATTTTCTATTCCAAAGTTAAATGTCTAAATTTGGGATAAATTATTATAAACCATAAAAATCATAATATCATGGCTTTTGAATTACCACAATTACCTTATGCATATGATGCATTAGAACCACATATTGATGCGCGTACAATGGAAATCCATCATACAAAGCACCACAATGCCTATACAACGAATCTTAACGCTGCAATTGCCGGAACAGATTTAGAAGGAAAAACAATCGAAAATATCTTAATTAATTTAGATAAATCAAACGCTGCAGTTCGTAACAATGGTGGAGGTTTCTACAACCACAATTTATTCTGGACTGTAATGTCTCCAGACGGCGGCGGATTGCCAACAGGCGATTTGTTGGCAGCTATTGAGTCATCTTTTGGAACTTTCGAAGAGTTTAAAGCAAAATTTGCTAAAGCTGGCGCAACACAATTTGGTTCAGGATGGGCTTGGTTAACAGTTCAAAAAGGAGGAAAATTAGAAGTTGTAGGTACTCCAAATCAAGATAACCCATTAATGCCGGAAGTTGCTGGTAACGGTGGAACTCCAATTTTAGGAATGGACGTTTGGGAGCACGCTTATTATTTAAACTACCAAAACAGAAGACCTGATTATATTGAAGCTTTCTTTAGTGTAATTAACTGGACAGAAGTGGCAAGAAGATTTGCTTTAGATAAATAATCTTCTCCAAATAAATAAAAAAACCCGATTAATTCATTTGAACTAATCGGGGTTTTTTATTTTACCATTTGCCAAAGAAACTGTTGATGTCAAAATAATAATTCACTTCTTCTCCTTTTTCATTGGTGGCACGCAATAGATCGTAGTGCTTGTTTCCTTCGCTAATTAAAGACTGGCCATTTATTTTACAGTCAGGGCAGAGTTTTCTGACAATTTGATATTCTTCCTGAATACTTTTTACTTTTATTGCATTTTTTACAGAGCTTCCGTCTTTGGCTGTATTTTTATCGTTAGCACTAGAAGTCTCATTTTTGCTTTTACTGCCCGCAGCGCTCCCATTAAGGCCTGCAGTACTCCTTTGATTCTCGCTTGTAGCACTAGTTTGTGTTTTGGCCGCTTTTGTTCCGGAACAGCTGACAAAAAATAAAGCGAAAAGTGAAAGAAGTAAAATTTGTTGTAATTGTTTCATTTGTCTTGGTTATTAGTTAGAATACAATATTAATAATTTTATCAATTGAAAGTTTGACTTTATTCCAATAAAAAAGGTGGAATCTCTTCCACCCTTTTTGCCCCAAATCTACCATAAACTTAACCTACTAATGTTATGGTTTAGTAAATATATGACAGATATTCTTATGAAAAAAACTTTTTAGACAAATTACAGATTTATCCGATAAAGTAATTAGAAAGCTTAAAGTGAAGTGTTTGAGTTTATTGCAATAAAAAAGGTGGAATTTCATCCACCTTTTTTGCCCCAAATCTACCATAAACTTAACCTACTAATGTTATGGTCTAGTAAATATATGACAGCTATATTTATGAAAAAAACTTTTTAGATGAATTGCAGATATATCCGATTAAGTGAGTGGAAATTCTTACGCAGGAAATATTTGAGTTTATTCCAATAAAAAAGGTGGAATTCCTTCCACCCTTTTTGCCCCAAATCTACCATAAACTTAACCTACTAATGTTATGGTCTCTCAAAAGTATTATAGCTTTTCAATTTTACCAAACATATAGGATGAACGGCAAAAAAAACCGATGAAATGCACAAATTAACCTTTTATTAATATATTTTTAATAAGCTCGGGCGTCTTTTCCTTCATAAAAATTCATAAATGCTCTGTTTACAACTCGATTTCCTCCTGGTGTAGGATAATCTCCCGTAAAATACCAGTCTCCTAAATTTTTAGGACATGCAATATGCAGATCTTCAACTTTTTGGAAAATAATTTTTACTTCAGCATTAATTTCAGGAGAGCTCAGCATCGTGGCAATTTTGTCTGAAATCTCTTCAGGCGTAAATTGATCATAAATTGCTGTAACATAATTTACAACATCAGTATCCACATAATTTTCCTGTGCTTTACATTTTGCGTAAACCTCATCTACTATATGATATAAATTTCTTTCTTTTAACAGCGCCAGTGCCGCTCTAAAAGCAACAAGACCTTCCAGCTTTGCCATGTCAATTCCGTAACAATCAGGATAACGAATTTGAGGTGCCGATGAAACGATTACAATGCGTTTAGGTTTCAAACGATCCATCATTTTAATAATGCTCATTTTTAATGTCGTACCACGAACAATACTATCGTCAATAATAACCAGATTATCAGTTGGTTTTATTACTCCGTAAGTGACATCATAAACGTGAGCTACTAAATCGTCACGGCTGCTGTCTTCAGTAATAAAAGTTCGAAGTTTAGCATCTTTAATAGCCACTTTCTCCGTTCTGATTTTTACAGCCAATAATTCCTGTAAAGTTTCAGCTGTAAGTGTGTTTCTGTTTTCTAAGATGTAATTGTTTTTTCTTTGGTTCAGAAAATCCTGTGCTGCTTCAACTAAACCATAGAATGAAGTTTCTGCGGTATTCGGAATATAAGAGAAAACAGTATTATCTGTATCACTGTCAATTGATTCTAAAACAGCAGGTAAAATTAATTTACCTAAATTTTTACGTTCCTGATAAATTTCAGCATCACTTCCTCTTGAGAAATAAATTCTTTCAAACGAACATGCTTTCTTAACAGTTGGTTCGAGGATTTGCTCCATTGTCACTTTGCCGCTTTTCTTGATAATCAAGGCGTTTCCGGGCTCGATTTCCTGAACTTTATCAAACGCAACATTAAATACAGTTTGAATAACAGGACGCTCAGAAGCAACTACTACCACTTCATCATCCTGATAAAAGTAGGCTGGACGAATTCCGGCTGGGTCTCTAAAAACAAAAGCGTCACCGTGACCTAATAATCCTGCCATTGCGTACCCTCCATCTAAATTTTTAGCAGAACGGGTCAATATTTTTGCAATATCCAATCGATCAGCGATTACCGGAGAAGCTTCTCTTTTAGAGTAGCCTTCGGTTTTGCAGTCCTGATACAATTGCATTACTTCTTTATCTAAAAAGTGGCCAATTTTTTCCATAACCGTTACAGTATCGGCCATTTCTTTTGGGTGCTGCCCTAATTCTACCAGGTTTTCGAAAAGTTCTTTAACATTAGTCATATTAAAGTTTCCGGCCAAAATCAAATTACGGTGCATCCAGTTGCTTTGACGTAAAAATGGGTGAACACTTTCGATGCTGTTTTTCCCGAAAGTTCCGTAACGTACGTGACCTAAAAACAATTCTCCTATATAAGGTATGTTTGCTTTTTGTTTGGCAACATCATTTGCGTATTCAGGATGTGTAGTCATCTCTTCGTTGATACGCTCATTAATTTGTTTAAAAACATCCTGTATAGGCTGTGCATGATTCGAACGAACTCTGCTGATATAACGTTCGCCTGGCTCTACATCTAATTTGATGCTTGCAAAACCTGCACCATCCTGACCACGGTTGTGCTGCTTTTCCATCATCAGGTACATTTTCTGTATCCCGTAAAAAGCAGTTCCGTATTTTTCTTTGTAATATTCAAGCGGTTTCAGCAGTCTAACTAAGGCTATACCACATTCGTGTTTTAAAGCGTCGCTCATTGTTTTTTGTATTTTGTGTTGTTGTAAGTTGTGTGTATTAACGTAATAAAAAAGCCCCGTGTTATCGAGGCTTTCGGGCATTATATTTCTATGTCAAACTGAGTTAACGACTTAAATTGCTGTAATCGAATCGCTACTTCAGCTTTGCTTAAGGTTTCCATCCTCTCGGTTCCAAATTTCTCAACGCAGAATGACGCTAAGTTCGAACCGTAAATAATTGCATTTTTCATATTGTTGAACGAAATATTTTCGCTTTGCGCAATGAATCCTGAAAAACCACCTGCAAAAGTGTCTCCGGCTCCTGTCGGGTCAAAAACATCTTCTAATGGTAAAGCTGGTGCAAAGAATACTTCTCTGTTATGAAATAAAAGTGCGCCGTGTTCTCCTTTTTTGATTACCACATATTTTGGTCCCATGTCCTGGATTTTGGCTGCCGCTTTTACTAATGAATATTCTCCTGAAAGTTGTCTGGCTTCTTCATCATTAATAGTAATAACGTCTACACGCTTAATTACGTCTAATAATTCAGGAAGAGCGCAGTCCATCCAAAAGTTCATAGTGTCTAAAACTACTAATTTTGGTTTTTTCTCCATCTGATCTAAAACACTGCTTTGTACCAGCGGATGTAAGTTTCCTAACATCACAACATCAGCATCTTTATAGTTTTGAGGAACTTTAGGCTGAAAATCAGCTAAAACATTTAGTTCAGTAACAAGAGTGTCTCTTGAATTTAAATCGTTGTGGTATAAACCGCTCCAGAAAAAGGTTTTTCCTCCTTTTACAATTTCGATACCAGAGATATCAATATTTTTTGAAGTTAAAAGATCTAAATGTTCTTGAGGAAAATCGTCGCCAACTACAGAAACGATGGCCGATTGCAAGTTAAAAAAGGATGCTGATAAACCAATGTACGTTGCAGCACCACCTAATATTTTATCTGTTTTTCCGAATGGAGTTTCAATCGCGTCGAAAGCAACCGTTCCAACAATCAATAATTTATTCATTTTATGAATTTCGAATTAGGGTGCAAAGATACTCCATAAGTTACAATATTGCAACGGTTTAGGTTCTCAAAATTTTCATAAAAAAACAATATCGTTTGCGTGGCTGAAACTCTTGTAAATGAGAGAATTATATTTGATAGTTTGAAGTGCTTAAAATATGATTTTTGGATTTAAAAAGCAATAATTATTTTTGAAAAATGTTTTGATTTTTTAGCATTATGAGTGAAGACAGGCTTAGTTTAAAATTGATGTCTCTTCTCATGATAATTTTTCAAAACCGTAATTTGAATCAAAACCATAAACGGAACAATCAAAATGGCATACAATGCTTTTTTAGAAAAATGAAATTCTGAAAATAAACCTGAAAATTTATCAGCATAAATTTCGTTTACTTTTAAGTCGTATTCATTGCCTGAAATAAAACTATAAATGACTAAAGCGAGCAGCGAAACAGCTATAAATACCCATATTTGTGTTGAGATTAAAGGCTTGTAAACCTTTGCTTTTACTTCTTCGGCAGCAGTAATTTGTGACATTATTTTTGAAGTAAAGTCAATAGATGGTGACTCCAAAGTATTTTCGGCCATCATTTTCTCAATTAGATTTTCTAAATTTTTATCGCTCTCGTTCATAACACTCTATTATTTCTGGTTCTAACTGCTTTTTCAAAATTACGGCTAATTTCTGTCGGCTCCTAAATAATTTTACTTTGACATTATTAGCATTAATATTCATGACTTTGCCAATTTTCTCTAAACTCTGATCTTCGAAATAAAATAAAGTAAGCAGGAAATTTTCGTCGCTTGGTAATAACTGTAAACATTTTTGAATGGTCTGCTTTCGTTCTTTATCTTCTAAAGCACTCAAAGCATTATCCATCGTTTTTATTAAATGTGGCGAAAATTCGTCTATCGAAATATTTAAATCTTCCTTTTTATTTTTCTTTAATCGGTCAAGGCAAGTATTATAAGCGATTTTATAAATCCAGGTCGAAAATTTAGAATCGCCTTTAAACTTATGCAGTGAATTGTAAATCTTTATAAAAGTATCTTGCGCAACTTCTTCAGCTTCTTCCCGGTTTTTAATCATTTTAATGGCCAGAGTGTAAATCATATCTTTATAACGATCGACCAGCACGGCAAACAAATTCGTCTGTCCCTGCAGGATTAAATCGATATAATGCTGGTCATTTAATACACTCATATTATATAAGACGATGGTTTGTTGGGTTAGGTTACAAGAATTTTTAAAAAATAAATAAATTCCAATTTTTAAATTCTAAATTTCATTTCCAAAGTTTTTTCGGGAGCTAATCCCGCTATCCGTTCCAATCTTTTGTGTCCGCTGTGGCGGACACAAAAGGATTTCCACTTCTATCGGGGCTAGGGCACTTGTTTTCATAAGAACCATTTCTCATTTGTGAGAAACTCCCCAATCAAAACCGCCAATCTTTTTCGAATAACTTGTGGAGATCCATCGTTCCTCGGGATGACAATATTATAGTTACGATATATAAAGATTTATCTTTCTCAAAAAATGATTATAAAGTCAAAATTAACTCATAATCAGTAAGTTTTAGTTCCGAGCTTTCCGGATGGAATTTAAAATTTAAAAAATTTCTACAAAAGTTGTAACCTGAATTTAAAACCTGTCGTCATATGGAGTATCAATCAATTAAATAATAAAAAAATTATGGGAGCACAAATTTTAGTACCAATCAGCATGTTTTTAATGATCTTCGGAATCGTTTACCTTATTTACTCAACAAGAAACAGAGAACGTTTAGCACTTATAGAAAAAGGCGTAGATGCAAGCATCTTTTTAAAAGGAAAAACAAATGGAGTTCCGGTCTGGAAAATCTTTATTTTAAATACTGCTTTTCTTTTAATAGGCATCGGACTTGGATTTTTTATTGCCTTATTCCTTTCTACTTATACACAAATGAATTCAGATGTAGTTTATCCTGCAACAATTATTACAATGTCTGGAGTTGGTTTGCTTGTAGGATTTAACAGAGCTAAAGATTTAGATAAAGAATAATTTAAGTTCGTACTCTTTATTGAATAACGTATCCGGATTTTCTGGATACGTTATTTTTTTTATTCCATTTTTGAACCGATGGTTTCATAATAAACATCAACAGAAAGTTTAGGCTGCATCGAAGCCATAACGGCCAGTTGATCGCAGCGCTCGTTTTGAGGATGATTGTTGTGGCCTTTAATCCATTTAAAATCGACTTGCTGTTTGCGGTAAATAATTAAAAACCGCTGCCATAAATCGGCATTTTTTCTGCCTGCGAATTTTTTTTTCTCCCATCCTAAAACCCACTTTTTTTCGACAGAATCTACAACATATTTAGAGTCTGAAATAACCAAAACCTTCATATTTGGGTTTTTTAGTTTCTCCAAACCTACAATTACAGCCAAAAGTTCCATTCTATTATTAGTGGTTAAACGAAAACCTTCATAAAACTCTTTTTTATGCGGCGTGCCAACCAATTCCATCACGACGCCATAACCGCCGTTTCCCGGATTTCCTTTTGCGGCGCCGTCTGTATATATATGTACTTCGTGATTCATTTTTTTAGACTTCTGAGATTTTTAAATGTGTAACTTTTTAAATTCGTTAATGCTTGTATTGCCATCTAATGGTCTAAAAAGTCTAACGATCTAACAAATCTATTCTTCTAATAATCTCGAGATAATTTCCGGAAAATACTTTTGTTCGAGTTCATGAATTTTTTCGGCCACTGTTTCTGGCGTGTCGGCATCTGTGAGGGCTATATTTTTCTGAAAGATAATGCCGCCTTCATCATAGTTTTCATCTACATAATGAATGGAAATTCCGGTTTCTTTTTCTTTATTGTTCACTATTGCCCTGTGTATGTGCATTCCATACATTCCTTTGCCTCCATAATTAGGTAAAAGCGCAGGATGAATGTTGATTATTTTATTAGGATATTTCTCGATTATATTTTCAGGGAACTTCAATAAGAAACCCGCCAAAACGATCATGTCCGGGTCGATTTCTTGTATTTTTTGTAATACATTTCGCTCCAAAAGTTCCTCTTTTGAGAAGATCTCGACAGGAATTTGATGATTTTTTGCTCTTTCGATCACTTTTGCTGCCGCATTATTAGTAAAAACCGAAACCACACGAGCGATTTTGGTTTTAGAAAAATGTTTGATAATATTTTCAGCATTACTGCCTGATCCTGAGGCAAAAACAATAATTTTTTTCATAATCGAATTTATTTTGAGAATGCAAAAAACGGAATAAAAATCGAAAATAAATAGTATTAAAAGGGCTTTCTTGAAATTAATTTTATAAATTAGTGTTACATTTATAAACTAAATCGTGGTTTTAAGATAAAGTTTTTTATTTTTGCCAACAAATTAAATTCTAAAATTAAAGATTATGTCAGACATTGCATCAAGAGTAAAAGCGATTATCGTAGACAAATTAGGTGTTGACGAAAACGAAGTTGTAACAGAAGCAAGCTTCACTAATGATTTAGGAGCTGACTCATTAGACACTGTTGAGCTTATTATGGAATTCGAGAAAGAATTTGATATTCAAATTCCAGACGATCAAGCAGAAAACATTGCTACTGTTGGTCAAGCTATTTCTTATATCGAGGAAGCTAAAAAATAATAATACTGCACCCGAATTTTAAAAATTCCAAATTTGAATGTCCAAATTCCAAAATTGGGATTTGTTTTGAAAAATTGGAATTTTTGAAAATCGGGTGTTATTATTTTTTTAAAATGAAATTTCGATTGGTTTTCAATCAAAAAGATATATTTATATTGTAATGCCCATGGCTCTTAAGTAACAATAGTATTAAGAAAGCGTGGGTTTTATTTGTTTAAAGTACAAAATACATATTTATGGCATTAAGGCGAGTTGTTGTAACAGGACTAGGTGCACTTACTCCTATCGGGAATAATATCCAGGATTATTGGGATGCACTTGTGAATGGGGTTAGCGGAGCGGCTCCTATTACATATTATGATACAGAGAAGCATAAAACGAAGTTTGCCTGTGAAGTAAAAAACTTCAATATTGAAGATTTTATGGATCGTAAAGAATCTCGAAGATTAGATAAATTTGCTCAATATGCTGTTGCTGCCAGTGATGAAGCGATCAAAGATGCCGGACTTACTGATGATAATATCGATAAAACAAGAGTTGGTGTTATCTGGGGAGCAGGAATTGGAGGGTTAGAAACTTTTCAGGAAGAAGTAATTTATTATGCTAAAGGTGACGGAACTCCAAAATTCAATCCCTTTTTTATACCAAAAATGATTGCCGATATTGCTCCTGCGCACATTTCTATGCGTAATGGCTATATGGGACCAAATTATACTACTGTTTCTGCATGTGCATCTTCTGCAAATGCATTAATTGATGCATTCAACTACATTCGTTTAGGAATGTGCGATGTGATCGTATCTGGTGGTTCAGAAGCTGCCATTACTATTGCAGGAATGGGAGGTTTTAACTCTATGCACGCTTTATCTACAAGAAACGAAAGTCCGGAAACGGCTTCAAGACCTTTTGATGCAACCAGAGATGGTTTTGTTTTAGGAGAAGGAGCAGGAGCTTTGGTTCTTGAAGATTACGAACATGCAAAAGCCAGAGGCGCAAAAATTTACTGCGAAGTTGGAGGAGGCGGAATGTCATCTGATGCTTACCACTTAACGGCTCCACATCCGGAAGGAATTGGCGTTATTGCGGTAATGAAAAATACATTAAGAGATGCTGGAATGACCCCTGAAGATGTTGATCATATCAATACTCACGGAACTTCTACTCCATTAGGAGATGTAGCCGAATTAAAAGCAATCAGTGCTGTATTTGGTGATCATGCAAAAACGATCAATATCAATTCGACAAAATCAATGACAGGACACTTACTTGGTGCTGCCGGAGCTATTGAAGCTATTGCTTCGATCTTAGCAATGAAGTACGGAATTGTTCCTCCTACAATCAACCATACTGTGGTAGATGAAAACATTGATCCTGCATTAAACCTTACTTTAAACAAACCTCAAAAAAGAGAAGTAAATGTTGCCATGAGTAATACTTTTGGTTTTGGTGGACACAATGCATGTGTTTTGTTTAAAAAATTAGTTGACTAATTGTGTATATGAATATTATCAAAAAAATATTTTCAAAATCCCGTTCTCTTGAAGACGGGATTTTTTTTGACACTATTCAGAAAATACTTGGTTTTCAGCCTGCTAACGTCGATTTTTATAAGAAAGCTTTTACACATAGATCTTCTAATAAACTAGATGAAACCGGGCACCCAATCAATTATGAGCGATTAGAATTTTTGGGAGACGCTATGTTAAGTGCGGTAATTGCGGCACATTTATTTAACAAAGCTCCAAATGGCGATGAAGGTTATTTAACTAAAATGCGTTCAAAAATTGTAAGCCGCGAACATTTGAATGAGCTCGGAAAGGATTTAAACTTAGTTCGGTTTGTAGAAAGTAAAGTGCCCATTCAGCATTTTGGAGAAAATATTCATGGTAATATTTTCGAATCACTTATAGGTGCTATTTATTTAGACCGTGGTTATTCGTTTTGCGAAAAATTTATTCAAAAAAGAGTCATTACGCCTTACGTCGATATTGCCCGACTCGAAGGAAAAGTAATTAGTTATAAAAGTTTGGTTATCGAATGGTGTCAAAAAGAAAAAAGAGTTTTTCATTATGACATTTTTGAAGATAACGGTATAGACGGACAGCGATTATTTGGTGTTAAATTAAGTATAGACGATAAAGTAATTGCGAGAGCAAGAGCTACTTCAAAAAAGAAGGCCGAAGAGAAAGCATCTCAGAGAGCTTATTTTGCATTTCAGGAAAAAATAGACAAGAAATAGCAGCAGGTTTAGCGTAACTATCTTAAAACTATAACGTTTTCGTTTATAAATTAACAAAAACAACCTCATCTTAACTGTAGATGCTCCGTTAGAAATAGTATATTTACACCTTGATTTTTCATGACATGGCTATTCATAGATTGGATTTAGACGAATTTGACGAAATTGATTATTATTTAATGGCAATTCATACTTCATTAGAAGATTATAGACTGGCCTATTTTATCAATAAAAACCTTCCGATTAACTTAAGTAAGAGCAAAAACGAGATCCATGCTCAAACTAAGGAAGGCGAGGCAAATTTTTCGAGATTTTATTATTATGATGCCGAAAAAGCAGTTTCATGGAATTTGATTCAGAATAAAAATGAGATCATTTCAGTGAGTAAAAATGATCTTCAGAATTTGTTTTCCAATGAAACAAGTGAGGTTTCGACAACAATTCATTTACTTCCTGAATTCAAAAAGGTAGATTTTTTCCTGAAAATAGACAATAGCGAAGAGGCTCTTGATTTTTCAGAAATTCAGCAACAATTAAATACAATAGAAAGTATTGCAGCTATTTATGCTGTGGATACTGATAAAATAAAATCAAAAAACAATCTAATTTTTTAAAAAAAATGTTAACAAACAAGAAAACCAAAATTGTCGCTACACTTGGTCCTGCATGTGGTACGAGAGAGATTATCAAAGATATGATCGATGCAGGGGTTAATGTGTTTAGAGTTAATTTTTCGCATGCTGACTACGAAGGTGTAAAAGAGAAAATTAATATTATCAGAGGACTTAATGAAGAGTTTGGTTACACCACTGCAATCCTTGGAGATTTACAAGGGCCAAAACTTAGAGTAGGTGTAATGGAAGAAGGAACGGTAGTAAACGACGGTGATATTATTACTTTTACAACTGCAGAAGATATTATAGGAACAGCTTCAAAGGTGTTCATGAAATATCAAAACTTTCCAAATGACGTTAACCCTGGCGAGCGTATTTTGCTTGACGACGGTAAATTGATTTTCGAAATCCTTACAACTGATAAAAAAACAGAAGTTACGGCTGTAGTAATTCAAGGTGGAGAATTAAAATCCAAAAAAGGAGTTAATCTTCCAAACACTAAAATTTCTTTACCGGCTTTAACTGAAAAAGATATTGCAGATGCTATTTTTGCTATTGAGCAAAAAGTAG
>Ga0247815_10002679_pt1 | contig 13080 bp, 6 predicted proteins | sample UWRJL194509B1_FD_181014 | JGI IMG/M metagenome (GOLD analysis project Ga0247815, IMG submission 181014) | Plant litter microbial communities from Arlington Agricultural Research Station in Wisconsin, United States - UWRJ-L194-509B-1 | ecosystem: Environmental > Terrestrial > Plant litter >... | reverse complement strand
TCAACTAGAGTTCTATTGTTGCCCGCATTGTCAAGGCTTATGGATAGCATCTAAAAAAGAATAGACAAAATTGATGTGAGTGATCATACAGCACGAGTCTGTAGAGCTCAGACAGACCTTGTCGTCGATCTGATAATATTTGAGCACCTCTAAAAGAACGAGAGCAAAGGTGACACCGGTGTGAGACTGTCTGCAGCATTAGCATCCGAAGCTGCAATTTCTGACATCTAAACAGACCTCAGGCACTTCGATAATGTCCAGTGTGATGTGTCGAAGCTTGCCCTTGTGTAGAAAGTGGATGATAATTGCCATAAATGGCTGCTGGCTCGAGCTGGTCCATGAGTCCAAGCTGGCATATATATAGGCTAATCATATTTCTGTCACATGAAAATATTTACCAGATGGATAGCTGAACCTATTTGAAGCATCCCTATGGTGAATAATATGCATTTTAAAAGTCCTGTCATGTCTTTATTTGGTAGATGGTGCTGCCAGTCAGTATTTGGCCTTTTTCCGACCAGGGACTTATTCCCTTCCCTCCGTTCCTTTAGGCTAGTCTTTTGAATTATTTTCAAGCATCTTTGTCATTGAAGCTAAGATATTAACCCGCTTCATTCCGGACTGGAGTAATCTTTCTACCCTAGAAGACAAACCCTGCCGCCTAGTCACTACCACTCCTGTCATGAAATAACAACCTTCAGTTCATTATGGAGATACTATAGAGTGTGTGAAGCACATATTGCCTTAATTAATCCAATACACAGTGCTGTAGGTGATGTGCACTCCCACTCTGTCACCTGCAGCACCTTTTAGCCTGCAAATTCATTCCACAGAGAGAATAATAAATTGACCAAGCTCCGAGATACAATTAAGAATCTTTCACATCCTCAGATTTTTTATTGCAAAGCACTGTGACAGGTGGCATTGGCCAGCTGTTTGGTTGGCACCAGCAGTCCCTTGGTTCCATGACAAGCTGGTACCCTTGGGATACACCTGAGATATCCATAATATGTGTGAAGATAAACCACAGCAATTTTCAAGTGACACTGAGTATCTCAAAATGGTGCAGTGGTAGATTGCAAGAGTTCCACCCGACATTTACAGCACCACATGTGATCCTTCTATTATTGCAACAATAGTTTTAAATAGTGTATTATGTCGACAAAAGCTCATATAATCAAAAATTAGTGTAAGAGGTGCAATACAGCTTTCATTATAATGTCTTTTGTGATGAGCACTAGAGAATTTGCCACACTACAGACAGTTCCTTGTCCCAAGGCTGTTCTACAAATGTGTATTTTGAATTCAAACAATGCGAAACATGCTCTGAACACTCCAAATAGTTGCTCACAAGTTTGGATGCGACCATAAAGGTACAGCTGGATGTTAACTGTTTGATGTCTGAACCCCCTAGAGACATGAAAACAACATTTGGGCGTCTATGACGAGTTATAATACTCTGGAATACATATCCAAAGAGTTTGACTGGAACTTCAACACTCGGACTGCATCCAATGATGAGGAGCAATAGAGCACTTTGTGAGTGAAATTACAGAATACTGTCGCAACACCAAGGCACAGAGGCACAGTGATGAAGGATCGCTCTCAGAGACAGAGGGGATGTGAGATGTGCAAGCGGTGTATAAGCCAACCAGCTCGAATCTGACTAGATACAGTAGGTACATGGGCTGTATATATAGTGTAGATGAGAGTGTGGCTGAAAGTGAGTCATGGCGATGCGATATGGCGCGATGACGAGTCGACGTGGCACACGGCGCGAGATAGGGAGAATGTCGGCGGCAGGTGACCAGGGGGAAGCTCGGAAAGCATGGCAGGAAGTCGAGAAGCGAGATAAGGCGAGTGTGGCAACGATGGGGTGCGAATCGAGGGGTGAGAGGAGGGCGCGAACGTGATTTCCACAACAAATACCTCCTGGAAATACTGTTCTAGACCAACAGAATGATTTTGAAGGATATCCTGGAATGCCGCAAAGTATGGGGCAATAGCTCAGAGAAGTTTAGGACCTTCCGAGCGGCCTCTAGGGGGGAAAGGGCTATGGTGTCAAATTCTCAATTTTTGGCGTATAATACACTTGAGGCTGCACCAATGCACTATATTGTGTGATATTATGCCACAAATGATTGAATACACATTGAAATACACTCTGAGTATGTCCTGGATAGCTACATGCTCACAAATGCATAGTTCAAACTCCGACCATCCTCGAGGTCGAACCACTACAGGATCCCCTTCAAAGCATTTCCCCCCACACAGGCAAATATTTACCACTATAATCTACCTCAGTCAGTGCTCAATGAGACACTAAAGGTTCATGAGACATTGTGGTAGCTGCAGTTGGTGGGTCTCGAGGAAGGTCGGAGTTTAAAATCTCCATGAATCGGCCGTGAGCCCATGACAATATGCTCAGAGCACTATTTCGACGCATTTACTGCAGTATACTGATTTAAATGGTAATAACAGAGCAAAATGCAGGTTTAACATTGGCCTGATGAGAGTAATTCTCAAACCCACCACATCTGCCTCACCACTGCCGGCTCTACCCATTCTCTGGTGCTATTTCTCGGCTGTCTTTACTTCCTGACACTATTTGTTCGCTTTATGCACATTTAATTTGTTGAGGGTATTGGGTAGCATGTCTCACTGGTGTAATCCATTACTATTCTCTTCCTGTTCTCTGTACTTGTTGATCCAGAGCTATAATAGGAGTCAAATGGCATAATACAATCTTCCAAGACCTACTAGCTTCCAATATAGAAAACTATATAGTTGCAAACTTTAATTTTTTTTAGGTGGTTTCCTTTCTGGTGGCTGCAAGCACCTGTTGAGATCTGCCTTAGCCACAAGTAAAAGCTAGATGATCACTATTCTAATTCTAGAACCTTAATTTTTCCAATGGTTACATTACTGATTGAAGGTATATTTCATCTCCCTGCTCACTTAGAAGTGTTTCCATTCTGAAGATTGGTTTACTATTTCACCACCTTTTCGACTTCTCCCCTCCACACCCCCCTTGCCCACTGCACCACCATGTAAGCCTCTTCATGCATGTAGGATACACCCGTCACATATGTATGGTACACAGGCCACACCACCTATGTACATATGTGCCATGACTATGCAAATTACATATTCCTGGCTATCTGCATATTCCTGTCAGCTATGTGACAGGAATTTGATTAGGCTATATACCCCCCGAGCTGGCATGCACCACTCGAACCTCCTAATTCTGTGTAAGTTCAGCTCATAGTGCAGGCAAAAATGACACACCTTGAATGCAGCCAAAACTGCGGCCGTCGCACGGCGATATATAAGTGCCGCATCTCGACGCACAGTGTCAGGCGACGGCACAAATTTGTCGGGGCGGCCTGCATATAACATCTCCAGCAGTGGTTCGTCGGCAAAAATCTGCACCGGTCGGCTGCAGACGGCTGTCCAGCGAACAGCAACTATCCTAAAAAAAATTATGATGATTCAGAAGTGGTGTGCTGCCGCATTTTGAGACTCACCGGAGCTCTGCCTCTGTCAGTGGCTTGAGTGAGTACTGCGGCCGCATTGGAGCAACCGATCGTGCGACCGCAAATTCATCTGCTGTCATGCATGCCTTCAAATGTGCACTGAGTGTGCTCGTTGAGCTTGCATCGCCTGTGTCTTGCCACCGTGTGTATATTTTGTGGCACTTGTTGCATGCGAAAGCTTGGCCCCGTGTCCCCGATCCGTCCATGACCACTATAGGGCGGCTGAAGTGGGCATACACCCAGGACGTCCATTGAGCAGCTTTGCGGTCTAAACCTGTCTTGAAATCAGCAGCGGCACAATAATCAATATAAACTACAATTGCACACCTAATATTGCCTGCTCGATCGCAAGCTCGTTTGGTTGTGTGTCGTCAAAAGTGCGGCCACGCTCAATGCCATCAACTCCTGCAGACGACAGCAGAGATTCTAGCTCAGATATTGGCACACGAGTAGCCAAAGTAGCTACAGCAGGCGCACTAGTTGGTGTATTGGGCATATGAGTCCGTGAAGCAGCAATAGATGGTGCACGGCTTGCTGATGGCGTTGACACTTGACTGGACTCCCGACTACCACTTGGCTGGCTGCCATTTCAGCTGGGCACTGCAGTTGATGGCGCAACTGCAGCAGCAGCAGCATGATGTGTCCGTGGTCTCGTAGCACGCCCATCAGGCCACGGGTCCGAGATATCGACTACAGCTGATGTTCTCGGTGTCGGCGTCGCGTTAGAAGTTGGCAGAGCGCGCCTGGTAGCCATACCAGTAAGAGAGAAGTGGGGGACAAGTTGTACATATATTATGCGATGTCTCTCTCTCTGTTAAATAGGGCAGGAAGCTGATGGTCAGAGTCTCCTGCACACAGCTACATCCTAAATGACACTTACAGCGCAGCTACTGGCATGCCCACATTGTTGCGGCGACGCCAAAGGAGTCTCCAAAAACAATAGTGACACTCTCAAAAGGGATCTGATTGGTTGAAGAGAGGAGGGTGAGTAAGAGGAGGAGGAGGAGGAGAGGTGGGTGAGAAGCTACTGTGGCGAAGTATTCAACCAGCTCGAATCTAAGGAAGGGGAAGGGCGAGGGATGGGGTGGTTTATATACACTTCTGGAACCTGACTGAGTCATGTGGTACCGAACCGGTAGGGCGGTACCCAGGTGAGAAGTGGCTGCGGATGACCAAGGCGCAACAGGGGAGAAGCCTGAGAAGACGAGAAGGTGATGGAAGGGGATGGGCCACATCGGGAAGTTGAGGAGCCGGATCGGGACGGGTCCGGACCGAGCCGAGCTACCGAATAGGACAGACCCCTACCCGAACTGATACATTGTACACGAGGGAAAACAGTATCTAGGACGACTACCTAGGTGAGCACAACACACATCCCTGCTCATCCGCAGCAGTGAACATCATTGTTCAGGCCACCCGCCTCTCAGACTTGTGTCATCTAATGTACAGCCATTCCTAATCATGCACCTGAGTCGCCTTAACACATTGTCACAGTAAATCCATGATAGCACATTCAGCGGTTGGATTGCAACCCTGTGTGAGCTTGTGCCGCACTGGTGTTATCTCCGCATAAAGGAGTTAGGGTTGGGTGGTTGCGCAACCGGTGAATGCAGCACATCAGCACATATGATGATATGATATCATAACAGTGCGTAGATGGTGTGTTATCTGCATGGGGCGAGTGCAGGGCTAGATTTGTTTGGGGAGATATGGCGGGCTAATCTGCCAACCTCACTTCATGGAGCATACCTGCAGAGTTCACCTGTGCAGCAGCCAAGTTGTTCTGAACAGAGTTCCAACTAGGATACTACAGAAACATTGCACTTTAAACTTACAGCGGCCCTCTACAGCTTGTATTGGACTTAAAAAGCCGCGGGTTTGCGGCGCGGCAGCCAACCCGCACCCAAGAGCCTCAGGGTCGGGTGTGACACACCCTGATCCCGGCCTGGCCGGGTCAGGGTCTGGCCGGATGGGGCTAAGCCGCGGATCTGGCCCACCCGTGCGGGACACTAACTGAATCAATGGTCATATCTCAGCCGCATCATCCAAATGTGCCGCCAAATCAGTGATGATAAATACACCGGTGAATGACAGAATACCGATGAATGACTAGCTGGTAAGCTGTTGCTATGCACGGCAGGTTACAGTCACGAATGTTGTGTGGTACCGTCTTTAATTTATGAGTATTTTGGTTCTGACGAAGGTTTGTTTCCCAAATAGAATGCCATCAACCAAGTGCTTGACATGATAAATTCGAGGCCTCCTGCTACAGTGCTTCAGGACTTCTCGTGGCTAGACATAACTACTTTACCAAGAAGCCTATGCATTTAGTGTCATTGGTGTAGAACATACAGTTGTGCATCGGTTGGCTGACATGTATAGCTCTTTTGCTTAGAGGTGGGACAACGGCCCCATCAGTAATGGGGAATGCATGTAATGAAGCATCACACCAGATTTGACATAAGTGTAGTCACAGCATGCCGTTTATCGGCAATGGATATCTCCCAGAGTCTTCAAAATTATAAGCCTTATTTGATAGCAGCGTGCAATCCGCCACCAACCGCATCATATCAGCTCCACCAAGTTCATGTTCCTGTGGTGGAAATCATGCTCGCGTCCTCTTCTTGCCCCTTGATTCGCACCCTATCATCGCCACACTTGCCTTATCTCGCTTCTCGACTTCCTGCCATGCTTTCCGAGCTTCTCCCTGGTCACCTGCCGCCGACATTCTCCCTATCTTGCACTGTGTGCCACGTCGACTTGTTATCGTGCCATATTGCATCGTTGTGACTCATCTTCAGCCACACTCTCATTTAGGGTAGGACACGGGTCTACCCACGGGTGTCCTCAGTCCAACCCGACCCATACCCGCTGCGGGTTTGACCCGTCAGACCCACGGGTCGAAGGGTCGTGGCGGGTTTCTCACGGGTCTCACGGGTGTCGGGTCTGCGCTCTGGTCTCGTGGGTCTGCACTCCAGTTCTACATTACAAAGCTATCTGATTGACATAAAACTCTACTTTGGTATGTATGGGCATTGTGATATACTAATATATAGGTTTGGCATATGTAGACAGGTAGGAAAGTGAGGTGAGTGGATGGGTGGGTTGAGAAGGTAAGCATGGGACTCAGATTCTAGTATATACAACTAGTATATACAATGATTATATGAGAATGCAAATCATGGATGGGCTGCAAAGGTTCAAAGTGGAGGGTATGCACATGAGAACGTAGAAAGAAGCGGCAAGGAGCGAGTAGATGGAAGTGCGGTATGCACGCGCACCAAAGATAGCGAGCGATCTCGACGGTACCGCGGCCGTTTGACGCCGTCATGGAACCGCCGGATAGCCCTTGAAAGGGGCTATCTGGCGATACGCGGGAGCGAGGGCAAGCGATTGCACACACTCTCCCCACCTGCGCATACCCCTTCCGTTTCCCACTCATTTCCCGACTCACAACGCCGCTTCAAAATCATCCGGCCTTATTCAAGTGTCAGTGACTGGTCAAAGACACCCTATTACAGCACTATAGCGCATATATCGAGGTGCGTTCTTTTCGTCCGCTTTGCGCATCCTGCCCTGCCTCGGCCTCTCCTCACTCGCCCTCGCTCCCGCGTATCTCCAGATAGCCCCTTTCAAGGGCTATCCGGTGGTTCCATGACGGCGTCAAACGGCCGCGGTACCGTCGAGATCGCTCGCTATCTTTGGCGCGCGCGCATACCGCACTTCCATCTCATCCTCCCCTCATCATTTGCTCTTCTCTTTACCCTGAATGCAAATGTAGCGTATTTCTGAGTATATACAGACAATTTAATCGCGTTTTGATTGCTGTTTATTGTCCGGGTCTCGAGACGGGTCGCGGGTCAGCAAGGTCCAACCCGACCCGAACCCGTTGCGACCCACGGGTGTCTACCCGCGCGGGTGACCCGCACCCGTGTCCTACCCTACCTACATTGCATGAAAACGGGGATCAGACGAGTCCGCATGCCAGCAAGAGGCCCATGACGTCCCCTGAATCTTCAAGCTGGAATTGTCAACCCGTATTACCACACGGGAGCCTTCCAGTTCGTACAGGTATCTATGGTACTCATTTGGTACCCATACCAACAGCTCACCCGTTGGAGCTTGCAGCCATCCGTTGTGCAAAGTAGCAAAATGCAACAGGGTCGTGGAGTCACTGTCGCTCACTGGGAATACTCCGGGTGCCCCAGTTAGATCCCAGATACGAATGCAGCTGTCATCGGAGCACGACACTATAGAGCGTCCGCTCGGTATAAACGCTACTGACTGTACCCAGTCACGGTGCCCGGCCATTCTTGCAATGGGCTCACCCGTCTGCGCGTTCCAAATACGAACAGTTGTGTCATCGGAGGCGGTGCCGATAAACCGGCCGTCCAGAGAGTAGACAGCCGAGTTCACACCTTTGCTGTGACCTGTGAGAGTGGCAACCTGCATCCTCGTACTGATGTCCCAGATCCCAAGACACTGTTCGCCATCACGCTTCCATCCGCCAGACACAATTTGCTCGCCACTGGGTGAGAACATAATCGAGTTAACATGGCTCAGGCTTGTCGGAAGGTGCTGGAATGCGGGCTGACCAATCTGGCTACACCAAAAGCTGATACGTCCGTCGACACCCCCGGCAGCGATCAGTCGGCCATCGGGTGAAACGGCGACTGTGAGAACCGAGTCATCACAAAAAAGTGGTCCAACTGTGGAAGATTTCTGCGTTGCAACATCCCAGATACGTACAGTTTTATCGTTGGATCCTGATGCAAGCCATAATGTGTTGGGAGAGAAGACCACAGCTTTAACTTCACTGGAGTGACCCTGCATTGGTTTGCCAAATGGCTTGCCTGTTTGCAGGTCCCATAGCCTAATCGTGTTATCCGATGATCCAGAAGCAACAATTCGGCCATCAGAGGAAATGGCTACCGAGTGTACTGAGCCCGTATGTCCGAGCAGCGGCGGGAGCACTTCAGCACTGGTCCGTGCATCCCACAAGCTAACCGAATGATCATCGCTGCCAGACACAATGACTGCACCATCGGGCGACACAGTAATTGACCTGACCGAGCTTCTGTGTCCCATCAGCCTTCGCGAGTCGGACATGATCAGGGCGGAAATAGCTTCAATGTCAGTCGCTTGGGCTATGGCAGGTTGAACCTCCGCTCTGCCGCTCGCGTTCCAAATTCGGATAGTGCGGTCGTCGGAGGCCGAGGCAATGTACAAGCCATTGTGAGAGAATGTAGCAGCGCGGACCGTTTCAGTGTGACCATCGAGAACCACGGATGAGTTTTCCACTCTGGGCTGTGGTAGAGTCGAGAGACAGACACTGTTTCCATATGCTGACACCAGCAACAACCCGTCTGAGGATGGATCGATGGATATGACGGGACCGGACCCACTGTGTAACGGCACGGTATTCTTCCCGTGTTTGGGTTTACAGAGAATGATGTCGTCACCAGAACCTGCAGCAACCTTCTGACTGTGCGGCAGGAAGCCGAGGCTGTAAATTGGCTTTCTGTGAGGATTGCAAGACGTGTACTTCGGCTTGCCCGTAGCAATATCCCAAATCTGGATCGTCTGGTCTTCTGATCCGGTGGCTAGAAGCCGGCTGTCCGAAGAAAAGGCGAGGGCATGAACCTCGCCAGAGTGGCCCGTCAGCACGGCTCGCTCCTGGTTCGTCTCCGCGTTCCACAGGAATGCGCTATTTAGCGATGCTGAAGCGAGGCAAGATCCATCTGGTGAGTACAAAACGGACGAAACCGCACCAGAATGACGGTTTAACCGCTGGGGGATTCCATGCGCATCGGAAAGACTCCAAACACACGCCGTACCGTTTTCGGCTCCCGATACAACATTCTTACCGTTAGGAGAGAATGCAACGGAGCTCACGGCGCCGTCATTACTACAAAGCGGCGAAATCATTTCCTCACCAGTGCGCACATCCCAAACACGGACTGTGCCGTCGGTTGAAGCCGAAGCCAACAGACGCCCGTCAGGAGAGTATGCCAGTGACTTGACGGCACCCTCGTGGCCGATGAGGGTCATGACAAGCCTCCCGGAGTGATGAGAAACGTCGATCAGATCGACGGAGATGAGTCCAGTGCATTGCGGCGCGAACTCCTGGTAGACAAGCGAGTTCTTATCGGCGAAAGGGAGAGCAGATAGGTAGATGTGAGGAGCGCTCGTCGATATTGCTAGTTGTGAAGATGCAACGAATGAGTTGGCATCGCGGAGAAAGCGTGAGAGCTCATTGATCTGGACCTGAGTAGAGTGATAAGCAATTTGACATCTAAGTCACATCTTGACTAACGCACCGTCGCAGCAGCAAATGTAAGCATTGCGGCAGCCCGCTGGACCTGGCCGAGTATACTCATCACCTCGAGCCAGAACAGCAATTTGGGGCGGATAATCTTGTTGATCTTCTCATCGAGCATTAATTGGTGTGAATGCCGAGGTGTACGACCAATCCACGCCAGGAGCCTCGTGCGAAAGTTGCCACCCGTATCGGACAATTCAAGCACAGTGGAGACGTGATAGATCCACTGCATACATGCATACTCGAGCGAAAGAGTGATGCTGCTCGGCTTAATGATCGAGTTAGGTTCGAACGACGACCGGCTCTGCGAGACGTTGAAATGCAGACGTGTCGCCATAACCTGCAGGCAGCCATGCGCCAAGGCCTCGTGGCCCAGCGACTCGGAAATGCGGATGTGCTTCGATGCCCGTCCGAAAAGATAATCTCCGAAAGAGGCATGCACGGGACGCAGACTTGCATCATTATCATGGTCTGGAACGTTGATAACTGCATGAAGGCTATCCATGCTGGCACGCAGCTTTCCAATAGGCAGCTTCAGAAGATCTTCCAAAGCTAAGAGTGACAATGTCATCCGTGCGGAGAGGACTGCGGCGAGGATTCGCAACAATGTCGCCAACTTGTCAGTCCCGACTTTGCCAAATTTCGCCGCGTCCTCCACGATCACAGCGTACATACGATCAAGCGGCGCGGCGGCTCCGATGCGGCGATTTCGAGAAGGATCCAGTATTGAATTGAACCTTGCTCTCGCCAATTCAATATCCGCGCCAAGAGAATGCTCCAGCGCCGTCGCGGCCACGATGAACAGGCCATCACTGAATCGTACGAGTGCGTCAACATCTGCTTCAGAGAACTGTGCCTTTAGCGTCACCGAGGCGAAGAGCTTGGTTGAGATGTATAGTCGAAGGTCCTTGGCGACCTGCTCTTTGTCGACAGTGTGTAGACGCAGGACATGGCTAAATTTGTCGTCGGACACCTTGGTGTCACGGATGTGCGTCTCCGGCCGCGAGGTAACTAGAAACTTGACCGGTAATTTGATGGGGTATTTCGAGAATTTGACGAGGGCCTCGAGCATGTCAGAGACAATGACCTGGGTTTCGGCGTCGTTGATGGTTCCGTTGCTGCTCAATTGTCCGCCGCACTCGTCGAGCGCGTCAATGACGAACACGATTGTACTGAGCGAGTCCTTCAGCCTCAGAAGAGGCTTGTAGAGTAGTGTGTCAACTTGAACTCCGACTTGTTGCTGCAAGATATTGGGGTTACTGTTCAACTCTGAATGCAGAGCCTCTGCGAATTCAGACGACTGAAGCGACAACAGTTGTGCCAGAGTCGGCACAACGCACCGCACATCGCGTTGCGCGCTCAAACCTGTCGAACGCGAGCAAAAGAAGCTGCCTCCGAGAAGGATGTGTTCGTAACCGAAGACGAGTTTGCACACGCTCAAGGCGATCGCACTTTTGCCAGTACCCGCCATTCCTGTAAGCCAGAATATCTGTGGGGCCATGAGGTCACTGATCCATGCCTCGATGTCACACAGAATCTGAACGCGTGTGCCCTCCATGCAACCCTTTTCGATCTGGCTACCGTAGACTGCTTTCTCGACATATCGCGACATTAAGACTTGGAAGAGTTAGCTTCAGTTCTAGCGCCAGAGATAGTATCTTACAGTTGGAAATGTTCGTCTTTATGACCTCCTAAAAGCGGCTCAGAACATATGGTAACGGCACCAAAGTGCATTGCTGACACATACCAACATGTTCGTCGCGTCCCCATAAAAGTTGTTGATGACGTTATGGTTGTGGATATCACGCACCGGGGCGTTGATCTGGTTTAAGTTCAAGTTTTGGTTCAAGACGGTTACAGGAACCTTGTTCTTGTTCTTGTCCGATCTGCTATCTGGAAGTTGCGCATCGGGACCAAAGACACTAGGCTCTGCAGGGTTCGTGGGCATGGTTGTGATCAGCGTAAACGTGCGTAGATCGCGAAGAGCGTCAGCAGCGGGAGTAAGCCTGAGAGAGGGCACGCGGCCTTGCCGTTCGCTTGCAGCCTCATGCGTGCCAAACACTAGAGGCATCATTCAAGATCAGGCACTGATCGGCGGGGTACAATGGCATGGTCCAAGTTGGTAATGACAACTCTTGAAGCCGGCTACAGTCCAACCTCTCCTAACCTCGAACCCTCGGTCAGATGCTCGGGGTATGGACTACACGAGGTCATGAGTTGAGAACATCTGATGCACGGACGTTCGGCTTAATCCGATAGATTTGCGTCCCGAGACGGATCAGGTGCTAATTTGGTCATGAGACTTAGAAAGCCCTGCGCGGAGAAGCTTGGGAACTGTAGTAGGCCTCGGTGAAATTATTTACTCTGTTTCAGGGTCACTGCTACTTATCCCGTCTTCCGCTTCGCTCGCGAGGCTTCTGAATGTGACAGGAGAACCTCGAAGCAATTTACAATTAGTATGAGTGTAGACGACACAAGACACCTGTGAAAACGGCGCACCCCGGTTGAGGGTTAGGGTGGAGGTCCCGGACAAACGCGGCTTCGGCTTGTTCCACACCGATGCCCAAGACTTCACCCTACGCTCGCTCCACTAGCTAAGACCTTGGATAGGCGGATGATTATACCTACTCCAGCCGATTATTCATATTGAGAAAAATTTTTGTTGAGACTGCGGACCGTACAAGCGGGAACAATGGCGTCGTCGAGGATAGCATGTTCAGAATCCGCCCGGTATTAGCCGAACACTCCTCGACCTCATTGATTCATCCGGACTTGGAAATTTCTGCGCCCTCAACGTAATCCCAGTGGTCGGCTTGATTCATTCATCGCTGCTCTTCACCGGAATTTGACTTGAATTCATCAGGGTAGACTTGCCGCCGAGCACTGCCAAACTTCAGCTCATCGCCTGTTCCGGAGCGCGCCACATCCGACTGATGGACCCGTCTCGACCAAAATCGCACCATTATCCTAGTCTATTTTTGCTCCGGCCAGGAACTGCGCGTATCTGGACCAAGGGTTTGTCTCTGGATTCGAGTCGGAGGTGCCTCGTTCGACCTGCCCAGCCCACAACCAGCATTTCCGCCCTGGCGCAAGTGTACCCCCGATTTGCTCCGGTTCTCCGAATGAGGCACTGTTATGATCTCTGGGCACGCGGTCTTTGGATCATGTGCTTCTGTCACTCACCAAACTGCACCACTCGCGTCAGTTGTCAGCGAACTGGCG
>Ga0247815_10002678_pt1 | contig 13081 bp, 13 predicted proteins | sample UWRJL194509B1_FD_181014 | JGI IMG/M metagenome (GOLD analysis project Ga0247815, IMG submission 181014) | Plant litter microbial communities from Arlington Agricultural Research Station in Wisconsin, United States - UWRJ-L194-509B-1 | ecosystem: Environmental > Terrestrial > Plant litter >... | reverse complement strand
CTTGAATAGCGTTTGATTCTGTCTGTAAAATTTCAAGAATTTTTATTGGAATGGTCTTCTATCTTCATGGACCGCTAGGGCCGGAAACACAAGTGGCCAACTCTCAGACGGCGCTACTGTAGCTTCGGGTTCAAACGATCATTAGCTGACATGTCTTTGTCAGATGGGTTCGTGGCGTGACAGAAGATTCCCCTACGGCTCAGCGACAATAGATTCAACAAGGTACGTTGCGGCCATCACTCCCTCTTTCTTCATTGGCTTACAGCTTGTAAGATGAAGGCTTTGGCTGGATGCCGTGCATGGGGTCGTGTATTCCGCTCAGGAGCGGCGAGACGACTAATGAAGAGGATGCATACTTTGTGTTGAACCGTTAGGAACGGTGCTTAGCTTGATGCTAGCCTCGTGCCTCATCGATTCCTGCCCTGGCCTGAATGGGGAATATCACGAGGACGGCGCTTACGTGTGATCGCGTGTCGATCAACCCATCTCCATGTGTCGCCTCATCGCGCTCACCCGTTGTTCAAACTCGCGTCGTTGCAAGACTTCGGGCATCACCCCCTAGTCACTGTATCCACACCGTCTTGCTGGTTCCTTGCTACGACTCTTAGTACGCCAACCTTGATTGTACTCGCCGCTCAATCGTTCTATCGCACATTTGTGAGTGTGCTACTCGGGTGACGTGTCCTAGCCAGGAACGCATGGGCGTGGCTGGTTGCACAACAGCACACAGTCTCTTCCGCGTCAAGTAGCGACTCTGTGCAATATGGATTCTTTATCAATGAAGAAGTTGTTCTAATTACATATGCCGGGAAGGTTGGCAGCCGGTCAAGTAAAGCCCTAGAGTCACTCAGCCGAAGGCTCACTTGTACCGTGCCGTTCTCTTCGATCATCGAAGTAGATGGTACGGGCCATTTCTTGATATCGGAGGTGGTTGTGCTTATGGTAGCTGCTTACAAAGCTCCTGTCTGCACACACGAGTAGTCTAATGTAAACTTCATGGATCCGACTGGCTTCTGCGTCTCTGTAAAGCTGGCTTCAGACTTTGGGATCAATGCGCCGCGGCAGGTTACAGATCTTTCCATTCGTGCCCGCCGGGCTGAATCCTCGCAAATGTCTGGATACAGTCCTGTTGGACTGCGTCATTGGCTTGACATTTCCGGAACGCGAAATTTTCGCCTTTAGACCTTTTGCCCGTCGGCGCAGCATTGGCGCCCGGAACCCCGAACGTCCAAATTTTGCCTGTGTGTTTTCGTGCTCATATCTGCAATTTTCGCGTGGAGAACACGTTCTCTTAACCTCTGGCGTAGAATGTAGGAGTCAGGATCCCGTGCAGTAAATCTGACATTGAAACGATCGATGTTAGTATCGATATCCAGTCCTTCAACATCGGTTAGACCCTGAGAGCGGTGTAGAACACGTTGCAACCGCCTGCCCACATGTCAGGCACGTGGAAAGAGCACAATGGAGCCACCTAGACACATGTCTACCAAGAGAGCGGAAATGTCTTACACTGCCCAATGGTTCCCGGCCGAATTTGCCCATAAAAGACTCGACTTTTGAATTCGCCAATACCCTCATCCTTCACTCCCAGCCCGCTATCCGGCCACGCGCTCGCGAAGCTCACCACTCGTCCTCTCATGGGACGAATGGGACGATTCGCACAGCCTGCCTTCGAGCAGGCCGTGCGTCTCGTCCGAGAGTCGAGCGATTGGAACCCACCTCTCAAAGCTGCAGCGGGAGGTGTGGCGTGTATATTGGATCAGGCACGGGTGAGTATATCCGCACTCATCACCCGGTACTGCCTAATCATCTGTGATTGTAGTTGTGCGGAGACAACAGAAACGGCGCCACCGCCCTGCTCATTCGAATAAGCGAGATCGCGCACGAGCTCCAGAATTATTATCTTACAGATGAAGGCGTTGATTCGCACGTGCTTCAATTCGTGAGGTCAGCAGTTTTTGCAACTATTCGCACCGGTCTTACTGAACATCGTGAAATTAGGCTGCTGCATGCAATCACCAAGCGACTCGAGCCTCTGCGCACCCGTTCATGGCCTGCATCGTACATTCGAGCGCAGCGCGATGCCAGCCTCATCCAGGGCTGCACCAATGAATTGAACACTCGTAACAGTGACATTCAGGTGCGCGTTTGTCATACGTTGTCTTGATACTGTTTTCTGACTCGGTGGTAGACGGCACTCGCTCTGATTACCCGCCGGGACGTGCAAAGAGTTCTCGCAGCCGTCGAGGAGAGACCTTTGCACGCCTCATCGACGCCCACGTCACCTATTTCATGTCCTCTTCCACCAATCACGTACCCCAGTCCAAGCATAACCGCTGGAGAACCAATCCCTTCTCCAGCTGTCCCACTCGCCTATGACGCCGCGAAGCTGGATCAGGTACTATTCGCGTTGAATCTGGGTGGGCGCCAATGTGCTCTGAAGAAATCCGCTGCGACGGGGTACGCTTGGTTTATTTTATTTCGATTTCTGTCATACAAGGCTCACACCTGCATGTTATAGCCGGCTTCATATTGAGGGGGACTTTGCCGTTTTATTTTCGTGGGAGGTCAGCAAGGGTGTCCTCACAGCACGGCAATGATTTCGGAAGCGTAACATAAGTTATTCTCCATCGAGTAAGCATGTCATTCGCGCCCTCGCCGCGAACCACGCCCTTCTCTGTTTCTGAATGTATCCTTAGTTCTGAATTGGTCATTAGTTGTGCAAGACGAAAACTGATACACTTCCGGTTGATCTGACGACACTGCGTGCCCGGCTAAAGATGAGCACCAAGTATTTGACAGTAAGCGAGATCCACCTGAGCGAACAAATACATTGTGTTCATCTGAGGTCCTACGGGCATGTCAGTTCCATTCACATCTTCTAGCTTTCTATCTAGGCACCCAACAGTATCGCTACCGTACTCAAACAAGTGACCTGAGCAGCTACATAGCACCACACCCTACAGTTTACCTAGCTGGCGGGCTACTGAACAAATGATGCAAGGTTGAAAGAATGAACGAGGCGGGATCAACCGGGTGCGGCTAGATGCGGGTGGACCGGTCGTACGCCGGGCTCCGCACCTCTTCCTCCTATTCCCCACCTACTGGTTCTCTTCAGCGCTTAGTCTTTGCGCAACCTCTCGAACTTGACACTAGGTGTGCTCGAGCATATACGCGCGTAATCCAGATGTCCTAAAACGGCATACATGCAGTCATTTTGGTTATCTACGAGTTACGAACGGGAACACACAATGGCACCACCCGCAGCACCATCACAGGAAGGATTCCGGGCAAACTTGAACCAATTCAGGTTAGTACTTTTTGGGCCTCCCGTTTCAGCATGACTTCCGCGGCTCTGGTCGTGCTGGCGGCCATGCAATCATGTTGTCAAGCGCGAACTACTGGCTATGCGCGCAGTACGATGCGGCACCACGTACTCGTGGGCGTATCTGCTTGCTGAACTACACATGCTGCGAGGTGCAAGATGTCATGACGTGGCTGCGGGCGGGATTGGACGCGAGCACGCGCGGCTCGCTGCGCATTTGCCGACGCGGCAGCTTCGGGTCCACAGAATATTTGGCTGACCTATGATTGTTAGATGGGCTCGCGGCGTAACAGACGATTCACCTGCGGCGCAGCAACAGCAAACTCAGCAAGGTTTGCTGCGGCCCTGCCCTCCTCGTTCTTCCTCGACTGACAGCCTGTACGATGCAGGCTCCGGCTGGATGGCTCGCATGGGGTCGTACATCCCACTCAGGAGTGGCGAGACAACAAATGAGGAGGAGGCGTATTTTGCGTTGAACCGTTGGGATCGGTGAGTTTCTCCGCCTTTGTGTGGCGCATCCTGGGCTCCTGCCTGGCTTGAACGTCTGCCCGCGATTCGATGTTCTGCGCATTGTTGTCAGCTGCCAGTGTGCTAGCTAGGCAGGGCCTTATTCGCCTCACTCCTCAAAAGTCTTACTACGACGCTTCTTGTCCCACTCCTTTGCCTGCGTTGGTACTATTGGCTAACGACCCACACAGGCTCCTCGGCTTCGGCGCATGTCTCATTGGCGCAGCCGTCTGCTTTGCAGCGGCCTTCTTCAGTCTGCCGTTGTTGATCCTCAGACCTGGTGGGTAGATGTGTAGGCGTTGGCGAGGGGTCCACTGCTGACGCGTTACAGGCAAGTTCGCGTTGTCTTTCAGCTTGGGAAGTTTGTTGGTCATGGGAGGGTGAGTGCGCTTGCTTTGTCTCTTCTGTCTTCATAGTGACAGTGCTCGACCTCGTCGAACTACATGTTCATGGTGTTATGTACCCTGGCTGGTGGATTTCGTCCCCGTCCGTCATGGCACGATCCTTTCCCCTGGCCTACCACTGCGCGGTGCCACATTGGTTTGTCCCATCGTGCAGCTGCACGCCAGATTCTGCCCGTCATTTCTGGTGTGATCCTAGGCGCAACGCACTCTGTCCATGCTCTGACAATCCAGTTGGTCTCAATCTTGTTCTTGATACTTGATCCTTTCACGCTGCTGCTCGCGAACACTCACACTGTCATCTCGCGGTCGTGCATACCTGCATGATGAGCATGCACGTACATTCGCACTTCCACTGCATCGGACCTTCGTGGTTCCTCGTTGTGTACCATCCCGGGTGGACTGACCTGTACTTCGTCATCCACGCGAGGATGATACCGACAGCCAAGTTACTTTGTCTCTCGTTTGGTTACGCAGCGTCTGAGGCTCAACGCCCTTGTGCGCGTGCGAGTATTGTGATCATCCATCCCGCATACGGCCCGAGCGTGCTTTTCCGTGTCCCAACCCAGCCATTTCCCGTGTAGACCTGCCTCGCTCGCTCGCTGTTCTCCTGTCCTTTGACCTTGCTGACCCACACGCTCAGTTTCACCGTGCTCATCGGCCCGGTCAACCATGCGAAGCACCTCATCAGCAAGGAAAGGCTACCGTTCACTTGCATCTACTTCACCAGCCTTGGGCTGACGCTGTACTTCTCACTCGGAGTGAGTGCTGTTTGTCGCGGTCAAACACGTTTCGTACTGATGACGCCCGATAGATTCAATCGTTCCTGGGCAGTTTGATCAGCGCCGTCGTGCAGGTCGTGGCGTTGGTCTCGTATGTGTTGGCGTACTTCCCAGGTGGTGGGTTTATGTCGGCTCTTCTCGGCGTCTCATCTTTGTTGACACTCTTGTAGGCGTGACGACACTGAGGTTCGGTGGGCAGTTGGCGCTGAGCGGTGCCAGGAGCGTATTGCCGATATGAGAACTGACGACTGGGGATTCGGGAGAGATGATGAGATACCATTACGGTGTGATGTAGTATGTGATTGGTTCAACGAGGAAATAATGTTGTTGATCGTCATGATCCGGCCGTCGAGGAGCTCAGCTGAACTTTTCGTAAGACATACGAAATGCGCGAAGCTTGTCTGTACATGCAATGAGCAACGAACAATGTTTATTGTTTCAGGCTTGGCGGGGTCACGAAATCATCTGTCAGCGATAGCGTCGAGCAATGGAACATTTGAAGTGCAAGGTCGATGCTCGAGACACGGCTATTTACGAATTCTATACCTACTGTCTTCCGCACGCTGTACATACAAAGATCGCACGCGATATTACTGTGATTGGTACGTGCACGAGTCAATTACGGGTGTTTTTTGTCCGATGGATTCGAACGGTATGGCAAAATGAGTTGGTTAAAAACAGTGCTTCAAAGTCAGTGCCCAACATTCACCAAACTAGCTCATTGCAGGTAAAGTACATCAGAAAAATGTTCGAGTCTTCAACATTCAAGTACCGAAATATGTTGCATACACGTTCCACATACTTCACCAAGTGGTTGGTCCATATGATCATGATCTTACCGCCGGTACGCACTTGGAAGCTGCAAAGTCGAGCCACGGTAGGTCGAAAACAGGAGAATCAACATGGAACCAAGTAGTAGCTCCGTTCAGAACCATTCAAACGAAGGTTCCGTGAACCAGGCACGCTCGCTCTTCAGCTCGCGCCAATTTTGGTCCACGACGACCTGTTGCGAGAACATTCCAGCCATGGCAAGGCACTGCGCCTCAGGTGAGAATCCAAGGAACAGGATTTCCTGTAGCCTGTTTCCGGATGCAATGCAGCACGATATCGTGCGTATAACCGCCGTGGTCGTCCATTGGGATGTGTCCGGGCCAGTCCCCTGGCTGAACTCAAGCCGCTCAAGAGTCCTAATTTTGGACACGTCAAGTATGAAGCTGTCAAGCCAGACTATGTCATCTGTGTCCAGCACAAAGCGAATGCTGCGTAGGAGCGGACACCGCGCATCAGAGAGGGCTCGGAGAGCTACCGCTGTGGCGGAGATCGTGATTGTGGAGATTGATCCTCCTGGGATGTGCGCAACCATGCCCATGACTGTGGAGGGGTGAATACCGCAGAAGACGCGCTCGCGGCCTTCGCTGTCGATAGCTCGCACATGCGCGCGTTTATTGGCAGCACCTGAGGTTCGAATGCCCAGGATTTGATATGGCGCAGTAGTCTCTGGAATGACGAACATTGAGGGGACGAGAGTAGCACCCGATGGTGCATCTGAATCGTTGTGGACGTGTGTGACGTGTATGGCTCTGACTAATCGCCAAGATGCTCGAGTGGGAACTGCGTCACGTGGAACGAACAAACCCGGCTTGTTCCAGTGAATGTTGATCTTCTGGACAGCTGGTCCCAGCTCTTCGGACCCAGCAGCCGGATTCCACCAATCAAGCTCAAGATTGATAGTTTCCAGGTTGCTCAAAGTTTTGGAAACTTGCTCTGCCACGGCTGGTCCGATGAACTCAGTATTCTCGCGACCACTGTAGGAGTAGCTGCGCAAAGACTGGATTTGACGGTAGAAATCAGGATCCAAGTTAATTCCACAGAGCTGAAGCGACGAGAGCTGCGGCATTGTGCTTGCTGGTGTCGTGACATAACAAGCCATAGCAGGCGGGTCATTGTATCTGACCGCCTTTTGTGCACGAATTGAAAGCCGTTGCATTATTGGGGTAGCCACGGTAAATGCTTTGCAGGCGCTCGTGCTGCTACTGATTGCAAGCCACGATCTGACCTGACCGAATTCGACACAAAGAGTGCGAATATGGTGCATGTGCGCGACCAATGCATCAAATTGAATGTCATCTGTTCCAGTCACGCTGAGACAAGTGATATCGACGGGCAAATTCCTGGCGCGCTCTAAAACGAAAGACAAGGCAGATGGATGGCGGATTTGGTCCACGAGGGTCCACAAACTAGGCTCTTCGACGACGTGCTCACGAAGGTGTTGGCATACCCGCATGACCGAGAGTTGATCTTTCGCAGACATAAATGACAGTGACTTGGTAAGCATCTTTGTTGGAATGCGGCACAGAGGCTGACGAGAGTTGCGCCGATGTATGTGTTGGCGTTTCAACTCAGTGATCTGGTTGACGAGGTCGAACTCTGCCTCTGCAAGCCGAGTTGATTCAAACCTACGAATTAGCCGAAACCACGTGAGTTTGATCATAGACATCGCAGAAGTTAGCTCTGCAAATACGCACCGCGAGACGTCATAGTCAACAGATTTGAACATCCGTAAGACTACAGAATCGAATTCAGAAAGAAGCTGTGGTGGTAGAGGAGGTGTGGGGTTGGCCATAATGAGATGTAGTGGGGCAGGAGGACAAGGCGTGTTCGACGCGGATCGCTTCCAGACCTGGTTGGGCAATGTTACCCATTCCACGTGCATTTGGGACCGAATACCGCCAGTGCATAATGGAACGTAAAATCCCTCATCTCCCTCGGGAATTTCTCACCCTCGGAATTTGTGCATTATTTGGACACATATGGTACAAGCACTAACATGCGCACTGAAGGTTCATTTCTCGGTCCATAAATGCTCTCTCGCTCATTTTCACATTTCTTTAAAAATTGAAGTCTATCTACTGCTCTATACATTTGAGAAAACCTCTTATATTGTGCGAATAGCTTTGGGTGAGAACTTCTTGGTGGGTACAGTAGCGTAATGAACCCGGAACCCGGAACCAATTTCCGAATGCGTCGCTGCGCCTCTTGCCCTCCTGTCCTTGTCTTTCTGGATTGTAGCAACTTGCGCCTCTCCGATTTGACAGTAATATGTCTTCGATTTCGCGTATAAGCTGCTTTCTGGACCTGTTTCGGTTGTGAAAGGTCAACTGGACACCACAGACCACGGCATGAGCTCCTGAAGCTGGCTGCTCGAGCGCGTCAACCTACGCGGATTCAGGCCTAACAGAACACTTTACCGACACATGCCCGTTAGATGGGCTGGCGGCGAAAAAGACGATTCACCTGCGGTGCAGCAACAGCATACCCAACAAGGTTCGCTGCCGCCCTATCTTCCTTGTTTGTTCTGGACTAACGGCTTGTACGATATAGGCTCTGGTTGGATGGCACGCATAGCGTCGTATATCCTGCTCAGGAGCAACGAGACGACCGCGCGAAGAGGAGGCTTACTTTCCATTCAACCGGTGGGATCGGTGCGTACTCTGGTCCTCATTTCGCGCGCCTCAAATCGTACCCCACACATCCTTGAATCTTGTATTGGCTTGTATGATCATCGCCATGAAGGGCAACGATGACGCGCGGCTGCCACTGTGCCGGCTCCTTGTCCTTCTCGAACCCCTCGCACAGCCTTTCAGCCGTCTCATCCCTCGAGCGTGTTCCGCCTCCAAGTTGTACTACCATGCCTTCTCTGTGTCCCAGTCCTTCCCCTTTGCTCGCATAGACACGACTTGCTAACGGCTCACACAGACTACTCGGCTTTGGCGCATGTCTCATCGGTGCGGCCGTCTGCTTCACGGCGGCCTTCTTCAGTCTACCGCTGATAATCCTCAGACCTAGTGAGTGCTTCTGCAGACATTGGCGAGAGGTCCACTGCTGACGCGGTGCAGGCAAGTTCGCGCCGTCGTTCATCAGTCTGAGTAGTTTGTTGGTCATGGGAGGGTGAGTGCGTTTGCTTTGAATCGTCGGTCGGGACAGTTCCTTGTCTTTTCAAACTACATGTTGGCGATGTTCCGTTTCACGAGTGGTCATGCTTGTCCTTGTCCGTCATGCCACGACCCTGCTGAACGTCGACCAAGCCTTTCCCCTGTCCTTGCGCTGGGCGGTGCCCCATGTGACCATCATGTCGTGCTTCCTCGCGACCGTTCACGATCATCTCGCAGTCATGTAATCCTGCATGACGAACCTTCACGCACCTGTGTACGTCGACTGCGTCGCACCTTCGCTGCTCCTCGTCTTTTCTTCGTAGTATCTTGATCGCCCTATCCCTTGAAGGCGTGCCGTGCCAAAGTCACCCGCTAGCCCTATGAGCTGAACGCGCCTTTCTGTGCCCTCAGGTGACCTCGGTCCATGCTCCGCTCGTTCATTAACCTGAGTCGCTAACCCCTACCCCTAGGTTCACCGTGCTCATCGGCCCGGTCAACCATGCGAAACACCTTATCAGTAAGGAGCGACTACCGTTTACCTGCATCTACTTCACCAGCCTCGGCTAACGCTGTACTTTTCGCTCGGGGTGAGTGCTCTTCGTCGCAGTCCAGCTCGCCAAGTACTGATGATGTTTGTTAGATTCAATCGTTTTTGGGTAGCTTGATCAGCGCGGTCGTGCGGGTCGTGGCGTTGGTCTCGTATGTGTTGGCGCACTTCCCCGGTGGTGGGTCACTTGTTTTCTCCCGTTGTTGTTTCCTTGTTGACGTTTTTACAGGTGTGAAAACACCGCGATTCGGCGGGCAGTTGGCGCTAAGAGGTGCCAAGAGCGTGTTGCCCATATGAACGGCTGCGACTCGGAGTTCGGTAGTGCCATTGTGATAACAGTACAGTGAAACTTTGCTTCTGATTATGTTGGCTCGATGAGGGGTGGTGTTGATACCAATTTAGTTATCAAGAAGCTACAAGGCACTACTCGGCAGACATTAGTTGCGCAACGTGCGTCTGAGCTGGCCATGAGCGATTGAGTGGTACAACCTGCTCGACTGTCCATGGCGTCACTACTAATGAACGTTCGGGGTGCAGTGTCGATGACAAAGTCATCGCCGCCACTTCTACCACCATTCTGCGGATGACGAGTCCGGAAGTTTGCAAAAACCTTGTAGCTAGCAAACTGGATAGTAGTCATTGCAAAAATGTAATTCATCAAAATTCGAGTTCAGAAAAGAACGTTGAAGACACATCTCGCGTACTTCAAAATGACACTGTTTTGTTTGTTCAATACGTTCCCACCGGCACACTTTTGAAAACATCCGAGTCCTAATTCTGTAGTCCGAAGGATGGGGCTTTGATGCGGAACTGCGATATGATGGCCCTCATTGCCACTCGAACGGAGGTTCTGTGAACCAGGCCCAGTCGCTCTTTGGCTCTCGCCAATCTTGGTTGATGACGACCTGCTGCGAGAACATGTCCACCAAGGCACAACACTGCGCTTCGGGCGAGAATCCCAGGAACAGGACTTCCCGGAGCTTGTTTCCGGCCCCAATGCAGCACGATACCACGCGTATCATTGTGGCGGTTGTCCAGTTAGGTGCAGCCGAGTCTCCCACCCGGATGAACTCGAGTCGCTCGAGCGTCTTGATATTGGGCATGTCACGTGCGAAGCTGTCGATCCAGGCGATGTCATCTGTGTCCAGCACAAGGCGAATGCAGCTCAGGACAGGACATTCTGCGTCCAAAAAGGCTCGGAGAGCTACTGCTGCTGCGGTGATGGTAATGGTGGAGAGCATTTGTCCTGGGATATTCGCGACCATACCCGCGATTGTGCTCGGATGGAGTCCGCAGAAAACGCGTTCACGATCCTCGCAGTCGGTAGCTCGAGCATGCACACGTGTATTGGGTGCACCTGAGGTACGAAGGCTCAGGGTCTGATATGGTGCAATTGTTCCTGGAATGGCGAAGGCAGTGAGGGGTGTGGTGACAGCTAGTAAATCGGCTGAACTCCTACACATGTGTGTGACACGTATAGCCCGCATCGAGTTCCAAGCTGTTTGATTGGGAACCGTGTCGCGTGGGATAAATAAGCCGCGTCTAGTCCAGCGAATGTTGACATGCTTCACCGATGATCCTAGTTGCGGGCATCCCTGTGATGCATTCCAACCAGCAAGCTCGACATTGATGGTGGTGAGATTGCGCAGATGTTCAGAGAAGCTCCGTTCCAGCGAAATGTCATCATACCAGGAGCGATCGCAAAAGCTGAAAGAGAATGTACGCAAGGATTGAATTTGTTGACAAAGAGTCGTCGTCATTTCAATTCCGTGTAGCTGGAGCGAAGACAGTCGGGGCATGGTATGTTCGGAGATGCCGAAGTTAGAATGCACCAGAGGGCGCCCATCGTGTCCGACATCTCGGTGTTTGGAGAACGAGAGGAATTGCAACACCGGTGCTGTGGTATTAAATGCTGTGTATGCGCGGGATGGCATAGTGAATGTATAAGAAGTCGGAATAAGGTGGAGATCCAGAGATCGGATGTGGTGCATGTGTGCGGCCACAGCTTCAAATCGAACATCATCTGGATCTCCCATGGAGAGATTTGTGATGTCGACAGGAATGTTCTTGGCACATTCAAGAATGAACGACAAAGCGGCTGGATTTTGGATTCGGTCCACGTGGGTCCATAAACTGGGCGTATCGATGGCGTGCTCGCGAAGGTGCTGACATACTCGGATGATCGAGAGTTGATCTTTCGCAGACAGAAACGACAGAGACGTGGTAAGAATCTCTGCCGGAATGCAGCAAAGATGCTGACGAAAGTTACGCCGATGTTGATGTCGCTGTTTCCACTCGGCGATCTGGTTGACGAGCTTGAGTTCTGTCTCGTCCAGGAGTTTTGATTCGATTCTATGAGTTGGAGGCAGCTCCGTGAGCTCGATCGCACATGACCCAAAAAGACTGCTCTCCGAGTGCGCACTGTGAGTTCCCGTCGTTGATAGAGTCGAACATCTGTACGACTATGGAATCAAATTCAGAAAGTAGCCGTGTTGGCAGAGCAGGTGCGCGGTCGGCCATGCTGAAATGTTGTGAGGCAGGAGGAAGAGGCGTTTTCGGCGCCGCCCTATCGCAAACATGGTTGATCCAGTATTTGGGTCCGACGGCCATGAATGCAGGATCCAACCCGCAAGTGTGTATTTTCAAGAGGAAATGTATCACTTGAGCGGTACATGGTAGTCGCACCGCCCACAATATTGGGAGTGATGTTATCTTGTAGTCTTGCAAAGCGAATAGCGAAATCCCTGTATCGGCTAAGAACTCGTTACAGTCTGGCTGCAGGCAACGGGCCAAACTTCCCTCATTCGTTCAAATGAGTTCCCCTTTTCTCCATTTTTATTTATTGACATCATAACACTGTGACAGAGCTGAGAATTTTATATCATAGGTAGGGAAGCGAGTTACGACAGATAGGAATATCGGAGACGTGGCGGTGGCCGGTGGCCCGTTGCACCATTTTGCTTGGCGGGTTGCTGTGAGCTTTTCGACGCAGATTAAACCATGCCGCGAGCGCATTAGATCGCGAGCGTTGTGTACGGCGGTGACGCAGCGCCGCGTGGCGATCCGTGGTCCGCTACACCCATCGTCGCGCACGCATGATCAAAGCATGTCCTCGCTGCGAGGTATTATCCATGGACACCGGGGATTCCAGCTTTGATTTACGGACGGAACTCAGATTACATGTTACATACGGATTTGCAAGAGCGTCCTAGATTACATGCAGATTCCGTGGACGCCGCAGGATTCCGAGGAATTCGTGCACAAGCAAAAGACGCAAACTTGAGCATGAATGAATCGCAAAATGATCTGCGGCTCTTTGTCTGCACCCTGTCTTTGATCTGTCTGGTTGTTTATTGAACGAGTGCTGAAGAAGAAATCGACTGGAAGAAAAATTCTTTGTCTTTTGTCTCCCTGAATCGGCGCTTTTTGTCTCTGGAAGAAGGCACACAAAGCAGCAGAATTACAGCCGTTTCGGAACCGGTTGTCGCCGGCGGCAGGCAGCCTCGCCTCGCGGGCTCGAACTTGTTCGTCCATTATCTAGCCCATTAGCAGTCCTCTCAACACGAAAACTACACAGTCATGATCGG
>Ga0247815_10002677_pt1 | contig 13090 bp, 8 predicted proteins | sample UWRJL194509B1_FD_181014 | JGI IMG/M metagenome (GOLD analysis project Ga0247815, IMG submission 181014) | Plant litter microbial communities from Arlington Agricultural Research Station in Wisconsin, United States - UWRJ-L194-509B-1 | ecosystem: Environmental > Terrestrial > Plant litter >... | reverse complement strand
GCGGCCAATTTCGACCGGACGCTGCTGGTCTCGCCGGCCGAGGCCGCGCTGTTCAAGCGGCGCGCGCCGGAATCTAGCCACAAGGTCGATTTCTACACCAACGGCGTCGACAGCGCCTACTTCTCGCCGTTGCCGCGCCACCCCAATCCCTACGGCAAGGCGCCGGTGCTGGTGTTCACCGGCGCCATGGACTACACGCCGAACATCGACGCCGTGCGCTGGTTCGCCGAGCGCGTGATGCCGACGCTGCGGCAACGCTTCGCGGACCTGCAATTCCACATCGTCGGCTCGCGCCCGACCGGCGCGGTGCTGGCGTTGCGGCGCGTGCCCGGCGTGCACGTCAGCGGCACGGTGCCGGATATCCGCCCCTACCTTCAGCACGCGACGCTGGTGGTGGCCCCGTTGCAAGTGGCGCGCGGGGTGCAAAACAAGGTTCTGGAAGCGATGGCGATGGAAAAAATCGTCATCGCCACGCCGCAGGCGCTGGAAGGTATCACGGCCGTGCCGGGCGCGGAGGTGATCGGTGCCGATGGCGCGGACGAGTTCATCCGCCATGTCGGCCTCCAGCTGACTTCGTTCGACGACATCGGCCCGGCGGCGCGGCGCCGCATCCTGTCGGATTACAACTGGGAGCGCAACCTCCGGCGGCTGGGCGCGGCGCTGGGCGTGCCGGATGCCGCCGCGCCGTCCGAAACCCCGCATCCCACGCACGCGGTCGACGCGGAGCCGCGACCATGAGCGCCGAACCCGCCGCGCTGCTGTCGCCGCCGCCGCGCGCGCTGCCCCAGCCGGCCCCGCCGCCTGCCCTCCAGCCGCCCGCGACGGCGCGCGTGTGGCCGGTCGCCTGCGTCGCCGCCGCGCTGTGCCTGCTGCTGGCGATCTACATCGACACCGCCGCCGCGATCGTCGGACTATGGCTGCGCTCGGCCACCTTCGCGCATGGCTTCGTGCTGCCGCCGGTCGCCGCCTGGCTGGTGTGGCGCCGGCGCGCGCGACTGGCCACCGTGCCGTGCCGGCCGTGGCCGCCGGCGCTGGCGGCGCTGGCGGCGGTGGGCGGACTGTGGCTGCTCGCCACCGTCGCCAACGTGTCGGTGCTGCAGCAATATTGCCTGGTCCTGATGATCGCGGCCACGGTGACCGCCGTGATGGGACGCGCCTTCGCCGCCGCCATCGCCTTCCCGCTGGCCTATTTGCTGCTGGCCGTGCCCTTCGGCGAAGTCTTCGTGCCGCCGCTGATCGAGTTCACCGCCCGCTTCACGGTGGGATTGCTGCAACTGGCGGGCATACCCGTCTTCCGCGAGAACAACTTCCTGTCCCTGCCGAGCGGCAACTGGTCGGTGGTCGACGCCTGCAGCGGCCTGCGCTACCTGATCGCCTCGCTGGCGCTGGGCACGCTGTACGCCTACCTGAGCTACCGCAGCCTGACCCGTCGCCTGATCTTCATCGCCGCGGCGCTGGTGGTGCCGATCATCGCCAACGGCCTGCGCGCCTGCATGATCGTGCTGATCGGCCACTGGAGCAATATGACGCTGGCCATCGGCGTGGACCACTTGATTTACGGCTGGGTATTTTTCGGGCTGGTGACCACGCTGATGTTCTGGTGCGGCGCGCGCTGGCGCCAGACCGAATCCCCGGCCCGCGTCATCCCCTACGATCAGAAGCGTAAGAAGCCCGCCGCCGGGCCGGCCGACTTCGTCGGCGTCGCGCTCGCGGCGATCGCCGTGGTCGCCGTCTGGCCGCTGCTGGCCATGTTCACGCTGCTGCCGCCGCCGGCCGACGCCGCGCGCTCGCCGCAACTGACGCTGGCCGCGCCGCCGGCCCCCTGGCGCGCCGTCCCACTGCGTCCCGGCGACTGGACCGCGCCGCACGCGGGATCGCCCCGGCGCTTCTCCGCCAACTACGGCGACGGCCAACGCACGGTCTCGCTGCACCTGACCTGGTACCGGCACCAGGTCAAGGACGCCGAGCTGCTGACCCCGGTGCACCGGCTGGCGCCCGGCCAGGCGCAATGGACCGAGATCGACGCGAAGCGGCGGGTCATTCAAGTCGGCGGACGCCGCGTCGAGGTGCGCCAGTCGATCGAGCAATCGGCCGGCGTGACGCTGCTGGTGTGGCGCTGGTACCGGCTGGACGGACGCGACACAGCCAGCCGGCAACTGGTCAAATTGCTGCTGGCCAAGGCCAAGCTGTCAGGCGGCGACGACGGCGGCGCGGAAATCGTCGTCGCCGCCGCCTATGACGAACAGACCGCGCCGGCCGAGGCCGCGATGCGGGACCTGCTCGCCGCCATGCTGCCCGCCATCGACCAGGGATTGCGCCATGTCGCCGGCCGCTGACACCGTCCCGCTGATCGTGCACCTGATCCACCGCCTCGACGTCGGCGGGCTGGAGAACGGCCTGGTCAACCTGATCAACACGCTGCCGCCCGAGCGCTACCGGCACGCCATCGTCTGCCTCAAGGACTACAGCGGTTTCAGCCAGCGCATCCACCGCCCCGGCGTCGAAATCATCAGCCTCAACAAACGCGAGGGCAAGGACTGGATGCATTATCTACGCCTGTTCCACACGCTCAAGCGCCTGCGCCCGCTGCTGATCCACACCCGCAACCTGGCCGGCATCGAGGGCCAGCTGCTGGCGGCGGCGGCCGGCGTCCGGCTGCGCGTGCACGGCGAGCACGGGCGCGACATCAACGACCTGCACGGCCGCAAGCGCCGCTACCGGCTGCTGCGCAAGCTGCTGCTGCCGCTGATCGGCCACTTCATCGCCGTCAGCCGCGAACTGGAAAGCTGGCTGGTCGGCACCATCGGCGCGCTGCCGCAGCGCGTCACGCACATCTGCAACGGCGTCGACAGCCTGCGCTTCCATCCCCGGCTAGGGCCGGCGGCGGCGGTCGGCCCGGCCGGATTCCTGTCGGAGGACGCCTTCGTCATCGGCAGCGTCGGCCGCATGGCCGTGGTCAAGGATCATGTGTCGCTGGTCCAGGCCTTCCTGATGATGCTGGCCCGCGACGACCCGGCCCAGGATCGGCTGCGGCTGATGATCATCGGCGACGGCCCGTGCCGGCAAAGCTGTCTCGATCTGCTGCGCGGCGCCGGCATGGAGCATCTGGCGTGGCTGCCCGGCGCCCGCGACGACGTGCCGCAGCTGATGCGCGCCATGGACCTGTTCGTGCTGCCGTCGCTGGCCGAGGGCGCCTCCAACACCATCCTGGAGGCGATGGCCAGCGGCCTGCCGGTGGTGGCGACGGCGGTCGGCGGCAATCCGGAACTGGTGCACGCCGGCTGGACCGGCACCCTGGTGCCGGTCGGCGATCCCGAGCTGCTGGCCGACGCCATCGGCGACTACTTCCGCATTCCCGGTCTCGCCGAGCGTTACGGCGGCCGGGCGCGCCGCCGCGTGCTTTCCGAATTCAGCCTGCTGGCGATGGCGGACGCCTATCTGGCGGTGTACGACAATCTGGCAAAGGATAACCATGTGCGCGATCGCAGGCCTGTTTGACCTCCACCACCCGTCCGACATCGACGCCGCGTTGTTGCAGCGCATGACCGACACCCAGGCCCATCGCGGCCCCGACGGCGGCGGCACGCATCGCGAACCGGGCGTCGGGCTGGGCCATCGGCGGCTGTCGATCATCGACATCGGCGGCGGCCGGCAACCGCTGTTCAATGAAGACCACAGCGTGGTGGTGGTCTACAACGGCGAGATTTATAATTACCCGGCGCTGATGCGCGAGTTGCAGCAGTTCGGCCACATCTTCCGCACCCATTGCGACACCGAGGTCATCGTCCACGCCTGGGAGCAATGGGGCGAGCGCTGCGTCGAGCATTTCCGCGGCATGTTCGCCTTCGCGCTGTGGGACAGCAAGCGGCACAGCTTGTTCCTGGCGCGCGACCGGCTCGGCATCAAGCCGCTGCACTACGCGCTGCTGGACAACGGGCAACTGATCTTCGCCTCGGAAATCAAGGCGCTGCTGGCGCACGACGGCTTGCCGCGCGAACTCGATCCGCTGGCGGTCGAGGATTATTTCGCCTACGGCTACATTCCCGAGCCGCGCACGGTGTTTCGCCGGATCCGCAAACTGGAGCCGGGCCACACGCTGCTGGCGCGCCGGGGGAGCGCGCCCGATCAGCCCCGGCGTTACTGGGACGTGCCGTTCACGCCCCTCTCCATCATCAGCCCCGGGCACGCCGCCGACGAGTTGATCGCCCGCCTACGCGAAGCGGTGCGCATCCGGCTGGTGGCCGAGGTGCCGCTGGGCGCCTTCCTGTCCGGCGGCGTCGACTCCAGCGCCGTGGTCGCGATGATGGCGAAGGAATCGCCGACGCCGGTCAACACCTGCTCGATCGCCTTCGACGACGCGCAATTCGATGAGTCTCCCTACGCCAGGCTGGTCGCCGAGCGCTACCAGACCAATCACCACACCCAGCGCGTCGCGCAGCACGACGCCGACCTGATCGATCTGCTGGCCGGCCTCTACGACGAACCGTTCGCCGACAGTTCCGCGCTGCCGACCTACCGCGTCTGCCAGTTGGCGCGGCAGCGGGTGACGGTGGCGCTGTCCGGCGACGGCGGCGACGAGAACCTGGCCGGCTACCGCCGCTACCGCTGGCATCTGCACGAGGAGCGCCTGCGCGCCATGTTGCCGCTGGGCGTGCGCAAGCCGGTGTTCGGCGCGCTGGGGCGGCTGTATCCAAAAGCCGACTGGGCGCCGCGCCCGCTGCGCGCCAAGACCACCTTCGAAGCGCTGGCCCGCGACTCCGTGGCGGCGTATTTCCACGGCGTCTCGATCATGAGCGACCAGATGCGGGCGCGGCTGTTCGCGCCGAAGCAGCGGCGCGACCTCGGCGGCTACCACGCGGTCGAGGTGCTGCGCCGCCACGCCGCAAACTGTCCCGCCGGGGACGCGTTGTCGTTGGTGCAATACCTCGACCTCAAAACCTATCTCCCCGGCGACATCCTGACCAAGGTCGACCGCGCCAGCATGGCGCACGGACTGGAGGTGCGCGTGCCGCTGCTGGACCACCAGCTGGTCGAATGGATGTCCGGCCTGCCGCCGTCGCTCAAGCTGCGCGGCGGCGTTGGCAAATACCTGTTCAAGAAAGGCCTGGAGCCCTACCTGCCGGCGGACTTGCTGTACCGCGACAAGATGGGCTTTTCCGTGCCGCTGGCCGACTGGTTCCGCGGGCCGTTACAGGCGCGGCTGCGGCGCAGCCTGTCGAGCCAGGTGCTGGCCGACTGCGGCCTGTTCAACCTGGATTACGTGCAGGAACTGATGAACCAGCACCAGTCCGGCCAGCGCGACCACAGCGCGCCCTTGTGGTCGCTGCTGATGTTCGAATCCTTCCTGCGCCAGCTGCAACAGACGCCGGGACAGGACCTGGCCAAACAGGCGGCATGATGCGCATCCTGCACATACTCGACCACTCGCTGCCGCTGCACAGCGGCTACACCTTTCGCACGCTGGCGATCCTGCGCCAGCAGCGCAAGCTGGGCTGGGACACCATCCACCTGACCAGCGCCAAGCAAGGCGCCGAAGAAACGGAACAGAACATCGACGGCTGGCACTTCTTCCGCACCCCGCCACTGGATCGCTGGTGGAGCCGCCTGCCGCTGCTGCGCCAGCTCGGCGTGATCACGGGCCTGGCGCGGCGGCTGCATCAAGTCGCCAAGGCATCGCGGCCGCACATCCTGCACGCGCACTCGCCGTCGCTGAACGCGCTCGCCGCGCTACGCGTCGGCAACAGCCTGGGCATCCCGGTGGTGTATGAAATCCGCGCCTTCTGGGAGGATGCGGCGGCCGACCACGGCACCGGCCGCGCGGGCGGCCTGCGCTACCGGCTCAGCCGCGCGATCGAAAACCACGTGCTGCGCCGCGCCGATGCCATCACCACCATCTGCGAAGGCTTGCGGACCGACATCGTCGCCCGCGGCATACCCGGCGGCAAGGTGACGGTGATCCCCAACGCCGTCGACGGCGGCCAGTTCGGCGTCGCCGGACCGCCGGACGGCATGCTGGCCGACAGCCTCGGCCTGACCGGCCGCCTGGTCCTCGGCTTCATCGGCTCGTTCTACGCGTATGAGGGGCTGAGCTTGCTGGTCCGCGCGCTGCCGCGCATGCTGGCGGCGGTGCCGTCGCTGCATCTGCTGCTGGTCGGCGGCGGCCAGCAGGAACCCGAATTGCGCGCGCTGGTCGCGGCCTTGAAGCTGGAGCGCAAAGTCACCTTCGCCGGCCGCGTTCCGCACCAGCGCATCGCCGAATTCTACGGCCTGATCGACATCCTGGTCTACCCGCGCCTGCCGATGCGGCTGACGGAACTGGTCACCCCGCTCAAGCCGCTGGAAGGCATGGCGCACGGCCGGCTGGTGGTCGCCTCCGATGTCGGCGGGCATCGAGAAATGATAGAACACGGCAAGACCGGCATGCTGTTTGAAGCCGGCAACGCCGACGCGCTGGCGGACCAGGTGATCCAGCTGATCCGCCACGTCGACACCTGGCCGCAATTGCGCCGGCAAGCCCGCGCCTACGTCGCCAGCGAGCGCGACTGGGGCGTCAGCGTGGCGCGCTACCGCGACATCTACCAGCGCCTGCTCGCGCCCGGCCCATGAGCGGCCCGTTGCGTATCGCCTTGATCGGCCCGTTGCCGCCGCCTGCCGGCGGCATGGCCAACCAGACCGCGCAACTGGCCGCGCTGCTGCGCGAGGCTGGCGCCGAGGTCGAACTGGTGCAGGTCAATCCGCCATGGCGGCCGAGATGGGCGGCGCGGCTACGCGGCCTGCGCGCCGCGCTGCGCCTACCGCCGTATCTGTGGCGCTTGTGGCGTGCGGCCGGCCGCGCCGAGTTGCTGCACGTGATGGCCAATTCCGGCTGGTCCTGGCATTTGTACGCCGTCCCGGCGATCTGGATAGGCCGGCTGCGCGGCGCGGGCGTGCTGGTCAACTATCGGGGCGGCGAGGCGCCGGCCTTCCTGGCCGGCAGCGCTCGGCTGGTGCGCTTCAGCATGCGGCGCGCGCACGCGGTCATCGTACCGTCCGACTATCTGGCGCGGGAGTTCGCGCGGCATGGCGTGACGGTGCAGATCGTGCCGAATATCGTCAACCTGGAGCGATTCCATCCGGCACCGCCGCAGCCGCCGCTGCAACCGGTGCGACGCGCGGCGATCCTGGTGGCGCGCCATCTGGAACCGCTGTACGACAACGCCACCGCGCTAAACGCTTTCGCGCTGGTGCGCCGGGCCATTCCCCACGCCCGGCTGACCATCTGCGGCGAAGGCCCGGAATTGGCCCGCCTGCAAGCCCAGGCGAAGGCGCTGATGCTGCAATCATCGGTGCATTTCGCGGGCAAGATCACCAACGCCGCCATGGCCGAGCTGTACCGCAAAGCCGACCTGGTCCTCAATCCCAGCCTGGCCGACAATATGCCGATCTCGGTGCTGGAGGCCTGGGCCAGCGGCGTGCCGGTGGTCAGCACCGATGTCGGCGGCGTGCCGGACCTGATCCGCGATCGGGTCGATGGCCTGCTGGTGCCCCCCGGCGATGCCGAGGGCATGGCGCGCGCCATGCTCTCGCTGCTGAAGGACGCCGACTCGACGCGGCGCCTGGCCGAAGCCGGCCGGGCCAGCGCCCAACGCTACAGCTGGCCGAACGTCGCACCGTTGCTGATGGCGCAATACCGCCGCGTCCTCAAGCGGCCGCCGCAAAGCGGCTACACCGCGCTGGTGTCGACGCTGCTGTTTCCGCTGCATGAATGGATCAAGCGCCACGACAGCGTCGCTCTGCGCCAGCGGATGGAGCTGAGCCAATGGTTGCCGCGCCCGCAAATCGAGGCCGTGCAGTTGCACCGCCTGCGCGCCCTGCTGCTGCATGCCTCCGAGCATGTCCCCTACTACCGCCAGCTCTACGCCGCCATCGGCTTCGACGCCAGCCGCGTCCAGGACGTGCGCGACCTGCGCTGCCTGCCGGTGCTGCGCAAGGCCGACATCAACGACCGTCGCGACGACTTTATCGCCGACGATGCCCAACGCATGCAGCGTTTCACCACCGGCGGCTCCAGCGGTGAGCCGCTGATCTTCTACCTGGGCAAGGAGCGCGTCAGCCACGACGTGGCCGCCAAGTGGCGCGCCACGCGCTGGTGGGGCGTCGACATCGGCGACCGCGAGGCGGTGATGTGGGGCTCGCCGATCGAGCTGAAGGCGCAGGATCGCTGGCGCGCCCGGCGCGACCGGCTGATGCGCAGCGACTTGCTGCCGGCTTTCGACCTCACCCCCGCCCGGCTGGACGCCTACCTGGCCCGGCTTCAAAAGCGGCGTCCGGCGATGCTGTTCGGTTATCCGTCGGTGCTGTGCCTGCTGGCGAACCACGCGCGGACGCGCGCCGTGGCGCTCGACCGGTTGGGCGTGAAAGTGGTGTTCGTCACCGCCGAGCGCTTGTATCCTGAGCAACGCAGCCTGCTCAGCGAGGCTTTCGGCGCGCCGGTGGCGAACGGCTACGGCGGCCGCGACGCCGGCTTCCTGGCCCACGAATGCCCGGAAGGCGGCATGCACATCACGGCCGAGGACGTCATCATCGAAATCCTCGACCCGCAAGGCCAGCCGGTAGCGCCCGGCGACAGCGGCGCCATCGTCGTCACCCACCTGGCCAGCCGCGACTTTCCGTTCATCCGCTACGCCACCGGCGACGTCGGCGCGCTCGACCCCGAACCCTGCCCTTGCGGCCGCAACCTGCCGCTGCTCAAGCGCATCGAGGGCCGCGTCACCGATTTCGTCGTCGCCCGCGACGGCACGGTGATGCACGGCCTGGCGCTGATCTACATCCTGCGCGACCTGCCGCAGGTGCGCGCCTTCAAGATCATCCAGGAAAGCCTGGAGCGCACGCGGGTGCTGCTGGTCGGCGTAGAGGGGCTGCCGCCGGCGCTGCGTCTGAGCATCGTCACCCAATTCCGCGCCAGGCTGGGCGCGTCGGTCGAGATCGTGATCGAGGAGGTGGCGGCGATTCCGGCCGAAGCCTCCGGCAAGCACCGTTACGTGGTCAGCAAGGTTGTCAGCTCTTGAGGAGAAATCATGCCCTACATCATCGCCGCACTGCTATTGTCTGTCTCGCTGTACATATTGCACAAGCTGCGGCGGGTGCACTTGCTGTTGCACGACGTGCGCGACCGCACCAGCGGCGACAGCGCGGCCCTGTTTCGCCAACTGGAAGCGCTGCAAGGCCTGTACGTCGAGCTGAACCTGAAAAAGAGCCTGCCGCCGACGCGCGGCTGGGCGGCGTCGCCGGACTTCCTGCTGGAGTTGGCGCGGCATGTGCGTTCGGCGCAGCCGCGCATGGCGGTCGAGTGCAGCAGCGGCGTGTCGACGCTGGTGTTGGCGCGTTGCATGCAGCTCAACGGCGCCGGCAAGGTGATCAGCCTGGAACACGACGCGTATTACGCCGGCGAGACCCGCGCCCTGCTGCGCCGTCACGGGCTGCAGGATTGGGCGCAGGTGCTGGACGCGCCCTTGCTGCCGCGCGATCTGGCCGGCGAATCCTGGCCGTGGTATGACCTCGCCGGATTAAAAACCGAGCTGTCCATCGATCTGCTGGTCATCGACGGCCCGCCGCAAGCGACCCGTACGCTGGCGCGCTATCCGGCCGGCCCGTTGCTGTTCCCCAAGCTGGCGCCCGGCGCCCATGTCTTCCTGGACGATGCCGCGCGCGCCGACGAGCTGGAAATCCTGCGGCGCTGGCGCGGCGAGTTTCCGGCGCTGCATCAATCCACGCGCGCCTGCGAGAAAGGTTGTTCGGTCTTGATGTCGCCAGACTCGGCCACCACGTCCAGCACGATCTTGGTTTCCGCCGCATGATGCAGGTGATACCGGTCGCGCGCCGCGCGTTGCGCCGCTTGGTGTCCCGGCAAGGTGGACGGCGTCAGCGCGACGCCGAAATCCTCCGGGGCGCCATCATCCGGGCCGAACATCCGCGCCAGGATCATCCGGCCGACGTTCACCCGGTAGTGCGACGCCTCCCAGTAATAGCGCATCAGCGGATCGCCGCTGACCTGCGGAATCGCTTCGGTGGTGATGCTGTTGAATCCGGAAAAGTCATATAGCTGGATATCGCAACCTTGCGCGGCGCGGTGCCAGACCAATTCCGCCAGTTGCGTCTGCCAGCGCTCCATCGCCGGCCATTTTCCAGACCAGTACAGCACGTCGCTGGTCATCGCGTGGGTCGGATTGATATACAGCCGCAGCCGTGTGCCGGCGTGGCACAGGCCGGCCACGCTCTGGCGGAAATCGCGCATCGCGCCGGCGGTCGGGCCGATGCCGCGCAGGTATTCGCGCAGCCGCGGCACCATCGCGCCACTGGTGCCGCCCCAGCCATCGACATGGTCGAGCACGCAGCGCTCGTCGCGTTGGCCGCGCAGCGCCAGGCTGGACAGGCAGCGGCTGCCGAAGGTGCCGCGCAACAGGCTGATCGAGTCCAGCGTCATGTCGAGATTGATCCCGCGCTTGATGTCGATCAGGCCGCGACGCCATAAATAATAGCTGTCCGTCGCCACCAGTTCGCGGTCGAAATCGGTGTTGCCGCCTTGCCGCGAGAACGACGGCGCGTCGATGCCCCACACCACGGTGTCGAGCCGGCCGACCGTCGCCGCGTGCCGCACCAGCGCGATCGCGTCGCTGACCGAGGCGCCGGACAGCGCGCCGTTGAACACGTCCTTGCCGCCGAACAGCGCGGGCTGGATCGGCAAGCCCAGCTCGGTGCGGGAGTTGCCGGCGTAGAGCACGCTCGGCCGGTATCTGGCCAGCGCGTAGGTCTTGCCCCACGGACTGAGCTTTTCGCGCGCCGGCCGCAGGCCTTGCAGTTCCGGCGTATCCCATTGATGCAGCAGATACGGATCGACCCGGTAATTGAGCGTCGCCACCGCGCCCAGCGCGATCGCGGTGATGCCGCCGAAAATCATCAGATAGCTGCGCATGGTCAGAATTGGAAGTAGAGGAATTCGCTGACCTTGTTCATGCTGAACAGGCAGCCGAGGAACAGCCAGGCCATCGCCGCGCTCCAGACGCGGCCGGGCGTCCAGGTCCAGCCATCGCGATGAAATATTCTTTCAATGCAAGGCTCGTAACGACAGAATATTTCTTGCGTATTCGGCGCGAAAAACGCCAGCGCCATCGCCAGCAACAACACCGGAACCGCCGCGCCGCCGAAGTCGATCCAGCGTATGCCGGTGAAGAGCGGATGCAGATCCAGCGCGTGGAAGTACGATGCGTAAGCCGCCGCGCCGCGCGGCAGCGCCAAGCCGTTGCAGCCGACCATCGCCTGCAGGATATCGCCGGCGGTCGCCAGGTCCGGCGCGCGGAACACGACCCAGGCGGCAATCACCGCCAGCATGGTCAACGCCCTGCCCAACAACCTCGGTGCGGATTTTCCGGCGAGCGCCTGCCAGCCGTGATGCAGCACCAGGTAGAGGCCGTGCAGGCCGCCCCACACCACAAACGTCCAGCCGGCGCCGTGCCACAAGCCGCCCAGCAACATCGTCAGCATCAGGTTGCGGTAGCGGCGCAACGCGCCGTCGCGGTTGCCGCCCAGCGGCACATACAAATAGTCGCGCAGGAAGCGGGACAAGGTCATGTGCCAGCGCCGCCAGAATTCGCTGATGTTCGCCGCGCGATACGGGGAGTTGAAGTTTAACGGCAGCTTCACCCCGAACATCCGCGACAGGCCGATCGCCATGTCCGAGTAGCCGGAAAAGTCGAAGTACAGCTGAAAGGTGTACGCCAGCGCGCCTATCCACGCCTCGATCAGCTGCGGCTGCGCGCCGGCCGCGAACACCGGCCCCACCAGCACCGAGATCGGATCGGCCAGCAGCACCTTCTTGCCCAGCCCGATGACGAAGATCGACAGGCCGACCGCGAAATCCGTGGTATTCGGCTGTGGCCGCCGGTCGAACTGCGGCATCATTTCCTTGTGGTGCAGCACCGGCCCGGCGATCAAATGCGGAAAATAGCTGACGAACAAGGTGTAGTGAACGAAACGGTACTCGCCCGCCAGCCCGCGATAGCAATCGACCAGGAAAGCGATCTGCGTGAAGGTGAAGAAAGAAATACCCACCGGCAACACGATCGCCCAATCCTGTCCCAGCAGGAAGTTGGCGTATTTGTAGTAGCCCAGCAGCGACAGATTGGCCGACAACGCGAACACCAGCCAGCCCTTGCGGTACGCGACGCTGGCCGTCATGCGCCGCGCGACCCAAAAATTGAACACGATGGACGCGATCAACAGCGGCAGGTAGCGCGCATCCCAGTAGCCATAGAAAAATAGCGACGCCAACGTCAGCCAGGCCGCCGTCCGGCGCGGCCCCCATCGCGACAGCAACAGATAGCCGCCCAGCACCACCGGCAGATAAAAGAACAAAAATCCGAAGGAGTTAAACAGCATGCGATACCCGCCTGCCGCGCTCATGCAGATGCTGGTAGCAAGCGGCGATCTGCAAGGCGACCCGCTGCCAGGTGAACGTCGACACCAGCGCGCGCACCGCCGTCCGCTGCGGCGGGTCGGCGACGAAGCCATTGATCGCTTGGCACAGCGCGCCGGTATCGTTCCAGCGCAGCTGCTTCAACGCGAAAGCGCTGGAAGGCAGGCTGAGCGCGCTTTCATCGGTCATCACGACGGGGGTGCCGGCGGCCAGCGCCTCCAGCACCGACAGCGGAAACACTTCGCCCTGACTGGGCAGCGCCAAGACCGACGCGGCGGCGTAGGCGCTGGCCAGCAAGGGATCGTCGTGCTCCAGCTGCCCCAGCCAGCGCACTTTGGGCGACGCCAACAGTTGCTGCAAATACGACTGATGCTGCCGCTGCGCGCGGCCGATCAACACGATGGGCAAGTCGAATTTCGCCAGGGATTGGACCAGTCCCAGCTGGTTTTTATAGGGCGAGATCGCGCCCACCATCAGCACGAACGGCCCCTGCAAGCCGCTGTGACGGCGGAAACTCCCGGCCTCGGCCTCAAAAAAGCGCGGGCTGATGCCGTTCGGCAGCAGACGTATCTTGTCCTGCTCTATTTTAAAACCATCGACCAGCGCCTTGCGCTCCGCCGGCCCGCGCGCCACCACGAA
>Ga0247815_10002676_pt1 | contig 13091 bp, 24 predicted proteins | sample UWRJL194509B1_FD_181014 | JGI IMG/M metagenome (GOLD analysis project Ga0247815, IMG submission 181014) | Plant litter microbial communities from Arlington Agricultural Research Station in Wisconsin, United States - UWRJ-L194-509B-1 | ecosystem: Environmental > Terrestrial > Plant litter >... | reverse complement strand
TGAAGCGGGGTTGCAATCACTTCCAAGTTGGCCGGCTCCGACCTAAACACGATCGTGCCGCAAGCGCTTCGATAACGGCCGTGCCCGGCACTCGCTCCACTACTCCTGAACCTCTCAGCGTTCTTCGGTGCTTTGGAGTTGCTAGCTGGCTGCTGCACCAAAGGTAAGAGAACCTGGTAAGGTCGAGGCTGGCTCGAAGGCAGTGCTTCATTTCGGCGGGCTGGGCCGGTAAGATGAAAATCCCGCGATGTCGGTGGCGGCGCCGGCCGGTGTCCGCTTGTTGTGTCCCTGTCGCACCCTATTCCGAGGTGCTATTGTCCGCCTTTGTGCTATCGATCGGATCTCGCACCCCCTCGCTCCACTTTCCTGCCGCACCTGCTGACATCTAATCATCCAAACTCTGGTCAGGCGCTCAGCAGACATGGCACAGGCTGCTGAAAGCGCTGGCGCAGTGCACACCCCGACGGCACGCTTCTTCAACTTGTAATTGGATAATGCAGAATGGGGCACCTGTCGCGCCTACCGAACGTATGGGGCGAACGGCGATCGCAGCAGCAATCGCAGTTCCGACCACAGCCTTTATCGCCCCATGCCGGCCGCTGCCGAGGAGCTTCGCAGCAAACACCTGGAGTTCACTTAGCTGAGCCAAGAACAACCTCTTGCATTGCCCGCTGAACGTCGCCGCTCGCTCGACATTGCAGTGGACTTGGGTCGACATGCCGACCTGCAGCTGGACTTCTTTGGCCTTTGAACATCTTCATTCATCTGTTGTGCGTGTACTGTTGTACAGATATACGGCCGCCGACAGTTGCTATCGCTACAATCCGCCAAATGCAATGTACTTGATCTGGGTGTACTCGTCAAGCCCGTGCTTCGAGCCCTCCCGTCCAAGACCGCTGTCCTTGACACCGCCGAACGGAATGGCAGCGGATGAGATGAGACCCGTGTTGACACCCACCATCCCGACCTGCGCGTGGTTAGAAGTTAGCTCAGTGTTTAGTCTTCAGCAATGAGAACATCGTGGCGGCGCACCTCGAGTGCCTCGGCGACCCGCCAGACGCGGCCCACGTCGCGTGAGAAGATGTAACCAGCGAGACCAAACTCAGTGTCGTTGGCCAAACGAATGAGCTCTTCCTCCGTCTCAAACTTGACCAGAGCTGCCATGGGACCGAAGGTCTCGTCGCGGGATACGAGAGCACTTGTAGGCACGTCGGACAGCACAGTGGGCTCGAAGAAGTTGCCCTCGAGACGGGAACCCCCAGCAAGTACACTCGCACCTTTCTCCACAGCATCCTTGACATGAGACTCGACTTTGTCGACGGCACGCGAATGAATTAAGGGACCATGTGTCCTGTGGCCGGGTTAGCATGTTACCGTTGCGCAGCAAGGCTTCGCCTACACGGATGGATCCAGGCCATTGCCGACCTTGAAACCAGTCACCTTCTCGGCGAGACGGGCAGCAAACTCTGCGTATATTCCTGTTCACGGCACCGTAAGTGTTGCTTCGAAAACCGCCAGTGTTGAATCAACCCACCAGACTGGATATATAGGCGATTTGCGCAAACACATGTTTGGCCGGAGGAGCGGAACTTGCACGCGATAGCGCCTTGGATTTCCTTAGTTTCCTCGTTGTTTCACGAGAGGAACTGGCATGGCTCACCCGCAATGGCCTGGTCAATGTCTGCATCATCGAACACGACGAATGGCGCGTTGCCCCCGAGCTCAAGCGACATCTTCTTCATGGTGGACGCTGATTGCGCATACAGTGTCTTGCCAACAGCTGTTGAGCCCGTGAACGAGATCTTCCGCACGTCGTGATTCTCGCAGATCTCCTTGCCCACATCCTTGGTGTGTACACCAGTAGTCACGACGTTGATGACACCGGGCGGAAAACCAACACGAGAAGCCAGCTGAGAGACCATGGATAAGACAAATGTAACCTTGGACTAGTACTGTATGGAACTCACCTCGGCGAGTGCTAGCGCGGAGAACGGCGCCTCCATCGGGGGTTTGATGACTGACGGAAATTTGAGGGATTATAGGGACTGTGTAGGTGTGCCTTACCAACGGTGCAACCAGCAGCCAAAGCCGGGGCAAGTTTACGGCAGATCATGGTACTTGGAAAGTTCCATGGAGTCAGGAGGCCGCTGTTAGTTAAAAAGCGTGAACAACCAGCCGACTGTAACTATGCGTTGAAGACGAACCAAACACCTGAGCGATACGGTCAGCACAAGTGGGCGCCGGCAGATATATTGGCGAACGAACCAACTGGCTGACGGATGGTCACGCCCCGTAGATTCTTCATAAGAGGCGGGATAGTCTCGCCGTAGTGGCGGACCGCTTCCTCGGCGAACCTAAGAGTATCTGAGCAGATGATCCATTGGGTGCATGGTGTGCGTACCACTCAAAGAAGCTGTTGGAGTAAGCGGTCTCGCCTTTTGCCTCGGACAGGATCTTGCCGTTCTCTGGAAGCACGAGCTACGTGAGCGACGGAGCGAGTTGACGTTGGCAATGACGCGACAGACCGAGAGTGATAATACGAGCCAGGTCATCGTCGTGCTCGATCAACGTTTTGTGCAGCTTCAGCAGTAGGTCATGTCGCTCCTGTGGGAGGTTGAGCGAAGCGTGTGCGTGAGTCAACCTTGGTGTTGGGTTTGGAAGATTCGGCCTACTCGCGGCGTGGTCTGCGACCAGCTCTTAAACGCTGTCTTTGCGACAGCGATCGCCTCCTTAGTCTCTGCCACGCCCATGTCGCTGACATGTCCGAGGACCTGGTTTGTTGCTGGGTCTGTGCGAGAGACCGGATACCGGTAAGATAATCCCGCGCGGTACGAGCACACGGCACAACGCACTTTCCACAGCAAATGTTGCACCGTCCGCGGCAGCGCGCCATTTTCCGCCAATATAGCCTTCTGCACGAACAAGAGAGGAGTCTTTCAAGCCAAACTAAAGAGATCCGTGCGCGTGCAATGAGCAACGAATTGGCGAGACTGGAAAGGTAAGATGCGCGCGCACCGCTCCAGCAATCGACGAAGCCATTCTGGAGACAGGATAACGCAAAGATCGACGGGGTACAGTCGCAAGAATCAAGGTCAGCCGAGTAGAGGACATGCTGCGCACGCCTTCTTGTATGCGCAGAGTTGACCGGCCGTCGGGACAGACTCAGCAGGGAGAGCGTGAAACGTCATTGAGTCGAGTCGATCGCGGGTCAGCCGATAGCCGGCGCTACCGGGAACAGTAGATGCACGGTGCAGCACTTTTAGTACATATTCTAATAAAACAGAGACTATCGCAACATTGTGGCAATCTTGGCACTATGTAATCTGATCTGCGATTGGGTTCTACGCGGCGGCCGAAATCGGGGTCGAGACAGGAGGCGAGACAGCAAGGTCCCGGGACTCGTCGCGCTGGCGCAACTCCTCCTCGCGTGCCTGGAATTGTGCAAGCGACGTCAGAAAATTGCCCACGGTCTCGTGACCTGAGTTTACGCACCGTCTTCTTGGCCTTGAGTCGCATCTGTGTAAAGTCTTTATGCAGGCCACACTCGGTTTTGGCCTTGCCTTGCCACCGTCCTGCGCGCTCCCCAGCATCACCGTCTCCGCTCTTTGCCGTCGAGTGCCAATCGCCAACACTTTTGTAGCCCTGGCTCAGGAGAGCGTTGCGTGGGACGTCGTGCTCCGTGTTGTACGCTTGAACCTGTGCAAACGTCCATGCGAAGAAGGGGTTGAGCTTGTAGAGTCCCGTCGAATCCTCAAACTCGAGTGGTTGAAGGGCAGCCCTAGCCGCGCCTTGTGTCGATCTCCTGCCAGTAATAATCGACTTGACGTTGAGCTCAGCGTATGCACGTTGAGCCGGCTCGACCTAAGACGGGAACAGTCAGCAGTTTGCCAGCGAGATCGGTTGATAGTATTAGACGTGCCTTGACGAGGTAGTCGTAGGAATCTTCGTCGGACTCCCATAGCTTGGTTCCGTGCATGCCCTCGAAGTCGGCCGAAGACTCGCAGAAGAAGGGCTTGTACACGTGGATCGGTAGGTCGTAGCGGTTACGGACGTTTTGGACGAGATCGAGGGTCTCGGGGAAGTGGTAGAGGGTGTCCAGGAAGATGAGCGGCGGTGGGTTGTCCGTAAGCTTTGAGAGCATGTCAATCGCGACGAGGCCCGTGAGCCCGAATGCGGTAGTCTGGAAGAGATTGGGCAGATTGTCGATAGCCCATTGGAGGATTTGTTGTGGCTCGAGCGTGGACAGGTAGACGTTCAGAGAGACAAGGTCGTCATTGGAGGCGACAGTAGGAGGCAATGTGGGGGTGGTAGGCATGTTGATGATGAGAGTAAGAGGGAGTGAGGAAGCACGTCCGAGCACGATTGCGCCATTTTGAATGGATGTTGCGTGTGTAGTAATCCAGATTTGAGTATGGCGTGCTTGTCACAGTGTCACGCCCAGGCCTTCCTACCGGAAGATTCGCCGCCGCTCCGAGCCGCGGCCGAAGCGCGCCCACTCTCCGCCACCGGCCAACAACCAAAGCAAACACCATGAGCAAGGCTCGCGGCCAGTTGCTGTTCCCGACCGAGCGCGAGTACAGATACTCGCAGGAGATATCCCAGATGGTTTACCCGGGCTCCACATTGCGGCGTAAATGCCTAGCTGACTCAGCCCGCTGACAGATGTTCGTCTTTGGAGAGGTCCAGGACCCGAATCCCGAAACAGTAAACCTGGTCGAAGACATTATCCGCAGTCAAGTTACAGAGCTGGTGCGCGCCTATTAGTAATTCGCGGGGCTTGGTGCTGAGACGCGAGTACGCCGCAGATTCTGCAAGCGCGCCAACTTGCGAACCGCAAAGGCGTGCGCAGTGTTAATGCGGAGGACCTTATCTTCTTCATCCGCCACGACAAGGGCAAGGTTAACCGCCTGCGCACATATCTGTCCTGGAAAGATGTCCGCAAGCATGCGAAGGACCAAGACCCTGGCGGCGCCGACGTTGCTGAAATGGAGGAGGGCGGCGACGGTACGCATGCCTTCTGTTACGCGCACCAACTGCATTACTGAGCGTGTTGGATGCGCAAGCAGACAAGATGTCAACCAAGGCGCAGAAGATCACTGTGAAGCTGCCATGGGAGATCTCGACCACATACTCCGAAATTCTCCAAGGGCTATCTGACGACGAGGAAGACGATGACGACCTCGAGGCGCACGAAGCTTCCGTGTCACGGTTGAGGGTGCGGCTTGTCGAGTACAAGGGCGTGCGGGTGATTGGTGCTGACACGCTGCCCACAGGAAGCAGACGAAGCGACTCGACTCATGACGCGTGAGGAGTACGAGCACTACTCGGACTGTCGGCAAGCGTCCTTTACATATCGCAAAGGTGCGGCCAGTGTGCGCGGTGCGAATCATTCCATCTGCTGACCTGAGCTCCGTAGCGAAGCGCTTCCGCGAGTTCCTGAATCTTCCTCCTCATCTCGATCTCAAGTCAGGGGACGACACGGTTGATATCGTCGGCTTCCTCGCATTCGAAATGGTCCGCTCGCTTACACTGTCTGGATTGAGCGTCAAACGTTCGTTGGAAGAACATGCGTTGCTCGAGTCCCCTGTTCAGACGGGCGGCAAGCGCAAGGACCCAACCTTCTCGCCCGAGCAGTCTACTCGTCCGAACAAGCGTAGGCGTAGCGCATCGCCGGACACGCATAACGAACCGCCGGTGTCGGCGTTGTTCCTGCCTCCACCCGAGGCACGAACTGCGCTACGTCCAGAACACATCTACGACGCGTTTGCGCGCATGCAGGCCGACTGGAACCACCACCGGCAAAGTGGCATGGGGAATTGGCGTGGCGGACTCAAGCGCACCAATATTACGCTCATTTGATCTGGTTCATCAGTGCTACCTCGCTTTCCTGCTCGACCACCACTTGTTGTTCATCGCTTTCGCATCCGCATAGACGTCCCACCAGCTCCCTATCGTGTAGACCAACTCACTTTGTATTTCTTAACCATTGCCCAGTGTTATCAATACAACATCACTCGCTACCAAGCTCTGAGATATGAAAATCAAAAGAGCAAGGAGGCCGCGACATCAACGTTTCCGTTGGCCATTTCTAACACTCGGACTGCCTCTTCGCGCGATGCACCGAGACTGACCAGCGTAGTGATGTCATTTTCCGCAAACTGGGAGCGAGATGCAGCGGGAGCTGGCCTTGGCGGTTGAGCAACAGGTGCTACTGTTCGCTGTGGCGTTGAGGCAGTAGGGGCCTGCCCAATGGTGTTGCCGCCGCCTGGAAACCGGGGAACCGTGTTCTGACCAGGACGCGCGCCAGGAGCAGCGGCATGAGGTTGAACCGGTTGCCCAGGCTGTGTCGAAGGCCCTGGAGCGTCCGCAAGGTCGTCCTCGCTGACCTCCATACGCGCCTTATCTGGCAGCTCATGCTCGGAGAGGAAGCGGATGTTGCGGCCTTGTATCCTCAGGACGTTCATCTCAAGGTCGATGCAGGCTTGATGGGCTTTGAGCATGTCGAGACCAAAGAGGAGGTCGACGTCGCGGCCCTCCATGATGGTGAATGCGCAAGCGAGGAAGAGGTCCGTGCCGACCTTCATCTGGGCGCTATGGACACGACCGAGGATACGCGCGGTTCCGACACCCTTTGCAATTCCGCTGAAGCGGGAGTCGAGCAGTCGCATGATACTGCAAAAGGCGGAGGGGTGTCAGCGACGGAAGCAGCAAGGTGCCGCGGACATGCGACATACCCACACTGTTCTGCACACTCGGGGCTCACTGCAAAGCAATTGGCGCGACGTCAGTCCACGATTCTAACACAGGCACGCAGCTAGAAGCACACTCACTGATAGTTTGTTGAGCACCGCTATCTACGAAGGCTTTGACGGGATGTCCGTTGACTTCGACCTCGATACTAAGCAGAGTCAACTTTATGACAAAGGGTGGCAGATCGCCGTGCGACATGGAACATACTAGAGCATGGTGACGCGGCCAAAGCTTTCGGGAGAGTATTCGATGGCATGGCGCAGGTTCTCCAGGACTGCTTCCTGGCGGATGGCCTCTTCGATGCGGCGCTGTGCCTCGACGTCGAAAGGATCAGCATTGAGCGCGGCGATCTCGCGCTGGCGTGCGCCTTCTGTATCGTCTTGCTGATTCTGTGCCTGACGCAGGAGAACAGCGAAGCGAGCGGGATCAGATGCGGCTGCTTGTGCAAGTTCAGGTTGCCGCTGAGAGAGACGTCAGTGAGATGTTGTCCGGGTGGCGTTGGGACGTTGTGGCGTACCTGGCGCAGCTGGGCCATGAGATTCGGGTCGCCAAGGATCTGGAGACGCATCATCTCCGAGTCTTGTTCGGCCGTCCTGTCGCGCGAGATAAGCGTTTGAAAGGATTGGGAGAGATATGAATGGGAGCAGACCTGCCGGCGACGGTAACCTTACGCCTCAGTAACAGCATCGCGTTATCAGGCACGCGGTAAGAGGCGATAGTAGCGGCCGGGTCTGTGAGCTCGCGACCCTCGTAAGAGATACTCTGCTCCTGTACTGGGATATTCGACTGGTTTTGATGGTTTACGGTCGACTGCATCAGCTACCACAATGGTGCATGTCCGTCAAAGGCTTTCGACGTACCTCTGCCTCAAGCAAAGCCATAATGTTTTCGAGCTCCATTTGCGGGTCGATTTCTATCGAGTACGTCTGGCCAAGGTCTGTAACGAATCCAAGTAACATGACGGTGGTGAGATGAGTGGAAGGACAAGGGGTACAACTGGTTCCGACGTGCAAACTCCGCTGTCGGCTCTTGGCTTCACCATGAACGCGATTTTGCTTGACGATGATGGCAACCCCGCAAAGTTCTTCATTCAAAAAGACCTACCGCCCGGCGTAATTTCTGCCCTTACTACCGAGATTCCTGTTCGTGCTGTTCTCGCATGTGTCTTGTATGGCTGGCTGTGATACTTACCTCCTGTAGGCAAATGGCGGTCTGGTTCTTGACCGCGTCCCAAACCAGGGCTTTGTGCTTGTCGACCCCACGTCCCCCGAGGGTCTGCGCCTGATTCAACGCTGGCGCACGCCAGATAAACCGCACCGACGCATTGTCCCCGTAACCTTCATTGCAGCTTGCATTCAAGCCAAGGGCATCATTCCGCCCATCTTCACCTCTGCAGACGGCCCGCTACTGTTCCATATACATGACAGTGTTCGCAAGCAACTTCAGCGCGACCGTGCTGCGGAGCGAATCTGGGTGTGCACATTCTCACTGGCTGCCTCGTGACACCCAGTACACTAACTGGACCCTTTGCGTCTGATGCAGCATTCTGGTGGTGACCCGACATCGACACCTGGCGAAGCAGATGTTATTGTTGTTGAGGATGACGACCCAGCCAATCTCGCTCGCGTCCGCCAGGCCTACACCCTCTCTACGCGCTTGCTGCCCGTGCCAGTCCATGTTGAATCTCTCAGCTGGATAAAGCGTTGCATCAATGCCGCCGTTCTCAAGTACTCGCGCGTTCCTCTTGAAGTTGCAAAACAGCAGAAGGACGTCAAGAAGCGCAAGCGCAATGGAAATGGCGGGTGAGACTAGCTTTAGATCCCGCGTCGATTTTGTGGCGGCTCACGCGCCTTCATCCGGGCAGGCGCCAGGAGTTCTCCATCGATGATGACCTTCAACTGGTAGCATACCTTGCTCGTCATGCGCCCGACAAGGCCAAGAGTGGCAGGTTGGGCAACAAGCTCTACAAGGACCTCTGCGACGATGTAGGCCTCGATGCGTTAGCGTGTTAAACCTCGACGCTCATTTCTCGACAGGAACAGCAATATCCATGGGCGTCACGTCATCCCTGGCGCTCCTGGCGTGAGCGTTACAAGAAGAACACGGACCGTCTCGACCCCGCCATCCAGAAGTATGTTCGTGAGCACAACATTGAGCTGCCCGCCTCGGACAACGACAACGATGATGCTGCTCCACCGCCCCGTCAACCCCGTCAACGACGTGGCCGCGCAAGTGCCAAGTCTAAACCCACTTCGAATGTTTCACTGAATGAAGATGAAATCGACGAGCTACAGTCATCGCATTCGTCGGGCTCCAGAGCGTCGCCAGAGGCAGCTCCCGTGGCATCAACATCGGCCAACGGCGCCGAATCATCATTGCCCAAGAAGCGCAAACCCGGACCAAAAAGCAAGGACAAGCTGAAGGCCGAGGCTAGGGCTCGTCCGCGCGATAGCTGGGGAAGCGACGCCGAAGAATGGGCCATCCGTGTTGCCGAGGACGAGGACACTCGACCTTCGTGGGCCAAGCGGAAGCGAACTAAGGACGACGATGACTATATACCTGGCGAAGGTGGCCCGGTGAAGCGAACGCGTACGGTTTATGAGAAGCCAAATTCGTGTGCAACCGTGCCCGACGAGTACGTTTTGATCTATGTCTAACAGCGACCCAACTTATGCTGACTCGCTTGTAGGCCTGCTCCAAGCGCGAGCAGCGACGGCCCTGAAATGCTGGACCTCGTGCCATTCGACTTGCCTGAATCGTCCCCTGCCCCTGCCTCGTCCTCTGCTTCTGCTCCTGCTCCTATCCTGGCCAACGGCGCCAACAAACAGCCGCTCACGGCCCAAGCAAGCGACATTCCCCTGTCAGCGGTCTCTAGATCGCGGTCTCGCTCGGTTTCCGACGACGGGAATGAAGACGCAACGGGCATGGGACAGGCAACGCAAGACCTCCTGGTGCAGCACCGTAACGCACTTAAGCCTAAGCCTCTGCGAGCTCCGGCCCCGGCTATGGCTGTCATACATTTCACAAATGATGTGAACAAAACGGTTGCGCTTCTCCCGCCGCCACCAACGGGAAAGCTCTCAGTAAACGACCGACTTCAGCTCATCGCGGAGCGACACCGGTTTTACACGGAAGATGTGGCAAAGTTCTACGAGCGATCTGGCGACTTTGCCAAGACGGATGCGGTGTTTGAGCGGATGCGTACGGCCGCGGATGGGATTATGGAAGTGGAGATGGAGGCCATCATCTTACAGCGAAAGTGAATGGTTGGGTGTACCGGAGCACCACTGCTCGAGTTACCGTATCGTGGGTCTGTACCCCAGTACGCGTGTGGTGAACTGTCTATCTACCTATGCCCGCAACATATGATTGAGTTCCGTCTGTGGCCCATACTACACTCTTAGGCGATGGTGAAACCGCTGTGTTGTTAAGTAGGGCGTTGGATTCGGGTTCATAGGTTAAAGATGACAAATAATGCCTAAATTTTCACTGTCGAGACTCTCCCCATCTGCTAGGGCGATCGAGAGGTGGTGCGCCAAAGACCAATGTTTTCGATTGAGGGTCAAGGAGGCTGGGAAACCTGCTTCCGAGCAACCGAGGTAGCAGACCTCTCGGTGCACCCTGTCGCAGAGGTAACGGTGATACCGATGTCGATGTTGATGCGGGCCGAGACTCGATGGCCGCTAGACTTGCTGCTGCCGCAGGTGTTGTCGATGTCGGTGCCGTGGCTGGCGCGGATTTTGACGCATTCATAGACGCGACAAGAGCCATTTCGTCAACATCATCGAAAGACTCCTGCTTCACGGAACTGATGGCGTAGACATAGACGCCGGTAATGAAGGACAGAAGAGCAATGCCGGTGAGGGTATTGCGGAGTAGGTAGACTTCACGCGCCCGTCGCATGCCTCGCGACATTCCCTGCGAGTTTAGAACAGGCGTGAGCTGAGAGCACGTGGTGCATTGGTACGAGAGAAGAGCCTCACGCCTCCAGTGCGGCGATATGTCTGTCGTAGCGCGGAAGTCCAGGTAAAGGACATGGTGAATGGGAGGAGGGCAAGGAAGCCAGATGGCTGAGCCGAACCGCGTGGTCGAGGCCTCGGTCATCTCACCAACACGCACAAGTCATCTCGCAGAAAAATCAAGGAAACTATGCTCTGAAAGTTTGCATGTAGAGAAATACGGTTCGGACAGTCAAGAGAAAGATGTTCGAAGTTCAATAATCTTGGGCTAATGACTGTCTATTGATTCGTTCACTCGCCCTTGCCCTGTATTCGCGCGCAAGCAATGTGTGGTCAGCGCAAGTCGAAAAAGGTGGCTTTGAACGCCATTCGAGGAAATCGCAGACCTTGACAATGGTGTACAGGCCGGCGAAAGTGAACGCGGTGCCAACGGAGAAGACGGCCAGGTAAGTCCCTACACAACGAGTCAGAGCGCGTCGCAACCTCAAGCGCATGTGCTCTAACCAAAGTAGACCTTTGAGCGGGGCATACGAAGGTAGATGGGCACAGTCGAAGACTATAGATAGGGTCAACAACTGAACCTCGCTCATTCGGGCAGTAGACATGCCTGGTACGCGATCTGCTTCTGTACGATGTTGTTGGGTCCTTGAAGTTCTCAGTCAGCTATTATCGTCGGGTAGGCGTGGGGAGGGCTGCCAGCGTACTGTTGATGATCATGGTTGGTGCAGCTGGTCAAGGAGTGGTCGAGGTGAGCCTCGGCTGGCGCCCGGCCGGCCACCGTCTGTCTATCTTTCCCGTCCGCCATGCCCTCGCAGCTGCAGGCTCTCAAGTCCGAGCTTGCACGCGTGGGCCTCTCGCGCCATTCTCAGCCTGCAACTGGAAAGCGCAAACGATCTCAGAGTCGTGGGCCACAAGATCAAGATCGCGACAAGCGTACCGCGCAGCTTGAGCGTATCCACGACAAGTTCAACCAATTCGACACAAAGGTCACAAAACTCAAACATGAAGTCGCCGGGCGCAAACTTAAGGGTGTCACTGGTCGCCCTACCAGCAGCAAACAGGCTGCCATTGACCTTGTACATCATCATCTTCACCCATTCGAAATTTCTGCTGACCCCACCGTGCTCAGCGCAAAAACACTCTTCTTGTTGAATATGCGCAGAAGAACCATGCCGGTGGTGTTCTAGATCGCAGATTTGGCGAGAACAACCCGACCATGACTCCAGAGGAGCGCATGCAGGAGCGTTTCACGCGCGAACGCCAGCGCGCCGCAAAGCTCAATGCATTCTCACTCGACGATGACACCGAACTCACTCACTACGGCCAGTCGCTCTCTAATATGGACGACTTTGATACCACCGGTCTCGCTCTCGATGACGAGGACGATGCTATGGACATGGATCGTGATACTGTGGCGCGCGCACACTTTGGTGGCTTCGGCGAGGACGGTGGCCAGGATGACGATCTCGACAGCAACGGCGAGCCGCGCAAAAAATCTAAAGCAGAGGTCATGGCCGAGGTTATCGCAAAAAGCAAGGAGCACAAGGTTTGTTGCGCGTTTTACCCACCCGCTGCCACTGACCTGCTTTATCCGTTCACAGCACTTGCGTCAACAAAATCAGGAGCGGCAAGAGGCCCAGCGCCAACAACTTGATGACGAATATGCCGCCGTACGAGCTCTCCTGGCTGGTGCACAACCTGACAAGGTTGCGCCACCCGCTTCCAGCACGCACACGGATAAGGACTACGACACGCTCGTTCGCGAGCTCGTCTTTGACCACCGCTCCAAACCCTCCGATCGTACTAAAACGGAGGACGAGCTTGCCGAAGAGGAGAAGACCAAACTTGAGAAGCTGGAGCGCGCGCGGCTTCGGCGTATGCGTGGCGAGCCGGACGAGGGCGACGATGAGGAGCAGAAGCGTTATGCGAAGCGTAGGAAGCAACAACGGGGTGGAGACGACCTGGAGGACGACTTCACGCACGAAGACGATGGTATCGGGCTCGGGCCCGGCCTTGGAGAGGATCTCAGTGACATTGAGGACGGCATTCAACCATCGCAAGACGATGAAGACGAACCTGATTCTGAGGACGGTGGAATTGTAGGAGGCTCTAAGACCGGCTCTGGTGAGAGTGAGGGTGGGAGCGACAACGATAGCGATGAGGACCAGGATGTCGATCTCGATGGTAGGAAAAGTGGTACCTCCTCGAAACCCACTCGCAAACCAGCGCAGAAGGAACTGCCGTACACATTCCCTTGTCCCTCGACACACGCGGAGCTCCTACGCATTCTTGAAGGGATCGAAGACTCGGATGTACCCACCGTCATCAAGCGGATCCGCACGCTTTATCACCCCAGCCTCGCGAACGACAACAAATCAAAGC
>Ga0247815_10002675_pt1 | contig 13095 bp, 12 predicted proteins | sample UWRJL194509B1_FD_181014 | JGI IMG/M metagenome (GOLD analysis project Ga0247815, IMG submission 181014) | Plant litter microbial communities from Arlington Agricultural Research Station in Wisconsin, United States - UWRJ-L194-509B-1 | ecosystem: Environmental > Terrestrial > Plant litter >... | reverse complement strand
GACTACACCTGATAAGGCAGTGAGTAGGGTGAACAATGCCTCTTTCCTCAGCTTGAATATAAAAAAAAACAAGGCGGCCACGCCAACAGTAATTGCAGAATACGGCATTGTGCCGAAAAGGCTGATAATAGCCATAAAACGATCCAGTGTTACATTATGGTGTACCTGGATTACCCTTGAAATATCAAGATCAATAGATAATAATGGAAAGAAGTAGATAAAGCAGCTTAATACAATAAACGCAGTGGTAATGATAAGAAGTGTGTTGATGAGTAGCCTGTTTTTATTTGTGCTTAGCGCTTTCATTATTCGTTTTTTAAATATCCGTCTGGCTGTGGAACTTAGTCATCGGTCCCAGGGCCAGACGGGCATCCAAAATAGGAATTAGTCTGCAAAAGTAAGCACGAAGCCATTGCAATCTTCAATCATAAACTCTGTTGCTCCGTAAAATGTCTTTTGAAGATCTTGCAAAACGGTCACCTTATCTTTCACCGATTCAAATAGAGCGTTAACGTCTTGAACTTTAATGTATAATAGAAGAGCCCCACCAGTTTGTCTGCTAATCTCTGGCAACCGACCTTCAATGCTCTGCATAGATTCAAACATTATTGTAACGTTACCATTCTGCATCATTGCCCAAACAGGTTTTTCGGCGCCTTCAGGCACTGTCATAATTGGGTTGAATCCTAATTTGCGATAGAACTCCATTGTGTTGGTTACGTCATGTACATACATGTTGGGTGATAGCGATTCCATAATATTCTTTTTTTTCCAAATCTACGTTCGGATTTCATGAATGTTTTGGAAAAATCCGCCAACTTACAACTGAGAAGGTGTATATCCAGTATATGCTTTTATCTCATTACACAAATGGGCCTGGTCGTAGTATCCGGTCGTATATGCAATATCTGACAGACTCTGTTTAGCAGCATTATTTTGAATCACCTGTAAAGCATGCTTAAACCGAATCAAACGAGTCATGGCCTTAATACTGACCCCAACATCCTTGTTAAATAGTCGTTCTAACTTCCGTTCGCTCATAGCATACTTTTTAATAAGTTCAGCAACACTAATTTGTCCGGCGCTATTATGGATTTCAGCTAATACTGCATTTATCGCCAGGGGTTGCGAAGGGAGCTTTTGAAGAAAATAGAAATTCAAATCATGTACTAAATTAGTGCTTCGATAGACGATCTCTCTCAATAGATTGTCTTTGTATGGAACAGCTGTGTCCGTAATTTCACTGAGGTCCAAATGATAAAAAGCTGTGATAGCTCCAGGCTTAAAGCGAATTCCTAATATGGAGTTTCCGGAGGACTCCATGGTTTCAGTGTAAGTAGTCATTATTCCTACCAGGTAGCTTTCTTCAGATAACATTGCTTGCTGCTGGTCTGGCCTGTAAATGGTTTCTCCTTTATTGAATATAATATCAGTACACCCGTCTGGTAATATCCGGTGCAGCTTTGGTTGGCCTATATTCCCGGTGTTAATCGTCCAGTACGCATCAATATAATTTGATAATGCCGGATGCGGAGAATATTCATGATAACTCATGACGGAAATTTACTAACTATAAAATGCAACAGCAAGATTCTTCTTAAACATTTCAAAAATATGTAAATCAAAATTTACTTGCTATTGGAATTTAAAGCCCTGAAATCCAAACATAATTCTCAAGCCCGCAAGTATTAGTATTACCATTTGACTAACTAATCATGATTATTCAGGCAGCTTACCGCACATGCCGCGCTATAACTGCGTAAATTATCATGCTTAGGTGTCAGATCATGTTTTGACACCTTATAAACCACCACAATCCTTATCTTCGGATATGCTTTTTGAATTCGGACTGCGAAGTTCGCTGCTATTGATTTTTTTTACCCACCTCTGCGTGTATGCCTTTCTATTCTGGAAACGGGGAATCAGGCAGGAACGCCTGTCGGACAAGATTCTGGGGAGCTTCTGCCTGCTGTCGGCCCTATTCATCTTTCCCTGGATGTCCGGCTTTGCCGGATGGTATGACAACCAACCCTACCGGGAAATCCTATTTTATACGCCATTTATCCATGCCCTCCTCTTCGGTCCATTACTCTATCTTTATTTGAAAAGCCTTACCAATTCCCAGTACAAATTGGTAAGAAGGGACTGGCTGCATTTTTTGCCCGGCATACTGTACCTGCTTTGGTGCATGGTTGTGCTTGTTATCGATAAGCTTATCCTTGGGCATTATTTCCTCATGAACGGACAAACCGATCCAGACTTTGATGTTTGGTATAGCTGGGCCTGGGGATTTAGTATACTGATATACCTGATCCTTTCCATCCGGTATTACCGGCAGTACATCGTGTTTTCAGATTTTGAACTTTCTTTCAGCGACGCAGCGAGCTTTAAATGGCTGCGCAATTTTCTCTATAGTTTTGCCCTGCTTACGGTCCTGTTGATCTCTGAGCATATCTTATCACTATTCATCGACTTGATGTACGTCCGCTCCTGGTATTACTTCTTTGCCTTCGCGCTCATTACCTACTACATGGCGATTAGCGCGTATAGTGCAAGGCCCATAATCAAGCTCAATTTCCAGCCGCATTTACTCAGCTCCTATGTACAACCGCTTCGGCTTACAGGCGAGATGATCGACGTCCCATATGAAGACCAGTCATGGATGCAAGATTGGAAGCATAAGGTCGATGAGCTAATGGAGACAGAAAAAAGCTTTCTGGAACCCGAACTGACCTTGACCGAACTAGCCAAAAAGATCGGCACTAATGCCTCCCAGCTCAGCAAAGTGATAAATGGTTCCTACGGAAAAAGTTTCAACGATTATGTGAACGAGTTCCGCGTTCGGGAAGCCATCCGCCTGCTACAGACACCATCTTATCGAAATTTCAGTTTGCTGGCCATCGCTTATGAAGCAGGCTTTAATTCCAAATCAACCTTTAATCGCGCATTCAAAAAGGTGACAGGTAAAAATCCGAAGGATTATATATCTAGTTAGTGGCGTCAGATCATGTTCTGAGGCGACCATCGCAGATTGGTCCCCCACTTTTGTGCTATGAAAATTTTATTGTCGATTGCTTTTTGCATCAGCACCCTTAGCGCTACAGCCCAGCTCAGCGGAACAGTTATAGATGAAAAAGGTCATCCCCTACCTGGATCGGTTGTCAGAACGTTTGCAGGTGCGCAGCCCATTAAGGCCATGCTCACCGACACCGCAGGTTATTTTAATGCCAACGTTCCCAGAATGGACCGCCTCGTAGTTACCGCCTTGGGTTTCCGGCCTGATACAATCTTTACGGCCCAGCGTCAAATCGGCTTCATACGACTACAACCCTTCGCCAGTCAGTTAAGCGAGATCCGCATACAGGGCAGGCAGGCTATGATCAGCCAGCAGACCGACCGGACGGTAATCAGTGTAAACGACGGGATCAAAAAGCTGGCGGCCAATGGCCTTGAGATAGTGGCACTCGCCCCAGGGGTCAGCATCAGTGATAATGAAGATGCCATTCTAATGAGCGGCAAATCTGATGTCCAGATCATGATTAATGACAGGGTGGTAAAAATGACCGCACGTGATCTTGCCAAAATGCTCAAAGCGATGCCGGTAGGCAATATTAAACAGGTAGAATTCCTCAGCAGTCCGCCTGCTAAATATGAAGTGAACGGGAATACTGGCATCATCAACATCAAAACCAACGGAGTGGCTAAAGGCATTACCGGAAACATTGACATCAGTACCTCGCAGGGTGAAAAAAACTGGATGGATATCTCAGGTTTGGTAAACTATGGAACAGGAAAACTTGCCATCAGCACTTATGCTGCCTGGCACAAGGGTGGATATCTAACAGATAACGTCAAGAAGCGTCAATTGAACCCAGGGATTTTGACCCAAAATACTGCTAACTTAGACAAATGGAGCGATCCTGTTTTCCGCATAACCATGGACTACAGTCTTAATCTCAAAAGCACCTTTGGCGCCATCATCGAAAGGGAAGCCAGCACCAATAACAGCAGCTATGATACCTATTCCAAGCAGGGTGAAAACAAATACGTAACCAGCAGTAGAAACCCAAATTTGCGACATTGGAATTCCTACAATCTGAATTACCGTTACGACGATACCCTGGGAACCGAACTCACTGTCGACCTTGACCGTGCGGATTTTATAAAGGAAAGTAGAATCAGTTTGTTGACAACCGGACAGGAGCCCATTAATTATGAAAACCGAACGAGCATCAGCATTACTACACTCAAAGCAGATTACGCCCGCAGCTGGAAAAATAAGTTTAAACTGGAGGCAGGCTTTAAGATTGCCAGCATAGAAACCAACAACCGTCAGGATGCAAACCAGTTCCAATATTCAGAGCAGATCCGCGCCGTTTATTCGGGAATATCAAAAACCCACACTCACTGGGGCTGGCAATTAGGCCTGAGGATGGAACAAACAAATAACAAGGCCGTAACAGTCGGAAAAATTAAACGCGACACAAGTTATCTCAACCTATTGCCTTCTGGATATTTAACCTGGCAGCCAAGTGACAAACACAATTTCCGTCTTGCACTGAGCCGCCGCATTAAGCGCCCAGACTATAGCGACCTAGAGCCATTTTTATACATACAGGATCCGCTTAACCAGCAAACCGGGAATCCATTGCTTAGGCCGCAGCGCAACGACCAGGCAGAACTGACTTATATCTTTAATAACCGCATCGCTTTGGTTGGCACCTACGGCAGGGCGGTCGACTACTTTGCTACCGTCTACCAACAGTCTGGTAACCTGCTGATCCAGACGCCGGACAATGCAGGAATGATGCAGACGATCAATTTAGACCTTAACTATCCCATCAGGGTCAACAAATGGTGGAACATGCTAAATAAACTGAATACCGGGAACGATCATTTTACCGGCTATCTCTTCCAGGGACAGCTGGATCAGAATAAATGGCGGTACCAGGTTTCTACCAGCCAGCGGTTTACGATAGTGGGCCAATACCAGCTGCAGCTTAGCGCCCGCTACACCTCTGCATCGCAAAATCTGATCTATTATCAATTGGGCAGCGCCAATATCAGCGCCAGCATCAGCCGCAGGCTATTCAGGGATCAGGCTTCCTTGCGCCTCGGGATATCCGATATCTTGAAGACCCAGCGCAGCTATACCCAGGTAGATTTCGGCAGCCTGATCTACATAGACCGGGGCACGTTTGAAAGCCGCCGGGTCTCGCTCAACTTTAGCTGGCGATTTGGCAATACGAAGGTAAAACAAACCACGGACCGCGACCGCGGCGATTCTGAAGAAAAAGGTCGCAGTAGTGGATAATGAAAGCCGCTGCAATAAGGGTTATGTAAACCTGCAGAACTGCCGCCTGATATATTATTTTTATTCGTCCTCTACTTTCAAATCAATACTATCAAAGTACATTAAGTAATATAGTGCGCAGCTTGCTAAGACGATTAAACTGGATAACAAATAATAGTGCCCAAGAATTGACCACATAGAAACAAAGAAGAAAATAAGCATCCATCTGAGATATGTACCCATCTTTAACTTCACTATGTATAATAATGTTAAAAGGAAAAGCATCCCCGCCAGACCAAATACAAATCCGTTAATAATAGAATATACATCGAACTTCGAGGATATAATTAAAAATATCCATTCAGGTGATAAAATTATTGTGAACATTAATAACCAGCCGAGTAACTTCTTATAAAGTGAAATCGGCAGACTTCTGCTGAAGTTTAGGTAAGCTAATTCAAATCTTAACAATGTGAGGACTAATACAGCATGGCATAAAACAGATGCTAATAAAGCAACTAGTAATACGCGCGTATCGTGTCCCACATCTGCAAACATCAGGAGTATGCCTTTAAAAAACATTAGTGATAAAACTTTGCACATCAAAAGCATCAACGGCTGGTCACTAAGTGAATAAAATAGTGGCCAGGTGAAGAACGGCCTTTTAACCTGTATACAAATTTCGATCTTATTTCTTTCTTCTTTTAAGAAGCCAAATGTTACTGATTGATAAGTAAGGAATGAAAGGCCTGTAGCGAGTACAGTAAAAACTATCAAAATACAAATCAAGCTAACAAAAAGGTGGTTATAAATACTGAAACCAATTAACGCACAAACATATATGATGATGGGCATAAGAATTACGCTATAGAAGACCAGCCATATTTTAAATTGCGAATTCCTATCCACGCCGCCTATTTCTTTAATAAAATTATACTGTTGCAAGGCTAGTTTTTGTTTGATGAAAAAATGGACTTTACTGCAATATAATGTCCAGGAAACAAATACTATCGCAAGGCCGGCCGGAGATGAAATCCCGCCCAATAATAACGCTTTGTGGTAACCAATTAATTGTGATGGTTCTACAACGCCAAACAAAACATAAAATCCCATGAGGAAATAGCCAGCATGCTGCTTATAGAACTCTTTCGCTAAACTGTTTATTAATAACTTCAACATTTATAGTTGAATGACTTGTTTGTTGACGATCTCGAATACGTTATCTAATTTCATTCTATCACTGCTAACCTCCTGATGTGAGGAAATAAGAAAAGTTTTTCCCTCAGATGCCTTTTCTTTGATTATTGTATAGAGCTTATCTGCTGATTGAATATCAATTGTAATTAGTGGTTCATCTAAAATATATAAATCAGCGTTACCTAACAAAGCACAAATTAAAGATAGCTTTTTAAGCATCCCACTGGAATAACTGCCAATTACATTGCCCAGGAAAGGTGCCATTTCGAAATGATCAGCCAGCTCTGCAGCTTGTTTACTATCCGCCCTGCGGGCTTCGGTATAAAAATTAATAAGTTCCTTTCCTTTGATAAATAAGGGGTACTGTGGCTCAGCCTCAGCAAAACTAATACTAGAGCGAAATTTGACTGGTTCTTTCCTTAGGCTTACTCCATTCATTTGCACCTCACCTTTAAATGGTATATGCCCGGAAATGATTCGAAACAAGGTTGACTTGCCCGTGCCATTTCCCCCTTTTAACCAGTACACTCCTTTATCGATAGTCCACTCGCTGAAATTTAGTACTTCATGGCTACCGTATTTTTTGTTAATGTTTGTTAATGCAAGCAAATTAGTCTTTCGTTTTAGAGTACCTGATACGTAATTTGTTACTCAACTTTTTGAAAGGGGAATAATGTTAATTCAACTATTATCATTATTCTTTGATTTTTTAATGCATTAGTTCCAACAAATGAGGTTTATCGAACTTAATGAATGACTTAATTTAAATTCAAAAATTCCTGCTTACGTTTTTTTCAAAGTCGAGGAAAGAGCGTGGTTGATAATGAGTTAGGCGTATAACTTATTCCCCAAGATCATGACCGTGATTTTCTGCAACTACCTCAGCATATTGTTCAATAAGTCCGTTTGCCACCTATTAGGATGCCCCATAAAGTCTTAAAAGCACGCGGAATACAAACGTAAAATTGTCTACTTTCCTTAAATTTGTTATTTGATTAATTCCGGTTTGATCTCTACCGCTATTGGAGCTACTTCTACTAGTTCAAGGGATTTAACCATCTTTAGTGTGCCGGTCTTATATTTAAGAAAGTGTGGCGTCTTAAGGTGCAGTTGGTAGGCTTTTTCGCTGGCATATACTTCAAAGACTGTAACCTTCGTAGGATGCACTTTGTCGTAGACCGCCTGTAAAGCAAGTACCCCAGGTTCTACTTTAACTGCTATTTTAGCATGCTCAGCAAGGGCCGCCCTGTATTCCTGGACATAGGCTGAATCAATCTCGATATGTGCTATTCTTACTTTTCTGTTATTCTTCTGAGCGATAGCCTGCATCTGACTAAACGTGATTACGAGAATGGTTGATGCAATTATTACTGAGTTTAAGATTTTCATATTCGTTCTGGTTTGCTTCGATTAGTAGTTATCCAATACTGTGCCGGTATACTTTGCTATTAAGTAAAACCGGCCTTTTACTGCGCTGTGGAAGGCCTGTTATTCAAAAGTTCAATTTATCAAAGCTTCTTATTTAACTTCAATTACAAAATTTTCGCGACTGCACCGTAGCTTCTCTAAATTACCATTGTTCATCATTTTAGATGATCCTCTTATCCATCTCCTGCCTGAAAACGGGCAGGAGTTTTTCTATTTGCAATTCTATCATTCCACTAACAAACCACACTTCCCTTAAATAACCACCGATGAATCCAGACGCACCAATAACTGAAATCTTTCTCATATTAATTTTTCATATAAAGTAAAGATCTAAACAACCACAAAGCAGACTGTGACAAAATCTGGTTAAGCTGTAGCCAAAACTGGTTTTATGAGTCCGCGCTGATCTTTCAGGTTACCTAAATAAACTCATGGAAATTTATGTTATCTTGAAAAAGATTTAAAATTGTAGTTCTATGCTATCGCCAAAAACGAGAAGAATTATTTCCCGAATCATACCTTTCGGTGTGTTATGGCTTATTTTTAGCTTAGTATATTGCTTGCTGGAGAAAAGTCTGCTCGGAGATCTGCACCATTACCCGTTAACTGGTGTTCCCTATAATTTTTCAACCAACATATTTACAATTCCTGCAGGTGCCCTGATAATGGGTTTATTGAGTGGTATTTTGGAGATTAGTTATTTTAGTAAAAGGTTTATCAAAAATAGCTTTACCGCCAAGATTATATTTAAATCCATTGTTTATTTAATTATTTTCATAATTTTCCTTGTCATCCTTACGTTAGTCAATACTTTTTTTGCGCACAATGAACAGTCTTTTAACAACCTGTCTTCACCAGTATGGGCGTTTTTCCTCCACTATTCTATAATAGGAATTTTAGTTTACATTGCTGTAGTAGTTGTGATCACACAGTTTTATACTGAGTTTAGGGAAAGTATTGGACTAGGCACATTGAATAACTTTTTTCTGGGAACTTACCACCATCCCATAGTCGAAGAAAGGATATTTATGTTCGTAGATATGAAATCTTCAACAACAATCGCTGAGCAGTTGGGACATGTAAAATACTTCGAAATGTTAAAAGAATATTTCTCAGACCTATCAGGTGCTGTAATTAACCATGCTGGTGCAATCTATCAATACGCCGGTGATGAAATGATTATTTGCTGGAAACTCAAGGATGGAATAAAGAAAAATAACAGCATTGATTGTTTTTTCGCCATGAAGCGCAGTCTCGAAATGCAGAAGGAGAAGTACATCACCAAATTTGGCTTATTACCAACTTTCAAGGCAGGGTTGCATTATGGTATGGTAACCGCCGGGGAGATTGGATCGCTTAAAAAGGAAATTATATTTACGGGCGACGTCCTCAATACCTCAGCAAGGATACAAGGCTTATGCAATCAATTTGGCTCTGAAATTTTGCTGTCGGAAGATCTCGTTAAAGTACTCCAACTCCCTCCCATTTATGCCATAAAATCAGTTGGAGAGGTCCCTCTTCGAGGCCGAAGTAAGCCAATGGAGCTTTTTGCCATTTCAACATAGCCATATTCTTGCTCGTAGCTTATTCGTAGTTTGTTGTAGGCAACTCTACCCAAATGGCACTATAGCACTTCTATGACTCCACTGATTTCAACTAGTCGAAATCAGTGGAGTCATAGTGCAGTTTCTGTGCTGCTACTGTGGAGTATCCTATACCAAGCTACGAGCAAAAGTACTTCTAAAATCCTGGCAAAAGTATACCGCTGTCACGGCCATCTGGGATAGGAAGCTAAAAAAGCTTTAGGAAGTTACGGGATGTTGATCTCTATGATCCGGGCAATCGCTGTCACAGGCGTATCTGTAGGATTGTTACTGAAGGGATCCTGCAAATACGTTGACGTAGCCTACATTTTCATGTAGTAGAAATTGCTCGTATGATAATTTGTGGTAAATTTGAGGAGTATTTCTTATATCAAGTTTAATATAAACGGCATTAATAACACGGAGCCAAAAAACGTTAGCCATCATTTAACAAATGAACAATAATGATTTTAACAATTCATTATCCTAACTACGAGACAAAAAAGGAGATTGTTATTACGTCTTCATTTGTAGGAGGCTTACTATACCTTTTTCTAATCATTTATCAACCATTTGGAACCAGCGAATTTGAGCACACATACAAATATTTAATGCTATTTCCTTATGCCATTATAACTACTTGTTCATTTTCCATCGTCACCTTATTATTAACCAAACGGGCACGGAAGTGGACTATCGGTTTAGAATTGTCAAAAATATTTTGGATATTATTGTTGATCTCTATATTATCGTACTTCTACAACTCTTTGATGTTAAGCAAAGTAAATCTTTCATTTGAGAACTATTTGTATATGTTCTTATATACATCGGCTTTGGGGCTTCCTGCTTCAACAATTTATATGATGGCTAGATACATTTATCTGAGTAAAAATAACGAAACCATTACTACGAATAATAAATCGAACGTAGAAACTACAAGTCTGGACATAAAAAAAGGGAAAGGAACACTGTATATTATTGCTGATCAAGGTAACACCCATTTGCATATACAAGAAGAGGATTTCGTTTATGCAGAAGCCGCAGATAATTACTGCATTATTCACTTCTATAACAAAGGTATTATTCAAAAAGAAATTATCCGGGTTTCTTTAACTACATTATTGAATCAGATTCAAACGGATACTATAAAACGTGTGCATCGATCATTTATCGTAAATCTCGAAATGATAACTAAATACAAAGGGAATGCATCAGGCTATAAGATCTCACTAGAAAATCTTGAAAAAGAGCTAATGGTTTCAAGAAACTACATTGAGTCTATTGTTCCTATTATAAAAATGGTTGTTACTCGTCCCTAATCTTTGTCAACCGCCACATTGCGTTGACTTATGCTTCCTCTTGTCCTACTTTTGATAAAAAAAGTATGAACAGATTAAAATTTTATTTGATTTTCATTATTGGATTTACAGTCTATTTTCTCATTGATGCCAATTTCTTTTCGCTGTTAAAGATGCAAATCACATCATTAACAGGGTCGAAAGCAGTTGGACATATTTTAGCTTATACAACAACACTATTACCCTTGTTGATTACGATCTCTGTTTTACACAATACTTACGAAAACATCCCCAAAAAACTGGGGCTTTCAACCGGTATAATCACCGGAATTACTTTTGCATTTCTTTGTACATTACCAATGTTAGTTGCCTATGGAATTAAGTTCAGTTATCAACAACAATTGTCTTTCAATACCATAATTATAAATACTATTTCATCTGCATTTTTTGAAGAAATCATATATCGAGCATTCCTATTTGGTCAACTATACCGATTTACCCGTTTGGGATTTTTGCCATCGGTTTTATTGGGTTCTATTTTATTCGCAATAGCGCATTTATATCAGAGTACCGACATCCTGGAACTTATCGGCATATTTTCTATTACCTTCATTGGGTCGGTTTTGTTCTCTTGGATTTTTTCCGAATGGAAATTTAATTTATGGACTGCGATTTTTTTACATTGTTTTATGAATCTATACTGGCTGATTTTTAATATCGATAGTAACGTATTGGGAGGAACGTATGCTAATATTTTTCGGTTTTCAACAGTCTTCCTGGCAATTTTCGGAACCATTTGCTATAAAATGGAAAAGAAAATACCCTTTGAAATCGGCCGAGAAACTTGGTGGAAACATTAAACATTCAGAAGGCAGAAATCGGCGTGAAAAAAGTCCGTCTGTTTTTCTGTACAACAATGGGTGGTTTGGTTTGCATAAAGAGATTTTCGTTCTTGATCAAATGTCCGCAACCGTACGCCTACCGATCGATATCGAACACTTTTATTAAAAAAAATACTTTCAAATCCTCCATAACGGGACTTTAACGCAAACTATCATTAGTGGCATAAACTTGGAGATATCTGTAATAATATTTTATTTTTCCATATATAATTGACAAATTGTTAAGCCATTAGAAACCTCCATTAAGAGTTATAGATAGAAACCAATACATGAAGAAAACGCTACTCTTTTACATTCTGCTACTTCCGTTAGGTGCATTTGCACAAGCTCAAACCCAAAATATCCGCTTCAATATCAAAGATGTTAAAACGCAAGTTACTTTGCCCGCAGTTAGCTTCACCATCACAAAGGATACTATATTTAAGAAAGTACTGCTAACAGATCAAAATGGCAGGATAGTTATTCCCCCAATACCCGCAGGCCAATACCGGATCCAAACTTCGTATGTCGGATATTTGGCAACCGATACAACTTTGATGATCAAAGACCTGCAGGAGGTCACACTTTTCCTGAAAGAAGAAAGCATTTCATTAAAGGGCGTCTCCATACAGGCTAAAAAGAAATTCATTGAGAATAAGAATGGTAATTTCATTATGAACATCCAGGAAAATACACTCGCAAAAACTTCAAATACCTGGGAGGCTTTAAAGTTTGGCCCGTTGGTAGAAACTGGACTGGATGCGACCCTGAAGGTAGCAAACAAAGCCGCAACTGTTTTTATAGACGGCAGGCAGTTGTTTCTAAGTGGTGACGACCTGATGAGATATTTGGAAAATATCCCGGCGGCCAATATAGAAAAAGTTGAAATCTCATCCCACCCGGGTGCTAAATATGACGCAAACATTGGTGCGGTAATCTTAATTACTACCACCAATATGCGGTACGAAGGCGTAAAGGGAACATTAAGTTTATCCAACACTAACGGAGTGTACTCGAGATATAACGGCGGCCTCACTGTTGACGCAAAAAAAGGTAAGGTCACTTCACAGCTCGGCTATAATTATGGGCAGTCGAAAATTGAAAATAAGACGGTTCTAAACACCTCAATAAATTCTAAAAACCTGCCTTGGCAGGTAGATCAGACTGGCTTAAATAAAAGTGATCGTCACCGGGTTTTCGGCAATCTGGGGGTCGATTTTGATAAAAATAAGCAGCTTACAGTGTATGCAGAATATGCTCCAAATAATACGGATAACTTTGTTAACGGTAATAATGGGACCTTTACTGCGGAAAGGAGACAACTACAAGACTCGGTATGGCAAAGTTCCAACGCGGTGATTGCCTCGTCCAAAACGTTTTCATCACAGGCAAAATATGAAATGAAATGGGACAGT
>Ga0247815_10002673_pt1 | contig 13096 bp, 30 predicted proteins | sample UWRJL194509B1_FD_181014 | JGI IMG/M metagenome (GOLD analysis project Ga0247815, IMG submission 181014) | Plant litter microbial communities from Arlington Agricultural Research Station in Wisconsin, United States - UWRJ-L194-509B-1 | ecosystem: Environmental > Terrestrial > Plant litter >... | reverse complement strand
CAACGCCATCTGCCTTTACGATTTGTACGACACCACTATCAGCAGCAGTCAAAGTCTTGTTTCCAGTTACAGCAACTGCTGAACGGTTGAAATCTTTATTAGCTGTCATTACTTTGTAGCTCCTTTAACAGGCTTAAGGCCATCACCGTCTTGTTCCAAAGTTACCACTGGAGCTTCTTCGGTTTTTGGTGCCTTGCTGTCTTCTACGGCTTTTTTATATTCTTTAGTTTCGTCTTCAGTTGCACCACGGTAACCAAGGTGTAGAAACGCCTGTGCTTGTGGCTCGTTAAGAGCTTCTAAGAATTTCTTTTCGCCGATTTTATTATCAAATTCGTCCTTAGGTTGGAAGACGTATACACCCCTGAATGCATCTGTTTCAGATACTTCTGGGCTGCCGCCAACATTTTCCTTAGGGTCTAGTTTTTTTAGTGCATCTGCCATAAAAAATACTCCTATTAATTAATTAGTATTAGACTGTCATGTGAACGCGCATTGCACGACCACGGTTTGTTGGAATGAATGCATCGTAGTAACGACGACCTTCAACAACCCAACCATCAATACCTTGAACTTCTGTCAATGTACGAATCATATTGAACTTAGTTGGTGCAATAAGAACGTCATCAGCAACGATTAACCAAGCTGTATTAGCTGGAAGGTAACCGTTTGGTACTGGAACAATCTTCACACCGTCAACTGAAGTTACAACACCACTCTTAACGTCAGCATATGCGTCGTCAGAAGCGAGTTTAAACTCAGTGTTACGACGAAGGAGGTTCCATGTTGCACGTGTCATGTAAGCGACGAGGTGGTCGCCGTCTACTTGGTCAGCGTCAAACAAGTTAGCTACTTGGTCAGTAAATAGTTGGTATGAGTTAGCAGTAGTAACAACTGCAGGTGTGTCGTTCAAGCTGTTGGCAATAGCGTAAGCTTGAAGAGTTGCAAGACGGTACTTGTCAGTGTTTGGAACAGATACTTCACGTACTTGACGCTTAATAGTTGAACCAACTTCTGTTACCATCATGTTGTCTTCGTAGTTACCACGGTCGATTGAGTAGGTAAATGCCTTGTCTTGTGAAAGAGTGAAGGTTTGTGTACCAAGACCTAGTTCAACGAGTTGACCAAAACGGTTGTTACCGTCACGGATGTAATCAACTTCGGCTACTGTACTTGTATTGTAGATTGTACCAGAGCGTACTCCGTCAAATTCGATGCGAATACCTTTGTTGATGATGATGTCAGTCTTTGCTTTAGTAAAGTACTTCTCGTCAATCACTTTAAGGTGTTTCGCTGCAAAAGGCATAACTGCCATAATGAAACTCCTATTAATCTGCTAGCAGAGTTTCCATCAGTGTGTCACTAGACTTCTTTGGTGAACGAGATGGAGGGGTTAAGGTCTTTGATTTCTCTCGTCCTTTATTCTCAATCTGTTGTCGCGCACCAAGGCCAGTGAGCTTACTAAGTGATTCTGCTTTGCCTTGTAAATATTGATACAGGTCGCCACTTACTTCAGTAGGATTGCCATACGCATCCAGCTTTACGTGCATTGACTCGAAAGCGTCTATAGCTTCATCAAGTGCTTCTTTAATCGCTGGGTCACTGCTTCGGAGGATGTCAAAGTCTTTTACGGCTCGTTCATACCCATTAGTCAGCTTATTAGTATTTCCTTCTACCTTGTTTGTGTAAGCGTCAATCTGTAGTTGTCTGAGAGCGAGGTCACGGTTATCTTCGGCTTCTTCAAGATACTTGTCTTGCTGTTCCTTGATACTTAGTTCCCGTTGCTGTTTTTCTTGGATTCGCTTTTCAGCCATCTCGCGATTGAAGGCTTTGCGCTTATCCTCATCAGACTGTTCAGCTGGTTCTTCGGTTGTTTCCGTTTCTTCTGTCTGTTCAGATTCCTCCGTAGAGTCCTCTTCACTTTCATCTGTTTCTACTTCTTCTGACTCAGCTGGTTCCTCAGATTGCTTTGAGTCCGTAGTTTCAGATTGTTCCTCAGAACTATCTTCATCAAAGTTGATGTCATTGATACCGCTTAAATCGGTCTCTTCGAACGCTACGTCGGTTGAATTATCTTCATCCATTTGTTTTCTCCTTTGTCTTATCTGCCGTTGAATAGGTGGCGAGCCTCTACAGTTACCGTTGCGAGCGTTGGACTAAGGGAAGTCCTGTTGAGCTTCGATATACGAAACCCCACAGCACCTACCTTGCTACGGTTCTACTCTTCTTTACCTTGAAATGCCGATGGCTTGGGTGGCCAGCACCTTCACAACTCACGACAGCACCACGGTCTACCCATATGTGGTTAACTGACGGTAAGTTATTGAGGTCGATAGAATACTCAGATTCATTGGCCATCTTTTCGGCAATCTCTTGAGGTGTCATAGCTTCTTGCTCGACTTCTACTTCTTTTGGGTTGTGAGTATATTCAGCCATTACTTTGTTCCCTTATTATCCCGGAGACTATTAGTAATACTAGTTTTAATGGATTCGAGGCTTTGAACTGTCTTAGCATTAGAAAGCATGTCAATTTCTAAGGCATTAGGTACGGCACTCGCTATAGCAATCTTGACTGCTTCGAAGTCAGTCTTATTAAACTTGTCGATTTCTTTTTGGAGTAACTCACTAATTAACTCACCAGCTGGAAGTAGTTTAGAACGTGTCTCTGCTGATTTTTCCTTAGCGACCTTTTGCTTCTGTTCAATTTCAAGGGCTTTCTCTGATTTAAAAGTAGAACCGCCCGAACCCATATATGGCAAACCTTTTAGTTCGTTGCTCATGCTGGAACCTCCTGTTCTGAGTATTGTTGAAGAACTTGTGCAATCTCATCCAAATCAAACCCCTGCGCTTCAGCAGCTAAGGCAGCAAGGGCTGTGTTCTCATCAACACCATACTCATCCATGACTGCTTGAATGTTTTGCGCCTGTTCTTCGGTTAATTCACCTTCTGGGGCTTCCTCTGATACGCCAGCTTGTTCGACGGCAAGTTGTTCAAGTATCTCAGGAGGAAGCTCTTGTGGGGCTTCTGGTGCGGGCATTTCTTCTTGGGCTTGCATAGCAAGGTCGATTGGTTGTTCAATCGGCATACCAGTTGCTGGGTCAATACCATTTTGCATTGCTAGTTCTTCTGGTGTGCTATCAGTAAGAATCTTGTCGTTGTCTGAGGTAAGGCCGATAATCTCACCAAACAACTCTCCTGTATTAAGCTTCTTACCACCAAGCATAATAGGTTGACCACTCGCAAGTACCTGCATAGTCGCCGGGTTAGAGATAAGCTCGGCTACCTTCATAAGTCCTTCGAGTTTCTGTGCGTCGTCTGTTGCGGTAGTTTGTTCTGCGTCTACTTCAAATTCGAAGTTAGCACGTACGTCGTCCCAGATAATTTCAAGTTGGTTACTCATGTCGCCGTTCTCGTCTTCAGGAAACTCAAGACCAGCTTTAATAAGTTGTTCGCGTTCATCATCAGAAAGCTTAAGGAGGTCTGAACCTTCCATGTTAGCGAAGTGTGTATTAATCATAGACTTCGCAACGGCTGCGTAGGTGATATACAGGTTGTCTTTAAAGTCCTCGTCATCAATCGAGAGTGACGCTGCTGCAAACTTAACACCTGCTGGTGTCTTAGAACCGAGTGGGTCACCTTGGCCTTGTGAAGTTGAAGTGTCACCGGTTGGAATAAGTTGATTAAGCGATTGTTTGTACATAGACATACGTTCAGGTAAGCCTTGGTAGGTTGCTGCGTTCACCTGTACGGGAGTAACTCGTGCGTCTCCTGTAAACCATTGGGCTCGCTGTGCAAAGACAATAGAATCAAAGTCGGTCTGGTCAGTGTTGCCTGCAATATCAATAGGTGGTTCAAGCCCGAGTTGTGTAGCAAGAATATCTGCCTGACGGAAGTAGTCGAGTGAGTTTTGTGTACCACCAGCAAGCTTTACAATACCAATACCGTACGGGTTCACAAAATCCTGGTAACAATAAAGGAAGTGAATCGGGCCATCACCAGTAGGGTCAGGGTTGCTCCACTCACGTACAGTTGTATCGGTTTGTTCGTGATACATGTAAAATGGTGCATCAACGCCTTCTTGTACAGCGATACAGAATTTAAAGCCAGATTGCTTCGTTGAGTTGTTGTTTTCTTGGCGTGGTGTATCTTGCGACTGACGTTCTTCAGTTGTACCTGTCTTAAGAATTGCTCTAAGAGCAGCGATGTCCCATTTATTGTAACCCTCTTTGCCAGACTCTTTCGCTTCTTTGTTCTCAATCTTAGCCTGTTCAATCATGCCCCTTAGTTGAGACTTCGAATAGTAAACATCCCAGAACTTAATATCAGAATCGTAATCAGATACTTTACCTGGTTCAAGAGTGACGTCTTGCGGCTGAGCGACAATAAAGTCAGCGTGTCGGCGACCTTTTGTTTCTACAAAGATAGTGATGAGTGGTACTGAGCCATAGCCGGCTGCCTTACGCACTGCGTCTTTCCATTTACGGATGAACGGTGCTTGTGTATTTGCGTAAGGGATAATTTCTTTTGTCCAAACAATATTTGCCAGGACAGACATCCAAGCTTCATCGCGGTTAAGAGCCTTTACGGTACCAGAAAGGTCAGAGGAAACGATACGCTTTGGTAGTTTAAACAGTGCTGCAGCGAGTGAGCCATCGTTTACTTCAGGAAGATTAGGGTCAAGCCCTTCCATTAAGTCGTTATCCATTAATCGTTCGAAGGCAGGATATGCTTCACGCCAGGTATGTGCGTCCTGGCGAGATGTGGTATAGATTTCTTTTATTTCGTCTTTTTCAATAAATGATGCCACGTAGAGTTATTCCTATGATAGCCATACGTGGTAGTAGTCTTCTATCGTTATATTCGTAGAGTATCACTAAACGGTTACGGTTACAAGGCTTTTATTGGCCATTTCTTTATAATACGTAATCGTCCTTTGCTATCTTCTTGAATACATATCTCAAGCTTCTTCGTAGAACCACTAGTAATAGGAACAAGGGAGTTGATAACATCAGTCAACAGTTTCTCTCTATCAGTATATAAGCTGACTTCATGTTCCATCTTAGACGGGACAATCTCCCAGTCAATCACGTTCTGAGTAGTGATAATCTTACCGTATTGTATTTGTGCTTTTGTCATACTTGGAATCGCAATCTCGCTGGGCGTTTAGTTTGTTTATGTGACGTTATACCCGCTGGACGTTCAGTCTGGTACAGTTGCCATACACCTGCAAGTGCCATAATATCGTCATCGTGTGCGCCTGTTTCGGCTTCTGCACGCCAGCCCGAGTTTGTCTTGTGCTTAACGAATGAGAACATCTGAGTAATGGTCGGTGGGTGATAGATAACAACCAGCTGATTATTCACAACCTCCTCAACACCTGCTAGCATTACTGGTCGAGTGGCACTATTGGTGTTCCACCCTAGCTTCTCGGTCTGTATAAGCTTCTTGGTCGTTGGGTCAAGTTGGTACTGCCGGTACACTCGGTACTTCTGATTAGTATTCAACCTATTAAGACGTTCCAACTCATAGCCACCCCCATTATTAGTCTCATAACACACCACAGGTTTTACTCCTGTTTGGTCAAATATCCATTCAAGTACTATCTTCATCTGAGGAGTAACGTCAATCACCGAGCCCTCATAGCTAAGATGAATAGGTATGTCTAAGAAGTCACGACTAAGAAACTTAGCTGAGTTAAGGTCTGAACCTTCGCCCGCTGTGTCAAGGAATACCATAATAAACTCGCCTTTGTTAAGCTGGCGGTATTGGGTAAACATATCTTTATTCAGTGTTGTTGCAATAGGTTTGTAGTCACGTTCTTCATACGCCATCATAGCGGTGTGTTCGAAGTACGGTAGACCAGATGTGAGAAACGCCTCTTTGGCTGTATACGGATACTCCTGCGCACCAAGTCGCCCTAAGTTCGCCCGCTTGGCTTCAATAAACTCTTTGTCATACGTCCAGAAGGGGTCATAGAAGAAGTTAGTATATGTTGTTCTTCCTGCTTCGGTAGCATCCCAGTGTGTCTTGAACTGGTCATAGCCGTTAGCGGTAGTCTCTAGCACTGTGATAGCATCAGTTGTTACTGCTTCACCAATACCCGACAGCAAAGCCTCAAGGTCGCCGGCAAAGGCTGCTTCTGTGATGTGTAGAAACGTAATGTCATCACCACGCCCAAAGCTTTTAGACTTAGCTGAACCTACACGAAGGGTGTTTGTATAAAGGACGTTACCCTGTTCATCAGTTGGAGCATATACCCATTCACTCTTGTTGTCATACTTAAGTGGCATACGCACACCGTTAATGCGTTGATAACTCTCTAAGAAGTGTTTGGCTCGTTGAAGCTGTTGATGGGCTGAGGAATCAATGAATGATACAGATACACAGCGTTCATTCTTGCCCATCAGGAACTTAGTCACCGCAATACCGAGTGAGACAGAACTAATGCCTTGCTTACGGTTCTTGAGAACGTTGTTGAGTGGGGTGAGGTTATGGAGGAAATGTTCTTGCGCCCGGTTAAGAATAAAGGGGACTTCGTTGCGTTCCTTGTCGATAATAGTAAACTCATTGGCCATGAACTGTTCATATACGGCTGGCTTGAAGTTGTTAACTGCCATTATTTTATCTTCTTCAGACGTTCATACTTTTCTTTTGTTGTATGACCATCCCATGAGTTACCTGTTTTATATTTCAAGTGCATAAACTCGGGCAATTCACTATCGTGTATGTGCCAACTTAATTGGCGTGGTTTTTTTACCCTAAAACCACCTTGTACATATTTCATCTCCCAATACACTTCTTTACCAGGAATAACTATGAATACTATCCATCGCCAATCATCCTCCCAACTTTTATCTGATTCTGGGTGTCGTTCTAACCAAGATGGATAAAGTTTACTTAACGCGCACACTAACTGGTCACGCTCCCAATATGCATTATCTTTAGCTTCAATCAAATCTGCTTTAGTTTTATTCATTTATATCACCTATGACAATAGAATTATTCAATAAATGCTTTTTATTTATATAAACGCGTGAAATTGCTATCATTTCTTTAACACTATATGTTACTGGCTCATCAATATATATCACATAGGGTATATTAGAAGTCATAACCGCCCTTTTTCTCTTCGATATGTTGGTGGAAGTGTAAGCTAGGGGATAACGTGGCTTCACCCTTATCAGCACCCATAAGCTTCAATGCCATAGCACTTGCTTTAAGACGTACAGAGTGGTCTGGTGTTACCTCTGCAAATGCCTGGTCACCTAAGCCGGTAACAGATACCTTGTCAGCCTTGAGCCCGTCTGCTATAGGGGCTACAGCTGCATCCATGGTAATACCGTGCTTCTCTAGTGCTTGTTCGATGGCAAACTTTACATTCGGTTTTCTCATGTTCTCGCTAGCTATTGTGCTTGCTACTGCATCACTGTTAACATCATATACAGCTTTAACTGCCTCTTGACCGTTTCCATCCTTCTCAACATATGCTTTAACGAACTTCTTTTGTTTAACTGTAAGGGGTTTATCCAGCATTATCGTGCATCCTCCTTGACTTCAATCCTACTCGCTTGCCAACTAGAAAAGCTCCCCAAGAAGAGAGCAATCATTGACACGATAGATACGAAGGTAACGCTTTCTAGTAGCCCAACAGCATAGGAAAATACAGTAAACGGAATCCAGAAGATTGTACAGTATCCATGGAACTTACGAAGGAACACTGCGTCATCTAGTTTTGCTAAGAGTGGTTTCATTTAGTCACCTTATTATCTAGTACATCAAAGACACGTGTATACATTGTTGGTAGCTCTACACAAGTTGTAAGATGTCTTTCATAGTCACGTTGCAAAGCATACTCAAGGCGTTTAGCAATTTCGGCTGTATCTTTTTCTGGTTCATTTAGCTCAACAACCGAAGTCCTGTCATATATGTCACAGTTATTGCATATTATTCGTTTTTCAAGAGCTTTCATTTCTTCGCTCGCTTAGCCTTAATACTCTGAACCATTGCATCCATGTCGTTAGGGTCTACTAGGTCGATAGGTTTACCCATAATCTTATTACCTCTGATAACAATGTCCCAGTCTACGCGCTTACCCTCTTTCATAAATGTTGCGCTGTATTTCTGGCCGTCCTTCTTAGCAGCTCTTGCGGCTTCTCTAATCTTGTCAGCACCGTCTTCGGTAAATGCTTCGGTTAGGTTTGTTCGTAGTGTCCACATTATGATTTACCCTTTGCTATTTTGTAATAATAATTAAATATATTCTTGTATTTTGAAGGTGTATAGCGAATTACAACTTTGGACTTATTCCCCTTATTCACTTTTGTTAAATCAACATACGCTAGTGGGTCTATACCATTAAATACAAATAGCTTATCTCCTAGTCTTGCTGTACTAATCTTTTGTTTCTGTTTCAAGTGTTTCGCTCCTCTAATAAAGGTTACGGTTTATAAGTGTAGTGTAGCATAGTCTATGGTTTAATTACACCTTTTTTTAGTAAATCTATTGCAAGGAGTGCTAATGAATCGGCGGGGTTGTTGCTTTGATAATCCCAATGTTGTGTGTCTGTGCCATATTCAAAAAACTTACCAGCATAGAACGCTTCGTATTGCATAGTAGAGTGGACGTGGTAAAGTGTTAGTCCTGTCTTCTTCTCCGTAAGCATGTCAATTAAAAACCCTGTGTCATACGCAGGTGTAGCTCCGGGTATATGTCCCCAAACTGGTGTACCATTGTAATAACAAAAACCAGTTGAGCCTGTTTCCCATTTGGTAAGTTCATAAAGTTTCTCTGATAGCGCTAAGTTAGTGAGTTTCATTTAGCTTCCTTTGCTGCGGTTAAAATTTGGTGCATTCTGATGATTGCGCTGTTCCAACCTATTGAGTAACCAGAATCGTATTCGTCTTGTTCTAGTGTTACTTTAAGCCGTTCTGGCAATTCTTTTAGTGTTATATCGAGGATAGCGTTCAATCTTAAACCTCTTATTGCCTTTAATTCTTCATCAGCATCTAGACCCTGCTTTATCATAAATGTATTTCGAGCTAGTTGTTTTAATAGCTTCTTCCGTAGTTCATTCATACAATCTCTCCCTCTATAACTTCATTGCCAGTGCGAACATTCATAACAACTTCATCAATAGTGCTAACCATTTTTACTATGTTAGGGTTCAAGCTAGTGTCTTCTACAATCTTGATACCATAAAAACCTAGTTCATTATCTTGGTGGGGTAAGGTCACTATACTTTCCTCCATTTATTATGCATTAATTGACTTACATACTGTTCAGTAACGCCATACAGCTCACCTATTTTTTTATTAGTCAGTGCGCCATGCATGTGCCGTATATTTATAGCCTGAATATACGTAATCTTTTTATGATGGTTGTCTTTACTAGCATGACAACCTAAGCAAAGTGTTTGTAGGTTGCTCAAATCATTGTTTTTAAGTTCTTTAGGCACACCATTACCCATACCGTCCATGTGGTCTACTGTGATGTCTCTCCCGTATTTAACCCTATGCTCATCTCGGGTAAGACCACATTTAATGCACTTCTCGCCATCTCTCTGTATAGCAATCTCACGATTGCCTCCAAACATATAATTTTCGCTATTGTAGCTCATTGTTGCGCTCCTTTAGTAGTGAGATAATCATATCTTTTGACCCTTCCAGCTTGGTTTAATCTTCCCGCATTTACGGCAAATAAGCCTATTGTCATTACTCATAACGTGATGTTCAGTATATAAATCGTGCCTACAAAAGAATCGTTTAATCTTACGTAAAAGCTGTTCATTATAGTCTAAGTGATAATACCCCGTCGCACCTTCTGTGTGTAAAATCTTGGCCCTGTTTTCTTCTAGGTTACTACTAGACATGAGGGTTATATCTCCAAAAGTTAGAAATTTTATAATCAGCAATATCATTATCAAATTTTGGTGGTTGATTACCAATTTCAAATTTCTCTAGCATAAGATATTTATTGCCATCTTTATCGTAAAGTACCGTATATTCATGGTCGCCGAGCTTCTGTTTAGTGACTTGGTACTCTGAATGTTTGTTAAAGAGTGCTTCTAACTGTTCTAAAGCTTCCTGAATAGAGCTTTCTTTGCGTTCGTTATCTGATAAACCCATACGGGCTTTAGAAAACAATGCTTCAAGAACTTTCTTGCTATCTTTTTGAAATGAATTTGTCATAATTTCCCCCAAACTTTATTTATTACTATGATTGGTCGTCCCATTGTGCGATGTAGACGGTATTTTGGTTGTAATAACCTCTTTATACCTTGCCAAAAACTTATTTCGTAAAATTCGTAGTCGTGGTTAATTAGCGTAGCACCATCGAAACATAGAAATTTCATGTTTCTGCACTCTGTTTAAATGAAGTCATTACGCTGCTCCATATTCGTAGTAGGTTCTCATGTTATTTTACCTCCTCAGTTTTATTAGTGTTAATAGCTTGAAGCTCCTCAATTGCTTCGTCGATGATAGCGTAAGGATTGTAATGACCCCATGTGTAAAGTGCTAATTTACCATTTATAATATAGGTCTGTTCTAATTTTGCTTCTGCGAGTAGTTCTTTAATAGCAGCTTTAGCTTCAGCTCGTAATTTCCGGGCATGAACACTATCATAGCTAGGTTTCATACCTTGGACTTCTATAAGTAGTGCATCTATCTGTTCATCCATACTACTGGTTACCTTTCTGTAATTCGTGAACACAATCAATTAAGTCGTTAATAGCAACAATAATATCCTTCATAATCTCACGTTCGGTTCTTTCGTACTCAAAACCTTCGTTTGATTGATAAGATGTTTCAATTTTATCTGGTATATCACTCATGGTGTTCGCTCCGTTCTTGGGTAAGCCACGGATAATCTTTAACAAGTAAGCCATTGAATGTTTCATCGTCTCCACAGACATTCCAAATGTTAATGACGTTCAGGACAGCTTCCATCACCGCTTTATCTATACGGTTATCGAAGTCTTCTTTAGTAATCCACACCTTGGTTTCATTGGCAGTAATCTCATTGTGGTATTGTTGTATAGCTCGTTCACGGTCTTGTTCGATAAGGTGCATAGCGGCTTCTACATCAGGCTTGAAGGCATTAGCTATTTTCTGCTTCTTCCAATCCGCACCGTACATAATTGAAGTTATACTATCTCTCAAGCTTTCATTGTCTAAATGTTCTTCCATTTTACACCTCTCCATATTTGAGTTATTCGTTGTGGTAATACGCCGTATAATCTAGCAAGTTCAGCAGCGGATATGCTACCTTTCATGTGCTTTACGTTAATCGCTGTTTCCTTGGTGAAATGATTTCGATAATAAACAAGGTTATCTCCTAGCTTTTCTCTATAATTTTCATTGAAGTTCTTTGCAGCTTCTCTGTTACAAACTGCACACCTACGTTGCCTACCTTTTGGCGGTACATAAACATTATCGCCATCAAGCCTGTGTCCTTTTGCACAATAGTCCTTGTATTTGTCATAAGCAGCGTGACACGAAGTACATAACATTTGCCAATCAGATAATTCTCGTTTATATTCTTGCGAAACATTAGACCATTCTAGTTTTCCAGTAGTCTTTGAACAATTTTCACAATGCGTAGGCTTACCTGACTGTTTTCTAATCCAATAATGAATAGACGAGTACTCTCTATCTGTCATTAATACCTTACCTCTAGGCTTCAAAACCGTTCGTAGGCTCTCTTGCTCTGGCATTATAGGGTTAGAGGTGTTCATAACTCAAACTCATCAACATACTTATTACCCTTAGTGCTTCGACACCAGCCACTGCCGGCAGGTTTCATTTCATCCCAGTCCATAAGACCTCGATGAAATTCAAGCATCCCGTGCTCTTTTAATTCTTTTATAGCAGCAACGTTTTCAGGACTTTTACCGCCTGCAAAAAAGTTATACGGTACACAATATCCACTGTCCGAGTACATTTCAGATAAAAGCTCTTCTGCTAATACGCTCAAGTATCCACTTGATTCTTTTGTTATAGTTGTTTTTACCATTACACCATCTCCTTTGTATAGCTAAATTGCCAGTGTAGGAATTGAATATACCAAGTACTATACTCCTCACTGTCGTGGTCTTCTGGCCACTGTTGCCAAACTTCATGGCCTAATACGAATAGTGCAATTTGCCAAACTCCTTTTGAAGCGGGTAGAGCAAACACCTGAAATCCTTGTTTAAAACCTTCCATTACTTTCCTTCCTTTTCTATAGCTGCTTTAAGTTCTGCCTGACGACGGTTCAAATACACACGCTCGCCTTTGTCATTACGAGTTAAAAGAGCAATGGTTTGAATCGGGTCAATTAACTCTGTTTCTTTTAAACGCTCTTCATTGCCATAGGCTTTAAACATTTTAATAAATGTATTAACCTTATCTTCTAGGGGCGATGTATAAAAGCTTCCCTTTTTGATAGAGTAATATTTATAACCCATAGCTTCTAAAATTTGCTTTCGTAGCTCTTCATCCTTGCTTTGTGTGTCTAGGTGCTGACCTTCTAATTGTTTGTGATTTGACATTATATCTTCTCCTTATTATCTGCTCTATGGTTGAGAATTGATTCACATTTGTTATAGGTGTACCAGAGAAGCTCAGTACTCATCTTCCATAAGAAGCGGTCAATACGTCTCATTTTAATATGCATTCGTTGGTGTTCAGGTATCATTTTCGGTGCCCTGGTTCTGATTCTAAGTATTCGTGGTAGAGTTTTATTTTAGATAGTTTGCTTTTAGCCATTACAACTCTCCTGCTTCAGCTAATGCCTTTGTAAGCTTTAGGAGGGCTTTGAGTGGGGTGTCAGCTCTAAAAGAATACAACGGGTCTTCTACTTTTCCATACCTTACGATATATGATATGGAACCTTTGGATATTGTTAGAAAGCGTCGTTTAGTACTTATCTCATATGGAGTTTCTAATTTGTATGGCAACTTTTCCAGTAGGTAGTCGCTTTTAGCTTCGCCAATACTTTCGGCTTCAATCTCTTTTTGTTCAAGAAGCACCATTTTATAGGCATTAACCGTATATGTTCTACTCATTGTGCTGTTTCTCCCCTGTCTTTAGTGCTTTCAATATCACGAAGGTATTTTTCT
>Ga0247815_10002671_pt1 | contig 13098 bp, 10 predicted proteins | sample UWRJL194509B1_FD_181014 | JGI IMG/M metagenome (GOLD analysis project Ga0247815, IMG submission 181014) | Plant litter microbial communities from Arlington Agricultural Research Station in Wisconsin, United States - UWRJ-L194-509B-1 | ecosystem: Environmental > Terrestrial > Plant litter >... | reverse complement strand
TTGGATTTCCAAGATAGTAGTAAGTGAAACCGTCATCGGTGTATTTTGAGAAACCACTTTCATCCAGGCCATTATATTCACGGGTGACCATTGCAAATACGGGCAATCCCTCTTGAATTACTTCAAGGGTTACATCAGACAAACCCTGACCACTCAGTGCACCTGTTTTGATTACCCCTATAATGTTTTTCACTTTGTTTTTGATAAAAGTTGCGTTGCCTCCCAGTGTGAAAGACACATCTTCCTTACGGATCAGGTTTGCATTCAGGGTAAGTTCAACCCCTTTATTGGAAATTTGTCCTGGCAGATTAATCCAGGTTACAGTTACCCCAGCGTTCGCAGGTACAAGCGGGATCTGTGGAAACAATAAATCTGTAGTCGTTTTGCTAAAGAAATCTACCGATCCGGTAAGAGCGTTCTTAAAAAATCCGAAATCAGCACCAATATTAGTCTGTTTATCCGATTGCCATTTTAATAGCCGGTTTTCGTTGTTTACTCCAACCAGTGCCTGCTGCCCATTGGAATACGTAATATTGTAACGTTGTTGAGCGGATCCGGACGGGAATTCCTGATTACCTGTTTTTCCCCAACCGGCCCTAAACTTCAACTGATCCACCCAGGCCGCATCTTTCAGGAAGCTTTCGTTTTTGATATTCCAGGCAGCCGCAAAAGAAGGAAAATAGCCATATCTGTTATCGGCGCCAAATTTAGTGGATCCGTCTGCCCTGAATGTAGCTGTTAGCAGGTATTTATTATCATAATTAAAAATTGCCCTGGCGAAGTATGACTGCAGCTGGGCTTTCGGATCGTTATAGGAATTATAGGAACGATTGGCCGGTGCAGTTGCCTGCATTACATCGGTATAGTCTACCGCTATCTCCCCAAATCCCCTTGCGGTACTGGCCAGCCCTTTATTGATATAATTGGTGTACTCATAGCCTACTATTGCATTCAGGTTTAGTTTGCTGGCCACTTCTTTATTAAAGTTAAGTGTATTGGTAAACTGCTGGGTGATCAGCTCACTATTAGAATAACTGGCAAAGCCTCCCAGAAAATCGCCGTCTGCTACTATCCCCTGAAGATTGAGAAAACTTCGTATAGAGCCGCGTCTGATTCCGGTGCTGTAATTGACACTTGCAAGCATCCTATATTCCAGCCAAGGTGTAATTTTATAATATGGAGATACGCTTCCCAGAATGGTAGAAACCTTTGACCTGTCATTATAAGCGGCAGACATCACAAGTGGGTTGATAGTAGTTGATCCTTTTTCAATAAATAATGATCCATCAGGGTTATACATGGAACGGGTTGGGTTCCATGACAAAGCCTGACTGATCAAACTTCCTGTAAAACCTGCGTCGGTGGTAATTGGCGCAATCTGCTCAGTATATTGATTGCTGATCAGGCTTACATCCAATCCCAGGTTTTTATTTTCCAAAAATTTGAAATTACCGTTGAAAGACCCGCTGTATTTTTTAAAGTCTGTATTGATAATGATACCACGTTGGTTTTGATAACCAAAGGATGCACGGAAGGTACTTCTGTCGTTTCCGCCGCTGATACCTATGTTATAATTTTGATTGTAACCGGTACGTGTTATGGCATCCATTGCATCAATATCGTCTCCATAATCGCCGGCCGTCAATCCGTATTTGGTTAGTGCTGCCCTATACTCATCACCGTTAAGGATATCGATTTGGCGCGCCATGGTACTCACCCCTGCAGAAGCACTTACATCGATTTTGGCAGCACCACTCTGTCCCCTTTTTGTGGTGATCAATACAACACCATAGGCCGCCCTTGAACCATAAATTGCTGTCGCAGAAGCATCTTTAAGAATCTCCATCGTGGCAATATCAGATGGATTGATAAAGTTCAGCGGGTTACCGGCGGTTGAGGTTCCCAGAGCAGTAGTCCCGACAGTGGTTGATCCTGCTGTAGGACTAGGCCTTGCGGTTCTGCCGTCAAGGGCAACGCCGTCAACAATATATAAGGGCTGACCAGTACCCGTCATAGCGGTATTTCCCCTGATCCTTACTGTAGTGGCTCCGCCGGGCTGTCCGCTGTTGTTGATCATTTGCACACCGGCTACCTTTCCCTGGATCAACTGATCAGGAGATATGAGGGGTCCTTTGTTGAAATCCTTCGCAGAAATTGTTGCGGCCGCACCTGTGGCATCGGTCTTTTTTACCGATCCATACCCCACAACAGTAACAACGTCGAGGTCGTTACCCGAACTGAAAGTGATATTAATCACTGTTCTGTTATTGATGGCTACGGTCTGAGATTTCAAACCCACATAACTAAAAGTAAGCTGTTTGGCATCAGCAGGTATACCAATAACATATTTACCGGCTGCATCTGTTACAACTTTAACGGCGGTACCGGTTACAGTGATCGTCGCGCCGGGTAATGGCGCATTATCACTATCTGTTACGGTACCACGCACAGCTGTTTGCGCAAATGAAGTCATAGTAAGGAAGCTGAAAATCAGACAAAAAAAGATTATTTTTTGACATAGCAGAGAACACGGCCCGTTATATAGGAACCGCACTGGTAGTGTAAATTTGTTCATGATCTATTTTGGTTAGGTTAATAGTAAAATACTCAGGCTGTCTGTTTTTTTGAAAATTGTTTTTTGATGATGAATTAAATAATTTAAAATCTCCGCACATTGTTATATTAATGCCGGAGCCGGCCGGGGAGACCGGGCAAAGGGATTTTGTTTTTCATACGGTAGAATTTGGTTATCACTATCTTTCTGATGAAATATTCGTTCGCTATTAAATATACTTATACAAATATCAACTCATCGCTACATAAATATACGCAACTAATTATCACGGTGTATCCTGAATTATAAAAAAATAATTTTATACCTTGGAATACATTATGACTAAAGAATCTATCAAGCCTGCCATCATATGTTTTGGAGAAATCCTCTGGGACAACCTGCCTTCAGGAAGAAGACCAGGCGGTGCGCCTATGAATGTGGCCTATCACCTTAACCGGGTAGGTGCAAACAGCCAGCTGATCAGCCGTGTCGGAAACGACAACTCCGGCCGCGAACTGCGTGAATTTTCATCGTTGATTGGCCTTCGCCCAACATTCCTGCAAACTGACAATGAGTATCCTACCGGTGAGGTAATGGCGAATGTATTGGAAAATCACGAAGTAGTATACGATATACGTCTTAATGCTGCCTGGGATTATATAACATGGGATCCGGCGTTTTCCCAAATTGTCACTGAGGCAGATGCATTTGTGTTTGGCAGCCTGGCCGCCAGGAATAACAAATCGAGGGAAACGCTGTTACAGTTGTTGGAAATGGCGAGCTATAAAGTATTTGATATCAATCTGCGTGCGCCGCACTATAACAAAGAAGTGCTGCAAATGTTACTTCCGAAGGCAAACCTGCTGAAGATGAACAGCGATGAACTGACCTTGCTTACAGACTGGTTTTACAAATCAGGAGCTCATGAAAGTGACAGCATCAGCTTCCTGCAGCAAAATTTTGGCATACATGACATCATTGTAACCAAGGGGGCTGAAGGCGCAAGTTTTTACCAGGGTGAAATGACTTACCAGGGTTCTGCATATCAGGTAGAAGTAGCAGATACAGTTGGCGCCGGAGATTCCTTTCTCGCTGCTTTTTTGTACCAAAAGCTGATGGGCATGCCTATCCCGGAAAGCCTTAACTATGCACTGGCAATGGGCGGATTTATTGCGAGTCAGCAAGGTGCCTGTCCTCCATACACCATTGCTGACCTCGATCAGTTCATTGCAAAACATTCCAGGTAAAAAAACAAAACTATCGTAAGGATACAGGGTACCAACAGCAACCAACAGGTCTCTGCTAAACACCTAAGCGTCAAAGCACAAGTAAAAACTTATAGTAATCTACCGGAAAAATCTTATCTTGATCTTAACAACCAGTATAAATTAAATCAATTGAACATGCACTTCAACAAAGTAATCATTACCTCGGCATGCCTTGCCGCATTGGCTATCAGCAATGTAAATGCACAGGCTAAACATGAGGATACAGAATTTTATACCCCTGTACCGGCAAAGGTAACCGCAGGAAAAACCAATAGCGAAGCACCATCTGATGCAGTTGTGCTTTTCGATGGAAAAAACCTCGATAAATGGGTGATGGCTGATGATAGAAAACAACCTGCTAAATGGATTGTAGCCAACGGCATTTTAACCGTTGACAAAAAAACAGGCAACATAGAAACAAAACAAGCCTTCGGAAACTATCAGCTCCACATCGAATGGAAAGTGCCCCAAAATATTACGGGTACAGGCCAGCTTAGAGGTAACAGCGGACTATTCCTGGCTTCACTCGGTAAAGGTGATCTGGGCTATGAACTTCAGGTACTGGACAACTACGACAATAAAACCTACACAAACGGTATGGCAGGCAGTATTTACAAACAAACCACCCCTCTCGTAAACCCATCTAAAAAAGCCGGCGAATGGCAAAGTTATGATGTTATCTGGACTGCCCCTACCTTCAATACAGACAGTACTGTAAAAACCCCTGCAAAAGTGACTGTCCTTTTCAATGGTGTGTTGGTTCAGAACAACTTTGAACTCAAAGGCCCAACACAATATGTTGGCGCCGCTGCGTACCGCCAGGCACACGGACCAGCACCAATTAAACTGCAGGCACACGGAGACAAGAGTGAACCGGTAAGTTTCCGCAACATCTGGATCAGAGAATTGTAAGGATAACCTTAACAAAGGCAGTGTCGTTTCACTGCCCTCAATTGCGTTTTTGAAGATGGTATTGCGGATGGAGACAATCGCTGAGATCATCTTTAAAAAAAAGGCACTGTGTTTTCAATGCCTTCAATTGCGTTTTTGCAAATGGTAAAGCGGATGGAGACAATCGCTGAGATCATCTTTAAAAAAAAGGTACTGTGTTTTCAATGCCTTCAATTGCGTTTCAGCAATTGGTAGCATTGAAAATACAGTACCTTTTTTAAAATTTGTCAGCAACTAATGCTTCAACCACGCTGACGGAATCTCGACAGGCACTGTGCCATTCACACTGTATTTCAGTTTCAGCGTATACCCGCCCCCTCCTTCAATAAAATCAAGTGTTATTGGCTGAAGTCCTTTTCTCAACGCCACCTGTCCGGTTTTTTCGAACGGGCCATGTGGACCATCATTATCCACAACCATGCGGTTTGCAATGTGCAAAATGCCACCATCATCACAGTTAAGATAAAAGCTATAAATTCCGTCAGCTGGTATATCCAGATACCCCTGGTATTTCAGGCAGAAAGCCGGCGCATTAGCAGCTTTTGGAACTGTTACACTTTCCATTGTAAAAACAGTTTTTGGTTCCCCGGAAATACTCTTTGCGTTTTTATATTCGCCCGGATAATAATTACAGGCCAGCCCTGGTGTTGAAACCAGTGTGTTGACCGGCGTCGCCAGGTCCTGTTGCGTATAATGCAGGTCGTATATATCGCCACGTCTGCCCTGCGTTGTAAATGCCGCCATGCGGATAAATGTATTTTTCTTGATCTCTAAGGGCGAATTCAATAAGGTAGATTTCAATCCAGGAAGGCTTCCATCTGTAGTATACCTAAATACCAGTTCCGGCATTGGCTTAACAGGGTTTAATATGGCCAGATCTGTAAACACATTGTGTTCTACCAATCCGGAAACATCTGGCAGGCGGTAACTCACATTAAGTGCATCCAACCTTGGAAACTGTTTCTTCAAGCGCTCAAGATACCCTGAATAATCATCTTTATGCGTCCATAATACTTCCGACAAAGCTGTCATCCGCGGAAATATCATATAATCTGCGCGCCCGTCAGAAGGGATTTTCTCCGTCCAGGTATTGGCTTGCGCCCCTACTATACCCTTCGCTTCCGCCGAAGTAAGTTTTGCAGGGATAGGGTTAAAATGATAAACCTCATATAACGAATTGCGGTCAGGCTCATTATCAAAATATAAGGGGTTACCAGGAGACATCACCACCTGATTACCATTTTTTGCCGCTTTTACCGGCGCATCAGGCACCCAGGACCGCCAGTACATTACCATTGCCGTGGAGCTAATCCCATCTTCCAGTATTTCATCCCAGCCAATCAGCTTTCGCCCTTTAGCATTAAAAAACTTTTCCATCCTGTTGATGAAGTAACTCTGCAGTTCTGCGGTAGTATGAATATTATTTTTTGCCATTAACTCTTTACAGCTTGCGGCCTGCTCCCACGAAGTACGGTCCACTTCATCGCCACCGATATGGATATACTTACCTGGGAAAATATCCATAATCTCCGTAAAAACGTTCTGGGCAAATTCAAACGTGGTTTCTTTGCACGGGCAGATCGGCGTAGTAAATAATTTCCCCCATTTGTTTTCGCCGTTAGCTGTTAAAAAAGGGTAGCTATTAATTGCCGCCATCATATGGCCCGGCATATCAATTTCAGGAATAATGTCTATATGCCTTGCCAGCGCATACGCAACCACGCCCTTCATCTCCTTTTGTGTATAAAAACCGCCGTAAACCACCTTTCCATTTTTTTGTATAATATGTTTCGGGTCAATGATAAAGTCAGGGTTATCCTTTGCCTTCACCATACAGGCAGAATCCTGGTTATTGAAACTGCGCCAGGCACCTTCTTCAGTTAGTTTTGGATATTTTTTTATTTCAATTCTCCACCCCTGGTCGTCGGTTAAATGCAAGTGTAGTTTATTGAACTTATACAGCGCAAGCAGGTCCATGAACTTCTTCAGGTAGGCTATAGAAAAGAAATGCCTGGAAACATCAAGGTGCATACCACGCCAGGCGTAAGCAGGCGCATCAGCAATGCTCACTGCAGGCAACACCAGTGTTTTCAGCATTACCGGACTATGCTCCTTCACGGGGAGCAGCTGTCTGATCGTCTCCACACCTCTGAAAATTCCCGCAGGTTCCTTAGCGCTTAGGGTGAGCATACCAGTTGTTATCTTAAGTTGATAACCTTCTGGTGCTGTTATATTTGCATCATATTTCAGCACAATTGCGTTGGTACCGCCAGTGCCCTCCAGCCTTCGGAGCGGTTTTCCTAAATAAGGTGCCATCAGCAGGTTAATCTGTTCAACCTCATTGTCAAAACGGTGGCCGGCGGCAATAATATGCGTATTGGGGCTAATTGTAAATATTCCCTTTCCCGCTGTTATTGCAGAAGGATAAGGAATTAAAGGGAATTCGGGATTTGTTCCCTGCGCTTGTACATCGCTAAAAAAACCGCAGGCCGTAACAATGGCCAGACAGATAAATTTACGATAAGGTTGAATGTTCATATATATATTATTGATTCTTATTTGACAGACCTGCTTTAATAGATGTTGATTTCCCAGATTCCTGGCCGACCACTTAAAATTTTAACACGCAGGTAACGGGCCAATCCTGGTTTCACAGCAATCTGTGGGGAGCGGATTGCTGCCTCCCTTTGCACCGGGCATGTATCCCATTTTATCCCGTCAAGGGATCTCTCCAATACCCAGGTGTGACCAGATGTGGGCAGTACGAAAAACACCTCACAGGATTTTAGCTTCCTTGGTTTTCCCAAATCAAGCATTAACCATGGAGCTGCATCAGATGGATCAGCCATCCACCTGGTGCCGTTTTGCAGGTCCGCAACATTTTGAGGATTATAGCTCACCCTGCGTTTTACCATTGCGACCGGGAGTTCGGGATGCAATGCTTTACTGTCTTCATCGACCGAAATTTTGCCTTCAACCACTTTTTCAGGGCGAAAACTGGAAGCTGTTACTACCGCAGATGCTGCAAGATTGTTCCTCTTATCCCTGCTACCGAGATACCCAACCCCTTTATGATCTGGAGAGACGGGTACAATTGTACCATCGGCATTAAATTCCAGACGGTTTACGAAAATCTGCCTTGTGGTACCGCCTTCGCCATATTCGAGATACACAAAATACCAGTTATCAGTGCCAGGCATATTGAATATATTCCCATGTCCGGGGCCCCATACATGTTGCGTGGTGTCTGAGTATATAAAGATATTTTTTCCTGAGGGTTCTTCAAAAGGTCCCAGCGGGCCAGTTTTACTGATCATATATCCATTGCTATAACTGGCATGACCGGATAAGGTATAAAAGTAATAATACAAGCCTTTACGTTTAAACAGGCCAGGACCTTCAGAATAACCTTTGAACTTTGTGGGGATATCAATGGTTTTGCCTTTCAGCGTTAACCAGTCGTTGCTTAATGCTGCTGCTTTCCGCCTTCTCCAGTAAATAAATGCCTTTCCATCGTCATCTACAAAAGGTTCACCGTCTATATCGTCAATCAGTGGTTTTGTCTCGTCGTCTGCATTGTAATCTGCCCCAAAGTGCAGGCCTTTCCCATTCATAAAATTAAAAGGCCCTTCAGGCCGGTCGGCCGTCATAACGTACACGCCCATTTTATCATCAGGTTTTACGATAGTGATATACAGGTAATATTTTTCATCCTTCCGGATTACCTTTCCAGGCGCCCAATATCTGAAATAACCGTTTTTCTCTTTACCATCCTTATTTAGAAAAGTATATTTTTTATTCCAGTCGATCCCTGTTTCAAGCAGGCCTTCAAAATGCCAGTTTACAAAGTCGCGCGACTTCCAAACTACCGGAGGACCCATCTTGTCCAATCCCTGGTCTATATCTGTAGTGGCATACAAATAAAATGCCCCGTCAAAATTTACAATAGAAGGATCCGCAAGATGATCGGCAACAATTGGGTTGAAGTTAATTTTTGCTGGTACTTTATCCTGTGCTGCAACGGATGAAAACTGCCACAGGATTAGCGTGAAAACTGATAGTATCTTAGTATACATAACTGATTGTCTAATCGCATTCACTAACGCGTTAGCGTCTCATGTTTGGAGTTTAGGCCATTAATAACGCATAAATATAATTAGAAAACGTGTATGCCGCTGTAATTTATCAGGGTATAAGTGAAAATAAAGATGAGAAAAATACTGAAAGACCAGCTGAAATATCGGCTTACACTTCTAAAGCTTCTTTTAAAGGGCATCAGTAAAATAGTGTTTAAAAACATGAGGATAAGAGAAACGAAAAAATTAACCGTAATCAACAAAGTGCAAAAGAGAACGCTGAACAAGGCGGCCTGAACAAAAGCACCCGCCACAAGCCCATAAATACCTCCACATATTGCAGAAAACAGCAACATCCATAAACCATATATTAATCCCTTTTTCAGGTGAAACAGCACATAGGGCCCGGTAAGCAACTGTACATTTAATACCGTTTTTTCTGAGACCTTCTTTTTGCCTATGCGCTGATCCCTTTGCTGCTTTTTAAGTCGGGGCCACCATATTATAAAACCTGTAATGCATAATATCAACGGGATAAGCCCTCCAATCAGTGCTATGATTTTGGTCGGCATTCCCCCAAATGAACCATAATGTAACGGCGTTAACCAGCTGAGGTAAGCCAGGCCAACTTCGGGAAAGTCTTTATTACTGTTCAGCAGCACCTTGCCAGAATACTGATCCAGACTGAGCATCTGCCTGCGGCCCGATGAGGGAAAACCATCTTTCATCAGGTCCAAACGATAACTCCCCTGTTTATTTGCCGGCATTGCAACACCCCTTACTTCTGCTTCAGGCATTTGCAGGGATGCAATTTTAAGCACATTGGCCATATCTATTGGGCTCGTATTCTTTTGAAGCGTTGACTGTGCGTTCAACAGAGAAGCCACTCCTTTGGGCGACTCCCCATTTAACAAAAAAAGCAGTGGTATAAAAACCACTGAGAAAGCAATTAAAAAACCAGTAAGTGAGAGAACAATCACTACGGGTGCAGTGTAAAAACCCAGCACGTTATGCCAGTCATAATTCTGGCGTTTAAAACTCCCGCTAAATTTAATGGTAAGCATCTGCCGCAGGAATTTCCATTTTGCCGGTATCCATAAACGAAGTCCGCTGATAGTAAGAATTAGTAGAATCAGGGTGCAAATTCCAACAAAGTACCTGCCTATGACGGGTATAAATAATGAAACGTGCAGTTCAGTAACAATAGCGATAAAACTACTTTCGTAGTTACGGCGACCGACTATATTGCCATTATAAGGATTGATAAAAACCTGTTCTTCTGCTACTGTGTTAAACAGCTCATAAGTAGACCCAGGTTTTTTCTTTTCTGGTATAACCACATACGAATAATTCAGCTCCGGATATTTTTTATGGATAATATCCACTACCTGTGGGAAGCTCAGCACTTGTTTTTGCACAGGTACCTGGAACAACCCGGGATTCAATGCTTCATCAATTTCATCCTGAAAAGTAAGAATGCTTCCTGTTACCCCAACAAAAGCAACAATGATTCCGGCAAAAATACCAAGATATAAATGCCATTTCCCAAACCATCGCTGTTGATGTTGCGCCCAGTTTAACTTCTTCATATAGCCAGTTATTTAGATTGATTAAAAACTATAGCAAATAAAGCGAACTTAATTAAAGGAAACAAGCGCTTCATATTCATTTTTGAAAAATTAAGCTATAAAAGAAGAATAATTTGCCATCAGGAATAAATGACATATAAATAGAAAAGGCACAAAAAAGCCGCAAATGAATCAAATGCGGCTTTGTAGAAATATAAAACTTTAAATTTGAAATTATACCTTTTTTGGAGGAAGGTCAAATGCAATTGCCTCATGCTCAAAATGGCCTTTGTGGGCACCATCGCAGAAAGGTTTATTTTGAGAAAGCCCGCAACGGCAAATACTCAGGACTGTTCTGCCCTGTAATCCATAAGCGTCTCCGTTTTTATCAACGATTTCAAAATCGCCTTCTATTTTCAAAGAGCCGTTATTATTAATGGTTAGTTTTGTTTTCGACATTTATATTTTATTTGGCACAAAACTAAAACAATAGGTTTAATGCCCCGAATATGATTTCAATTTAGAAACATTCCGCACGGCAAATATAAAGCAGCAAAACACACTTCTAAAACTTAGCGTATAAAAAAAGGAGCCTCTTTTTGGAAACTCCCTTTTGTCTTTCTCCGTTATTTTTCGAGAGATCGCCAGTAGATATGTTGATAGCGAAAGATTACAGAATAAATAATCTTGGGTTAATTTTTTTTTGCATGCCAACCGGCAAGGTTCTTTTTAATGAATCAGTATTTTTAAACGATGTTGAATTAAGATCGTCCTGACTTTGTAATTGATCTCCGATGAATGAGGTTTCCTCTTGAAATTTGTCGCTGTTACTTTGAATTTTGATCTGATCTTTCATATACGTGAAGTTTTTTCAATAATAAAAACACGTCTCTGCCTTAAAAGTTTTTAAAGAAAATAAAATATTATAATAAATCAATTTAGTATGACAATCGGCTAAAAAAATATTTTTGCTGTCTCCAATTTTAAAGAAATTCAGTAATTTTAGGGTCTGATGAATGAAGGGAAAAATAACTCAAAAAAGGAGAATCTCATCAGGTGGATCAAGAGGGTCGGCTTTTGGGGTTTTTTGTTCTTCCTGGTGAAGGGACTAATCTGGCTCGCACTGGGTTATTGGGTTATTAAGTAGAATCTGCAAACAATCCTGATGCCCATTGGTTAATGCAGAAAATTAAGCATTATGAAAAATCAGGTTCCAGAACAGCATACAGGAAGTCAGATAGACACAACTGCGCAGGCTAAGTTTGCTTCTGCCGAAGAGGCAATAGCTTTTTATACGATTGCTAAAAACAGGTTGCTTAATGCTTACAAATGGGCAGAAATATGCCAGGTACCTTTATCTGTGTTTGCCTTAACCGACAGCCACGGTAATACAGTTGAACGCCCTGCAGAAGAAGGAGACTATCTGAGAATTGATATTCCCGGCCCCGGTACCCATTCGGGCGATGGCTTTGACTGGGTGAGGATCGAAAAGATAACCGAGGATTTTGCTGAAGGTGCTGCAACAACGAGTATGCAGGTAAGACCCGCTGCAAACCCAGCAAGTGCAGATACATCCACTGCCCATTTCTATACCGCGATGGCTACCTCAACATTCCAGGTAAAAAGGATAGGTACCATTGTATCTGCCGAAGAGCATGGCAGAAATGAGGTGCCCAATACAGACACCTCACATCTGGCAGATAACATACGGAACACCCTGGTGGGCTGGTCGGCTAAAATTGGCCTCTCCTATCCGCAGTGGAAAAGCCTTGTCAAAGGAATTGTCGAAACTGAGGCAAACTAATTAGCACTGTTTCAGTACGTCCTCTTTTATATTTTCAAGTATTGCTTTTGTTTCTTCGAAACTGGTATGGTGAAAGGCGTGCATCCCCATCCTTTTGGCAGTTTCAACCTGGAAAATCCTGTCATCAAAATAATAACATTGCTGAGGCCTGGCCTGTGCTACGCCCAAAGCAAGGGTAAATATATTTGGGTCAGGTTTACGCATTTTCACATCACATGAAGAAACAAAAGCATCGAAACACTCATGCAGTTTGAACTTTTTCACTCTGTAAGTATTGAGTTCTTTGCCTTCATTGTTGATGGAAATAATCCTGAAGCCAGATTCTTTTTTCCATTCTTTCAGCCATTGGAGCAAACCTGGCAGCTCTACCGATCTTGAGAATACAAACTCCTTAAAATCTTCGCGTGTAAATTCCCTGGGATGGTTAAAAACTACAGTATCAAGATATTCGTCAAGGGTAATGTTCCCAATCTCAAAAATATTGAATACATAGCTATGCAAGGTATTCAGTTCATCGTAATTGAGGCCAAATTTTTCGGCAGCAAGTTTCCGGGAATCGTTGCCCCAGCCATTGGTAAGTAAGACGCCACCAATGTCAAAAAAAATGATTTTAGGTTCTGGATATTCCATATTATTTTATCTATAGGTTATTTTCTATTCGTAAACTTAGCCAATTGTCCCCACTTTATTCCATTAATTGCAGCCAATATTCATGATCATCACTTTTTTGAAAAAATTCAGACAAAGCACAAAAAAACAGGCCGCCCATAAAGGACGGCCTGCTGAATTGGAGAGCGCTAACGAATTAGTTAAAGATATACCTCACACCAATTTGTGCCTGCCAGCGGGAAATCTGGTCAGTATTTGCCTTGGTAGA
>Ga0247815_10002670_pt1 | contig 13103 bp, 11 predicted proteins | sample UWRJL194509B1_FD_181014 | JGI IMG/M metagenome (GOLD analysis project Ga0247815, IMG submission 181014) | Plant litter microbial communities from Arlington Agricultural Research Station in Wisconsin, United States - UWRJ-L194-509B-1 | ecosystem: Environmental > Terrestrial > Plant litter >... | reverse complement strand
CTCGTCCCCTTCGGGGTGACATACGATAAAATTGGAACGATACAGAGAAGATTAGCATGGTCCCTGCACAAGGATGACACGCTTCGCTCAGAGTGGAGACCTTCGGGTCTGCAATATTTATGCTCCTTGAACGCGTGGTGTTTTGTCACAACGGCTGCGATTTGTGTTTACTAGTTGCTGGATTTAGCGACTTGTATAGCACGTTATTGGGTCTGCTTGCGAGCTGCAGACTGGCTACTCTCAAGATTTTTGGCTTCGCGTACTGGGATGGAAAATGACCCCGGATGACCTGTACCTGTGGCCGGCGCTTGTTTACTAATCGCGGAACCCTATGGCGACAAGCTCGAATCTGACGACGTAACGACGCTCCCCTGAGCCAATCGTGGTCAGATCGTTCAGTGCGACCCTTTACTGCCCGGCCATGCCCTGCCCCACCGTGGATCGAACCGGCCGTTGCCGCCTGCCAAACCGTGCTCGACGCTGCCAAACCCTGCACACATCTTGTTCGGTGAATCCTACCACCCTCGTCCCAGCCCGTCATGCCCTGCTTTGCCCATATTAACCCGAATTCCTCTGCCCACAAAGCCCGGCTCACTCCCACCTCCGCCGCCGCTCTCCTCTCCCCTCACACCCCGCCTCTACCCTCCACTACATAAACCACATATGAAAATGATTATAAAATAACGAAAATAATAACTAATTTCTGTCTGCAAGAGCATCCTGGTCGGACCCTGACTGCTCAACCTCATCTCACGGGACTCATTCTGATTGCGAGAATATACTTCTAGCTCTCACTAAAATTATATTTTTGCAGCTCTGATGATTCATTTTACATTCACTTTGATGCGGGGACGACTTGAGCGGAGCGAGGTTGAGGCAGGGATTTGACATGTTCGGTGATCGCGGTCGCCCGCTCCCTGCCTGCCAAGTTCAGACCTGACAAAGTGCAAGTCGACACCTTGGGCAGGGCGGAGGTTGGCCGGGCAGGTTGCCGAACGGGTTTTAAAGAGTGCACCACCACGTGCCCTCCGCGGCGTGCGCCTGTCACTTGAAAACGCTCGTGCAACCGTCTGGGTATATAACCTTTCATCATGCCCGTCTGCCATTCTGCGTCCGAGTTGCTCTCTCTCTCTCTCTCTCTCTTGCGCAACATCGGCTGTATCACGTTGGCCAGCACGCTCCATCTCTTCACCTACCGTCGATCTCAATACCACCTGACCATCATCCGCCGCGTTCCTTCTCCAACCATGGGCGCGCGCCAGTCTATCACTACCTCAGGCAACAACTCCAACGTCAGCAATTCTTATAGCTCCGGAAACATTGTCAACAACAATCATACCACCAACAACTTTTATGGCTGCCCCAGGCGGTTGCCGTGTAGGTGTTTCCTGATGATCGCTGCATGCCACGCTCGAGTTGACACAAAATGCAGCTCAGTCGACCGGCAGGGCCAATGACGACAACTCGAGCCAAGACGATCTTATATCTCTTGTTGGCCGAAACATTAACAGGGTGAATGAGACGGACGTGGAGTCGCCTGACGGGAGCGAGGGGTCAAGCGCCGGTCTAAGCGTCATGGCGGCCATCCTACTCATCGCTGCCGCAGGTCGTGCATTTTCCCCTCCTCCAAAGCCCTGCAGCCCCTGAAGCCACGCAAACGTCGGTCCTGCGTCTTGAACACTGGAGAAGAGCTACAAATCTACAACCGTCGTCTCGCCCTTCGCTTCAATCTGTTTGTAACAGCGCAACTTCTATTCGTTACCAAACCTTCGCATCTCTGCCTCCTCCTTCCCTTACAAAAGGATTAAAAGTAGCTGCACAGTATATTTGAATTGTTTTGCTATGTATTATGGGTCCTGAATGCGTCGGTTTGCTCTTACGTAGCAATCCTCGAGGAGGACATGGTTGCGAACAGAGACGAGAGACACGCATTTTGACATACAACGCGGTCAATAAAGAGCGAGATTCACTCCTTTGGTCCGCTGGCTGCTTGATCCTAGATAGAATGACCGACACTGAATGGAGAGCGGGGTGAAGTACTTTCCGGCGAGTTCCGGTAGTAGGTCTTTAACTCTGAGATTTGGACAATAAGCCGATTTAATCTGTGAAAATGAGCGGGTTATTAGAACTGTATATTTTAGCGCGCAAGTGAGAGTGGGCAATAGATATAATGTCCTCCTGCATGTGTTCGAGCTTGGCGGAACAAGATCATACTGAGCTTCCCAACGTCCGGCTTCAGAATTGGCCTGGAGCCACCGTTTACAATTCCAAGTCGTCTTCAATTTCCGCGCTTCAACAGTGGGATGTCACAATATATGACTGCCGGCTTTCTTGAAAGTCGCCGAGAGCTTGCTGGTCCGAGTGTCACTGGCAGCTACCACTGACCCACAGCAGCTCGTGCTGGGATCCAGAAGCTCGGCATCATGAGCCGAAATAATTTGCGTAGTTTCCAAGGCAAAACGGGAATAATTAATATCTTTCTGTCGTGTTGGTTAGCGTGGAATCATTGGGGGCCCCCCCCCCGGGGGGGGGGGGGGGGCTTTCCGAGTTATAACCGGCAATAGCGCTGCCAAACTGACGCTCTATTTGCTCGTACAGCTAGCGAATATGCTGTTCCGCTTCGTTGCCATGTTGTACGGTGGTGTGGCTCTTAGTTACCGACGGGCAGCAAGCAACTCCAATCAACCATCTCGAGTGCCATTTGTATATGCCGTACCGTGTCGCCTCTTTCTCGCGCAGGAATAAATATGCCGCTTGTATTACGCTGCAGACCTATGGCTCGTACGTCGAGGCGTTTGGCATATGCGGGTGGACCGTGGCACCGCACAGACAGCCGCCTCACACGTCCAGCATAGAGCCGATCGAAGTGAATAGCCCACTCTCACCTGTCTCCTATCGTCCTCGCCTCCTCGCTCTCCTACGCGTGCCACTCCATGTCGCCCTTTCCTTCTTGCTGCCTCTCTGGTATGACCTATCCCCCCTCGTTAACTCCATCCCCGACACAAGAAGAAGGACCTGATATTCCGGATTGGCGCATTGAGCGGTCCACCTAGCATATAGCGGATGATTAACCGCATAGAAGCATCTGTGAACCAGCCACGATACATTCAATGGATGTTCCGCCAGTATCCCGCAAGTGCTTCGGACATGGAACATCCGGGAAGTATCCATTCAGTGGGTTGTGAATGTATTTATTATAATTGAAGTTGCATAATAAAATAAAACATGCATGGGCCATTGAAACGATGCTTCAAGGATATTCGGTGCGCAGAACACTCATGGATTACACGTGAAACATCCATTGAATGCGCCATGGCTAGGTCACAGACGTTCCTATGCGGTCCATCATCCGTTATATGCTAGGTGGCCCGCTCAATGCGCCAATCCGGAATATCAGGTCTTTCTCCTTGTGCGAGCTGAGTCGGCCCACAGTTGGCCGTTTCTCAGAAACGCGCCGAACCATCTCAAGAGGCCAGCCACTGCCTTGAAGCCACGATGCGCACTATTTCTGAGTCGTATACCGACATATATAGCACAGCGCACTGCGATGTGCATCGTAATGGAAGGGCCCGCAGGTCCAGAGTCCATCACCACTTGGGCAAACGTACTATTCAATTTTACTGAGAAATGGTATGTCCCCTGATAGCGATAGTCGGTCCCGCACTGCATTAAGCGGCCAAGGAGCGTGCGGGTGACCGCGAGGTCTTCGAAGCTGCGCAATGACGAGTACACGGCGCATAATCCACTGCAAGCCTACGTCACACTATTCGTCGCCAAGGATCATTCAGAATAGCAGCGATGGTACCGTACCGTTACGAAGCTGCGATACAGGCCCAAAACAGACCTCTCGCCAACAAAAGGGCAACTTGGTTTATATACCGGTCGGCGGAGCAGCAGCTGGGCAGGAGATTAGCACGAAACAGCGATTCACGAACTACGGAGCAGGAGAAGAGGGCCTGCAGAGTCGGTCAGTGAGCTGAGACGCACGTGATGCTGGATGCGGCTTGAACGGCGTGGTAAGGGGGAGTGCTGGCATTGGCTGACGAAGCAAAGCAACCGCTGGGGGCTGCTGCGATCAGACCGCCTGGAAATCTATCGTCCCATGGCCGAACTGATGCAATTGAACTGATACGCGGGGCAATGGCGTCTCCGCAGAGAAGCCTGCAGTGCGGAGAGTTGCAGAAAGTGGACGGAAATGAAGCTCTGGGCAGCGGAGTGCCGGCTGCATGTGCACTCCAAAGGTGAGAGGGATCCCTGACCCCGACCGCGGAGTGACGATTGCACCCCAGAAGCCTCGTTGTTGCACGCAGCAAACCCAGAGATTACACACAGCAGGGTCAGCAGAGTAGCTAGCCCCAGAGAGCCAGCTACAGGGCCGGCGAAAGGTGCCACCGCCGATAGACACCGAGTAGTCAAAGATTGCATACGTCAACGCCGTTGAAGTCTGAGCAAACATTCGAAATTGGATATATTGCACGTCCATATTAGGAGCAGAGTGGCGCGCGTGTCAGCATTGGATACATTGCACGTCCAGATCAGGAGCAGAGTGGCGCGCGTGTCAGCATTGGATACATCGCACGTCCAGGTCAGGGGCAGAGCGAATACAAAACAGCTGAGTGCTTATGCACTACGCAACGCAACCAGAATCAGACATATTATTTCAGGGAAACACCATTTATCAGGGGCTATAATGATGGACCAAGCAGCACGTTTGAGTGGAGAAGTGATTGTTAAGAGAGATTGGGGCAAACAAAAGAGTCGCTACAGAGCGGATGTGCCAGATTCAAACGATTGAAGGACGCCGTTCAAATTTGAATATGAGTGCAACATATACGTGTGCGTGCCTTTTCAAACTCCCGGGTTTGCACCTGGATGATGGTGGAACCAGGCTGCCGACGACTCAAACAATTGCCGGTGTAGTCATCGTGAAGATTTTCAACCCACGAATCCCTGAAAGCAAACAACCGCCCCATGCATCCGATTGATCGGCATGAAGCAACAGTGATCAAAGACAAATGAATTTGCTACTTGATCGACGCAACGCGGCAGCGTTCCTGCGCATGATCTGAAACACAAACACATGTGTCTGCAATCAAGTTCCTTAGCCGGCTCTGTGACTGCCTGTGAGTTTAGGTCATGCGCTGCACGGCGGAGTCGGCCGGTCTCCCGTAGTGTGCACTCGCCACGCGTTCAAGTCCCGCAATGTCCCGTTTGTTCCCGCACAAGAACCCAACACGTTGTCTCCGCGTTAATGCCTGTATCCGGATGGTTCAATTCGCCCCCACCTTGCTTTCCTCTCGCTCTCAGCATCTCCCAATCACTCCAAATTGAACATGGGCTCGCAACACTCGACTACGATAATTTCTGGTGACAATCCCAACTTCAATAATCTGTCCAGCTACGGCAGCATCGTGAACAATAATCATATCACGAACTATTTCGATGGAATATGCAAGGAATGCTCGGGGCGATCGTCGTGTGCGTTTTCTGTGCAGCTATCATTCCAGTTCCGTTGCCTAGCCTGACATGAGATGCAGCTAGCAAGAACGCCCCGAGCAACGATGAGGTAGTAGGTGTTGGTAGTAAAACTGGGGACAGTGCGAATGAGCCAGAGCTGGCGTCGCCTGGTGCCGGTGACGGGCCCAGCGGCTCGAGTTTAACTGCCGACTCGCCGGACGGAGAAGGTCTCTCGCCCGAAGTTCGCATCGCCAATGACACCGGCAACAAAAGTCGCCTGCGTCGCTCTGCTGGGGCATAGCTACCAGTTAGAGACGAGGTATTGTGCAGCAGACACTAATATCCGCCCGAGCTGGTCTTCTCTCCTTCCCAACACAACAACCCTTGATTGCTAAATATACAAGACCTCAACTATTTTGGCTCCAATAAATAGAGGTCGTGTCAGTTCACTGGTACGAATGAGCTCAGGAGCACGTGCATTATTACGCCAATTCACAAGAGTCAGCCTGAGCCTCTGAGCGCGACTGTCCAGGCTCAACCAGCTCAATTAGCTCAACCAGCTCGTTGAGCACGAGAATAACGCGTTTTAGTACATGAGAGCCTTGCGTTCATTGGCTGCGGTGCTGCACATTTGTTGCGGGCACAGTAGCGCGGTTGCGGTCAGGGCAGTGCCTGCGCGAATGCACAAATGGACGCCATTGCGAACAGAGACGGGCAGCGTACAGTCTGAAACTGAATGGGGCCAATTTTTTCAACGCAGTTCTGCTAAGACCTATTGGTAGCTATGCTAAAGGGTCGCACTGAACCTGAGGGAATGCAGAGTACGGCGCGCCCCGGCCCTCGTCATGCTTTTGCGGCGACGAAGTCGACCGATTCTTGTACACAGGAGCAAATATTCAGGCTGCGCGTTACGGCGCGCAGACCGCGTATACAGCACATGATGAAATCGACCCAATCATAAAGGGCGACGAGGCGCCCAAGAAATATCTGAAGGGGGGCTCCACGCAAGCCAGGCTTGCTCATTTAAGACTGCCAAACCGTTCTTCGGACTCATGTCCTGCTCGTAGACCATTCAGGTCTAGCATAGCATGCTGCGGGCAGATTGCATGATAATGAAGCACGGCTGGCGCACCAAACGCATTGGCGCAAAGTTGCAAACGCCACCCAATGCAGCGCTCATACCACCCTTATTGCCTGATTTAATCATTATGGTTGTAGCCGGTGTCTTTTCGAAGCCACTCAGCTTAAGGTCGTCTTCCTCGGGTACGGAGCTGAGCTGTTTCAAACGACGATGTTTGGTAGGCGCGATTCGATTGGTGCAGGTTCCAGAAGGCTACTGCCGACGAGCTTGGCGGAGATTGAAGGAGCTAGGGAGGAACGGGCAGTGACGGAGCAAGCCGTCAGTGTGTCCAGTGGGGTACTGAGGGTTTTGGGGTGTAGAGTATGCGGCCTGGTCGCATCAGTCGCGCACAGCCATTGATCTCGGACTTCTTCTCCGCGCGATAGAGAGCGAGCTTGAGCCGGGCTCACAACGCTCGGTGTCGTGTACAGTCTCTGGAAGCTGCTACTCGGGTACATCAAGACGCTAGAAGATGGATCAGCGGTCTTTGAACACGGCGCTGTCAAGAGCCAGCTGGCCGCAACGTCTTGCAGCCCAAGGCTGCACAGTGCACATACAGAGGAGCCTTTAGAGATGTTTCCGCGGGCGACTTCTTCAGTGAGGACAACGACAAGGTTTTTTTACACGGCGGTGTATCCTGCTACAGGAACATTGTATCCTTAGGAAGGGCTCTTCGAGCTCGAGTCGCGCTTCTACCCAGAATCTGGGCTACGATATTGCAGTACTTGTTTTTGGCCTTGCCGCACATCGCGACATAATGCTAGCGCTCATTCCTGCGTCCCCTTGCGTCCCATGGCATAAAACCCTACCTCACATGTGCGTCTCACTCCGTCGTCGGTGTGCCATCATCCGAGCCCAGCTGATCGAGCATGCCCGCAGCTTACTCTCTCCCCGTGAATCCTCGTCCTCTATATCCCACAATCAAGCCAAGTCTCTCGAAAATATGCCCGCGACTAGTGGCGACCTCAACTTCAACAATCTGTCTAACTATACCTCCGTCTTCCCCTACTACTTACGTTCAACTCACATACTGGGCCGGCCTGTGGACGCCCCGAACTCATTCTGTCACCAATCGCTATCGCGCTCAGGATTGCGGGGGCCTGTGTCGAGGACTACGTGCGTTTACCGTCGAATTCATCCATCACCACCGTAGCTGACGCGTCTCTCATATGCAGTACCACCATCCGACAAACATTATGACTGGGTTGGCCACTGATATATCTTCTGCATTGGTGGCGTGGCAGGTTTATTGGGCCGTCGCCGTTAAGACGTATCGCGGGGCCTGGAACAAAACAGCTCAGATCGGCTATTGGACCAAGATCGCTTTACGACGGGAGGATGTGGTGTCGAGGTCAGGCTTCGAGCTGGCCAGCGTAGACGAGCCCGATGAAGAGACGGGGCGGGCTCGGGGGAGACACAAAAGTGTAGCATGTCAGTCCCAGTCAGCCCAGCGTGAACCCGCAACAAATCTACTAAATAAAAGTTATTGCCCGATGGTTGTCTTTATGTTTGTCTTTTCTGGATCATCTGCACGCATCACATACGTGCCTTACCTGAAAGTCAAACTCGTTAAGTTGCGGGAAACCGTCTCCAGCTGACAGTCACAGGCCTGCTCCCTCTCACTCTCGTCCCCTTCGGGGTGACATACGATAAAATTGGAACGATACAGAGAAGATTAGCATGGTCCCTGCACAAGGATGACACGCTTCGCTCAGAGTGGAGACCTTCGGGTCTGCAATATTTATGCTCCCGGAGCGGGCAAAAGTTCAATGTATAGAATGTAAGTCGTTGATGGTAATAAAATGCCAACGATAACCACAGTCAAATTTAATATCATCTTGTGCGTATTATAGTAATTGAAATGGGGTGGGTATCACTGTGTGGCAGTAGACAATGAGGTCCGCTGAATGCACTCTTGACTCGTTCCCCTCTGCGTGACCGAGGCTCGAACTATATCTCCGCTCGCAGCGCACACTTCTTACCCAGCCTGTTCCAAAGCTGCTACCCGAGCACAAGATACTGAAGATGGTTTAGTCTTTTTGCATGTGAACCAAGACATTGACCGCACTTGCCATCTGGAGACTGTGCGGGGAGATATCCGCCAAGGCAGCAGCGTAAATTACGTGATAATCCCAGTTGTCCCACGACCCAGCGCCTTGTTGAGGAAGGCGCATTCTGTAGAGTCTTGGTAGACGGCAGCGAACCCGGTACTTGTTGAAAACGCATAGAGGGATACTGATTGGTGCCTTGCCCTAATCAATCTATCATATTCAGTTCGCTGCGGCCGCACACCGGAAAGACGTACTCGGTACTGCCAGTGCAAGCTTCTAGATCGGGTGGCGGGTGAAAGCCTCGACGAACTATAAGGTGGGGAAGTAGCCAAATAATATATACCATAACGGCCATGATTTGCTACTGCTAGCTCCTCTTGACGCTCCCTTCGAGGGGCCGAAATATGGTTTCGCTACAATTCTTCAGCAAGGTGTCGTCAACCGAAGACACAAAGAAGCCAGACATACCCCTTTCTAGCGCAGTTCCTCGCATGCTGATATGATGGAAGACCGTTACTGGCGACAATGCCCAGAATTCGCCTGTTTGCTGTTGGTGATCTTGAGGGCAGCGTGCGACATGTCTCTGCGTCCTGTTGTGCACGCGCTGGAGCCTGATCACGCTATTGCCATAGATGCGAGCGAGCAGGTGCACCAGCTGATTGGTCTCCGAGAAGCTGTCGACAAGCAGTTCTCCTACCGCTGGGTTGACCAAGCGAATGTCAAATTGTTCCGACCTGCCAGCGTCCCACGAGCTCGTGCTCGCTCCTGGGACTATGTCAATAGCTGGTATTGGTGACGAAGGTACGTTCGAGGTCAGCGTCGAATGTCGTTGTTGTTGCAGATTCCGTGATGACGTTCACCCGGTCGTATATACCGCCACAGAGGTCAAACGAGGAGCAAACTATGGCGGCGAGAAGGGCATGGTTGCCAGTGCATTGAATCGCCTGTCCATGTCCACGCTGAGAACGACCTGATTTGAGACATACGGCTCGGAGCAGTACTTGACAAGACCCATCAGCGATTGCAGCATGCTGTAGTCCTCCTACGGCGGTTTATCAAAATGGCGGGCGATCCAAACGCCTGTTCAAAAGAGACCGGAGGTGTGCTAAATCGCCGCGTGTTGCCTCAGGTTAACGTTGCGGCTGGGTTAACAGGTTGCGTGGTTCACTAACTTTGGATACTGTGCTGGCCAATCGAGGTTGTTTTGCGAGGGCGAGCAGGGTCACGCAGAAGCCGAGCACAGCTTGCCAGCGATCCAAGCGCAGTGAGAAAAAGTAAACACGCGGCGCGCGATCGAAACAAACTGGAGATTCGCGATTCAGCGTCGTCGGCACGAAAAGAGGAAGAGACACCGGGTAGGCGTACCGGTATTGGAGTCCTGACGAGTGGACACTCAGCACGTCGCCGCAGTTCAACCAGTACATCCCAACGAGCCAGAACGACAATATTGCTGATAAGGGTATCCGAACCGCATGTTACAGCGCGCGCGAGGCACATATATGGTACATATCAGAAACCGACCCAACCAAACGAGCGATGGGGTGTCCAAGAAATACACAAAAGCGAATTGAGCAAGCTCCCACATGCTACTCATCGAACGCCGCCGAACCATTCTTCGGGCTCATAGCATACTCCTCGACGGTATGTCCGTCTGTGAAGAACACGCTACGAACGAGCCGTACGATGAAGAAGAACAGCAAACGCAGCGAACGCACAGGTGCAAACGCCACCTCCATACAGCGCTCGTACCACTCTGGCTGCACGTTCTCGTCGTCCGAGTCGTAGCCTGCACCATCGAGGTCGCTCAAATTGAGCTCGTCCTCCTCGGGTATGCGGCTGAGCTGTTTCGAGCGACGGTGTTTTGTTGGTGGGCGTGATTTGGTAGGTGCCGGTTTCGAGGGATTGTTGCCAAAGAACCGGGTGAGGATGGAGGGAGCAAGTGAGGGGAGGGCGGTGGCGGGACGAGCGGCCAGCGCGTCGAGTCGGGCTTCGAGAGTTTCGAGACGTTTGGAGTTTGCGACATGGTCGGCGTCGGCCTTTCGGACGGCGCGGCGGACAGCCTTCTCGGACGCCTCTTCTGCGCGGTCAAGGGAAAGTTTGAGTTGTTCTGTATCTGCTTGCAAGGTGTCGTTGTCGTCCAGGGCCTCTGAAAGTTGTTGCTCGAGCGCATCGAGACGCTGGAGGATGGATCGACCGTCCTTGACGCTGCCAGTGGCTGGCTGACCGGCATGTGCAACGTCCTGCAACTCGAGAGTACGCACACGAAGAAGCGTGACGAGATGTCTCCAAGGGCGGACGCCTGCAGCAAGTACGAAGACGAGCGTGGAGAACCAAGAGATGTACTCCTGGCCTAACAGGGCTCCGGAGATTGTACGGAGGAGGTATCCGCCGAGCAGCGGCGATGCAACTGTGAGCGTGAGGTAGAAGAGCGCGAGAGCGTGTAGTTCGCTCTGTGCGCGCACAGCCGGTCCGTCAGGGTTGTCGGTTGTAAGTCTGTGATGCTGGCGGTGTGGCCGTGAGAGGTTGTACAGGTCCCAGGGGACCTTGATCAGCTGGTGGAGATAGTAAAGCATCATCAACAAAAGCAAGAAATCGCGGATGTGTTCGCCGCCGGTGACGAGTGAACCGAGAGCTGGTGCGAGTGCGAGAACGAGCGGGGCGTCGAACCATGCTGATGAGGCGTGTGCATCGCGCGGTGGCGCGTCTACAGAACCAAACGAGGTCGTAGAGTCGCGTCGACGAGACATTGTAGATGACCGACGCCGAGCATGACCGAGTGGGGAAGTGGGCTTGTCGTGGGTCGGCGGCGGCGACTTGGAGCCAGAGGCACGCGGGGTGGCGCCAGCACCGAAAGCACTGGCGCTGCCGTTTCCAGCACCAGTAGCCATCTTATTCAGGGATTCGTCTGTGTCTGTGCGTCCGAGCGATGCGAGGCCGACTCGCGAGCGTAGCATCGCACCGCGACAACGTAAAGGCAAAGGAAGAGAAGGGATCGGCACCTGTGACGCGACCACGAATTCAGCCGGCTTCGCGGCTTGAGCGGCTGTCTGTTGCATCATAATGAGCGAACCGAATTCTTGAACATGTTGCGAGAATATGAGAATTCTGCATTTTTTTTTAATGGTCTAACGATCACTGGGAGCTCGTCAGCATTCTCACTCTGCTGACCACTCGACTCTTGGTCAGCTTGTGCAGCCAGCCACTCATTCTATAAGATCTTCAACATCCCTAATATTCTCATTGTAGTAGTTCAACCTTGCCCCATGGTGTTGAGTGTTTGTGGAGAGGTGGTCATGTGAGGTTTCCAAAAGTGGGCGGCGCGCTCCGGTGGTGCGATCCTTTGTCTCCTCTTTCGCAGCCCATGTCGGACGGAATCAGGTTTGTCTACTTCACACTCTCATTATAACACATCTCACAATTGTGATTAGGTTACGGGCGTCATGGGCTGCGAGCCTGAATGAGGCAGAGTCGTCGTTCCGTGCGCTTTCTGGCGCAGGCAATACCTGGCAGCGTGTACCGATTCCCAAACGCGAGTCTTCTATCAGCTCGAGTGCTCCTCCAACACCTACATCTGTTCGCGAGGCTTCTGACCTTGCTATTCACCGCAAGAGCGCGAAACGTGGTGATGTCTACCGCATTGCTCTTGACTTGGAGCCAGAACCCACACTGGCCAACCTCGATGCCTGGCGCGCAGTACTGGCAACACCCGAACTGCGCATGGAGTGGGACCCTGCAGTCGAGAGCGCGCGGCTAGTCGAACTGTTCGACCTTGAAACTCGCATATCCAAGACCAACTTCACGCTCGGTTGGCCTGCAAAGTGCGTGGCGCGTGTCCGACGCGTTAATGTTAACGGAGCGCTGACGCTTCCAACTCCAGTCCACGCGATGCTATTACCATATCACGAACGTTGCGCAACGCAAACACGCTAATCGACATCTCGACCAGCTTGCCAAGGTCACCAGACGAACCTGCGTACCTGCGTCCAGCGCCTCCCTATGTACGGTCACATATCCAGCGTGCGTGAAGACTTCTCCTCGGGAATGCGGACCTTGTATTGACTGACAGACTGCGCAGTATTTGCGTGGTGCATCCAGTTGCCGCAGGCACAAGCAGCTCAGGAGCCCCGACGCCCGCCACGAATCCGCGTCACCTGCTTTTGGCAGCATGACCTTCGTACCGCTTGGGCCATTGGCGCTCCTAATCTCGCACAGACGCTGCCGGCCATGCTGCAGGGTCTCGTCGCGACCGTTCGTACTCGTGGGCTGCGCGTACCGTTCCTGAGCGGGTTCGGAGCCGGCGTTGGAGTGGAGAACATCGCCTTTGACGTCGCTCGAGAGGCGCTGCTTGTTGACTACCACATCATTCCGGACGAAGATGAAGAACCGCCTGCTGCGGGAATGAGCATGGATGCTATTCGCATTCGACGACGACTGCATCGCGGTGTCGAGGTCTTATTGCCATCGCCGACAGAGTT
>Ga0247815_10002668_pt1 | contig 13107 bp, 12 predicted proteins | sample UWRJL194509B1_FD_181014 | JGI IMG/M metagenome (GOLD analysis project Ga0247815, IMG submission 181014) | Plant litter microbial communities from Arlington Agricultural Research Station in Wisconsin, United States - UWRJ-L194-509B-1 | ecosystem: Environmental > Terrestrial > Plant litter >... | reverse complement strand
CGGAACTGCTCCGAAGAGGTGTCGTAGCCGTAGGCAGCATAGTACTGGATGAAGGCGTCGAGTGAAGCCGGTGGTGAGGCCTGCATACCAGCCGCAGCCCCATCTTGCGGCTGCGAGCCGTCCGGCTGCTGTGGTTGATAGTTGTTGTAGCCGGCGTATGCGCCATACATCTGCGCATGCTGGGCCTGGTCGAGGACTGCGCGCGCCTTTGCATGCTCACCGCGCACGACTTCGAGGAGGTCGTCTGTGAGGTCTTTTGCGCGTGCAACTTGGCCGTCGTCCGGGCCTGTGATATGAATGTGCATAGGCTCCTCGCTCTCGCGGCCGGTCTCCTGGTCGAGGAATCCAGAGCCAAGACCTTTAATTTGAACGCGGGTGCCTGTCTCGGACTGAATGTACTTGACGAACATGCCGCCGGGGCCGACCACCTTTGCGCGGACGTTGAAATTGCGAAGCATGTCGAGACCGATGATGACTTTCTCCTCGGGCCATTTGCGCCGCTCAGGCCGCCGCCTGTCCTCAACAAGGGAGCCAAGTTCTTGCGCGAGCAGGTCGTTGACGCGGTCGACTGCATTTTGGAGTACTTGGCGGGTTGAGGCAGAGATGTGGATGTACAGAGGCGGGTTGCCGTCTGTCGCCTTGGACCGGTCGGGATACCAGATACCCTTGGTGGTGACTGACGCGCCAGTGGCCTCTGCAATGTCCTGCTGGGTCTGACCCTTTGTCAGCAGGTAGCGGTTGCGGACGTCGTTGATGTCGATGTCGTGTGTGAACTCTGCGTCGTGTGTCTCCTTTGGCGCGAGTGCACCCGTTGCACTGAACTGGGCTGCGATTTTAGCAGCAATAGCAGCTGCAGCAGCTGCAGCGTCATTGGCGGTCTTATTGCTGCCGTCATCTGTCTTTTTGGCGGGTGGCTCCTCTGAAGGGCCATCGTTCGGGCCCTGTTGGTCCCACTTGCGCTTAGTCGACGACATCCAGAAGAGTCAAAGTGCTAGAGCGGCAATGGCCGGCGCGTGCGCGTTACGCGTCCTCCTCTCTCTCACTCTTCCCATGTCCGACAACAAACCAACGCTCCCCGTCGCGCCCGTCCGCGCTGACGATCCTAAGAATAAGGACAAGAAAGACAGCGAGGCAGCTCCGCCAAAGGACGGCAAGGATGCAAAGAAACCAGATGAGCCAGAGACCGAGCTCAGCGAGGAGGACATCGCCTTGCAGAATGAACTCGAAATGCTTGTTGAACGCCTCAAGGAGCCTAATACAGCTCTCTATGCCCCTGCACTCGAGACCCTTCGCACTCTCATTCGCACCAGCACGTCGTCGATGACATCCGTCCCCAAACCACTCAAGTTCCTCCGCCCACACTACCCGGCACTCCAAACCCTCTACGACTCATGGCCTGCATCGTCAGACAAGGTAAGCATCCCGAGACGCGTCGCGATGCTCGTGTCTGATCCCTCTCGCCAGTCTCTGTTCGCAGATATCTTGTCTTGCCTTGCGATGACCTACTCCGATACAGAGCCCCGTGGCACCCTCCGCTACCGTCTCCTCTCCAGCGATGCCACTCCTCCAGGTCTCTGGGGACACGAGTACGTTCGTCATCTTGCTGCAGAACTCGGTGAGGAGTACAATCTCCGCATCGAGCAGCCAGATATTCCCTCGACCATCGCCGCCGAGACGGACCAGCTCCATGGTCTCGCACTTGAATGTGCCACTTTCCTCTTGCGCCACAACGCAGAGGCAGATGCAGTCGACCTACTCGAAGAGCTCGAGATTGTCGATCGGATCGCGGACCTTGTCGACAAAGACACATTCGCCCGTGTCTGCATCTACATGGTTTCGTGTGTGCCACTTCTCGCCCCGCCGGATGACGTCTCCTTCCTGCGTACGGCTCACGCCATCTACGTTCGTAACGATCGTTACCCAGAGGCCATCGGTCTCGCCATCCGCCTCGGCGATGCTGACCTCATCCGCGCCGATTTCAACGCTCCGGCCAACCCAGTCATGCGGAGGCAACTCGCGCTCATCCTCGGCCGCGCCCACGTTCCGCTCGAATGGGTCCAGCCTGCACCAGAAGACGCTGCCGACGATGATGATGCCACAGAGCTGCCAGAGGACATCGTCAACTGTCTGTCCAACACGCACCTTGGAACGTTCTTCAAGGCATTCGGCAAGGAGCTCAACGTCGTCGAGCCCAAGAGCCTTGAGGATATCTACAAATCTCATCTCGAAAACACACGCGTCGCCGCCAACGTCGACTCTGCCCGCGCAAATCTCGCAGGCACTTTTGTCAACGCGTTCGTCAACGCAGGCTTTGGCAACGACAAGCTGATGGTCGAGGCGCCCGAAGGTGCCAGCTGGGTCTACAAGAACAAGGACCACGGCATGATGTCGGCGGCCGCATCGCTCGGCCTGAGTTTGTTGTGGGACGTCGAGGGTGGCGTGGACCACGCAGACAAGTACACGTACTCAAACGAAGAGTTCATCAAGGCTGGCGCGCTGCTCGCAACGGGCATTCTGCACTGCGGCGTCAAGACTGAGGTCGACACTGCGTTCGCGCTGCTGGCCGAGTACGTCGACAACAAATCAGTCCCGCTCAAGACGAGCGCCGTCATTGGGCTTGGCCTCGCGCACGTTGGCTCGCAGCGCGAGAATATCGCAGAACTGCTACTCCCGCTCGTGTCGGATGACAGTGCCAGCATGGAGATCGCATCTCTTGCCGCACTCGCGCTCGGATTCGTGTTCGTTGGTAGCTGTCACGGCGAGATTACGGGGACGATCCTGCAGACACTGATGGACCGCGACGAGGCACACCTTGGGGAGAAGTGGGCACGGTTCATGGCGCTCGGCCTGGCACTGCTGTATCTCGGGCGTCAGGATGCGAGCGATGTGACGCTCGAGACGCTCAAGACGATCCCGCACGCACTGGCCAAGCAGGCTCAGATTCTTGTCGAGGTGTGCGCGTTTGCAGGCAGCGGGAACGTGCTCAAGGTGCAGAGCATGTTGCACCATTGCTCGGACCATGTCGACGCCTCGAAGGAGGACGATACCTTCCAGGCATTCGCGGTGTTGGGAATTGCCCTCATTGCAATGGGAGAGGATGTCGGTTCGGAGATGAGCTTGAGGCAGTTCAACCACTTGGTAAGTTTAGCCGTTACACTCTGTTGACCAGTCGTGTTTAACGTATTACTCTAGATGCATTACGGCGACCCAGTCATCCGCAAATCCATCCCGCTTGCACTCGGTCTCCTGAGCGCATCCAACCCACAGCTGACGATGCTCGATACGCTCTCGCGGTATAGCCACGACTCGGACCTGTCCGTTGCACTCAATGCTATCTTCGCTATGGGCCTCGTCGGCGCCGGCTCAAACAATGCGCGCCTCGCGCAGATGCTACGCCAGCTCGCCGGGTACTACCACAAGGAGCCGGATTGCCTGTTTATGGTGCGCGTCGCGCAGGGCCTATTGCATATGGGCAAGGGCACACTGGGCGTGAACCCGTTCTTTGGGGACCGCCAGGTCATGAGCAGACCCGCCGTCGCAGGGCTGTTGGCAACCATCATGGCGTTCACGGATGCGAAGCAATGTATGTGCACTTTCTCCTCCTCCTGTCCAAGTACTCACTCTTGCTGGATCCTGCAGTCGTGCTGGACAAGTCGCACTGGATGTTGTTCTTCCTTGTGACGGCCATGTACCCGCGCTTCCTCATCACGCTCAACGAGGAACTCGAGCCGCTACCGGTCACCGTACGCGTCGGTCAAGCCGTCGACACTGTCGGACAAGCCGGTAAGCCGCGCACGATTAGCGGCTTCCAGACGCACTCGACACCCGTACGGCTGGGTACAACGGAACGCGCGGAACTGGCGACAGAAGAGTGGGTACCGTATGCATCAGTGCTCGAGGGCCTCGTCATCTTGGCCAAGAACCCAGGGTATGAGAACGAAGACAAGATGGAGCACTAGATTATGCATGGTGCCGGTTTGTTCGTCTCTCGTCTTGTCATCTGGACTTGTCTGTGGAACCGAAGTAAAAGGTAGACAACCGCTGTATCCTGAAATCTAATTCCCTTTTCCGTCTGAATCGTGGCAACATGTTAATGCGTGGGACGGTGAAATAGTATGCGTGACGCGGTAAGGACTAGTACGTTATGCAAATTCTGGTGTGTCACGAAAGAACCGGCGTGTCAACTCCGCTCATTGCGCTCTTCTTTTTCCCGTCGGCGAACCGTCCCTTTCCGGCTTCCCCATCTGCGATTGACCTCGTTTTAAACAATTTGCGATGGCTGCGCGACTCTTTCGCGTCAATCTATTGACACGACTAGGCCATGCACAAGCTTGTGCTGCTGCAGCTAGTACACGGCTGCCTACGCGCGTGTTCCTACACTTATCTGCACGAACCGATGAATCCGCGGATCTGGAGGTGCAGGTTTTACCTGCCGCACTACCTCTGGCCGAGCCAGCGCCAGCTCTCGCGGCGTCTGCGTCGACCGAGGAAAAATCTCTGGACCAGCTCATCACGAGAGCAAATAAGGCCAGAAACATGCATGATATGGAATGGATTGTTCTACGTCTCAAAAACAACTGGGAGATCGACGAAACAACCTGGCCACGCTGGTCCGCCGTGATCGACACTCTCGGCGCGCGTCACGACCCAGAAATGCTACATATGCTCATGCGTTGTCTACTCTATGGGAAAGCCGAATTGAGGCGACGCTACCTCTGCACCGACCAGCTGGGCGAGCGGATTTACGCGTCGATTATCAGGGCCCAGTTCCTGATCAATGGGCGAACGGACCAGGCCAATGTGCGCATCAAGCATTGTGTCAACCAAGCCCGCCTCCAACGCATACGCTGTGACGGCATTATAAATGACACGCTCGTCGAAAACAGCCCAAATGGAATGGGAGGTGGAGTTCAGAGAATGCTGCGCCGTGCTGCTGAGGACCCGAATGTCTCTCCTCGCAAGGCCATGCGCTTCCTGGCCCAATTGCGAAAAGGCAAGTCACTCGACGAAGTTTTTCCTCATGCCGAGCATCTGCGAGGGCGCATGATGAAGGATATGTTCCCTCAGTTCAGGGACGGCCTATTCACAGCCTTGCTCGCTCGCGACGCGTACAACCCCGAGGACGTCGAACGCATCGGAACGCTCTTATCTCTCCCACTCGAGCAGAAGCATTGGATCGAAGCAGCTCGGAGAGCTCTGCAGGCTAACGACGGTGCAGCAGCGCTCCACGTCCTTCGCCGCATGTATGACTCCAACTTTGCACCAGAAAACACTCTAGTCATCCGAGCAATCGAGTTGCACATGGCTCCAGAGCGGACACCCAACGACGAAGAAATTCAGTACGCCGTCGACATCATGCGCCTTCATATCGCGCGAGGGCTGCTGCATGACGGTGCACCGATCAACTTGTTGTTTGCATTGGCACGTCAGCACAACTTCCCCGATCGTTTAGGCGCAGTGCGCGAGATCATTGATACATATCATCTTCACCGTTGCCTGATTATTCTCCGAGAGCCCATTCTATCACAGACACTGACGGAGGTCCTACTCAGCAAATCGCACGCTGAGGCGGTCGATGCCTTTGCGCGATACGTCGCGTCCCCGAATCGAGAGCGAATCGAACTCATCACCCGAGCAATTCTAGAATTGCGCTTCGCCGATGCTCAAATACTGCCCATCGAGATATTCGACCGCCTCTTGCACCTTCACGTCGCATTTCACGGACGCTGGACTGCTGATGAAATCAGTTTCTACCTTGACCGCGTACTCGCGGTCCAGCAGCGGCTTCTTGTCGCCGATAGCGGTTTCCACAGCCTTGAACCGCACTTGACGGAGCAGATATCCCCAGAGTCGTTACTGGACACAGCCCGGAAGGTCGAAATGATGCTGGTGAAAATACCGCGAGTCGAGGAGAAGACACCAATCCTCGCTCGCCTGGCTGCCATTTTCAAGAACGCGGGGGCCATAGAAGACTTACAACGTCTTGAGAGCCTCCTACGCGTTCCGGAGGAACCACGCGGCGGCTGGCCGGCATGATGAACAACCCCGCTTGCTGTACAGGTGCCGACAGAGCCTAAGATATTCTGACTGGGGCTAGAACCGACATCGAGCAGGATGGGATACTTGGATTAGGATACGTTTGATCATTCCAGTATTTTTATGCTGAAAAGACACTTTCGGTATTCTCGACGTATGGCGAGCATTACCTCAAAAAGATCAACAGGGTTGAGGCGGCCGTGTACCCGTGCACACAACACAATGAGTGGCCAATGGACATCGCTATCGACAGATCATGACGAGCGTAATCAATGATTTTCATTCCAACTTCAGCGGGGCCAGCTACGATGTTTTCGCCGCAAAGTCCGGTAAAGTCTTCTCCAGTTCCAAAAGCTGCTCAAGATGCTTCATCCCAGGAGACTGTAGCTTCTCCGCAGATGCGGCCAGCAATGGACCACGAACGGCAGGACTACCATACCCAAACGCTTGAGTCACCACGGCCTTCACACCACCGATTCCTCCGATCTTGCCAACAGTCCAGTCGGCGTGGACGAAGATATCCTGTATCTTCTTGGCTCCGGCCACATCACCTTCCTTCCAGAGCTCAAACAACCGCGTGCAAGCCTTTGGAGCGATATTGGCGAGGGCAACAATGCCACCAGCTGAGCCAGAAAGCAATGATGGGAGGAGAACGTCCGATCGGCCGCTAAAAGGAGAGAACTGCGAGAGAGGGAAACGCGTCGTGAGGCGACCTAGCTTGCCAATCTGCCCGCATGAAAGCTTGACCCCAAGGATATTGGGGTCTTCTGCCAGAACAGCGAGGACATCAGAGTCGAGGTCCTGTTAGTAGAAACTTGTTCAGCAGTGCCCAGAACAGCATTCTCAGGCTCACAATGCCAGCAGTCACGACCGGGAAGTTGTAGATGAGGCATGGTATGGGAGATGCCTTCGCAACCTGAGAAGTTCGCGGCTGGTCAGCGTCGTTGAGTCGGTAGCGTGCCACGGCACGTGCGGGAATTCGGGAGGCCGACGGGCCGGCGCACCTCCCGGTGGAAACGGATGATTGTGTCGGGCGTCATGGCCGGTGCCCACGTCGAAGGTGTGAGGACCAAGGCCCACTCGGCCCCGGCATCACGGGCTTCCTTGCAAAGTTGGATCGTCTCACGGCTGCTCTGTGCGCCGGTGCCTGCGAGAATGCGAACATGACAAAAACCGTTATCGTCAAGGGTCTTGCGGGTGTGGCGGATTGCGGCTGCGCGCTCTTCATGCGAGAGATGTTGTGCCTCTCCGTTGCTGCCTTGAACGAGGATGCCAGTCACGCCACCGCGTGCGAGGCGCAGAATGTGCTTTGAGATGGACTCGAGGTCGAGTTCGTCGTCTTCTGTGAAGAAGAGCACAGCAGGGACGTAGATGCCAGGCGGAGGTGCGCGAGGAAGTGCTGACATGATAGAGGCAGGAGGGGGAGAATCGATTGGCCGTCGGATCACAAGACGGCGCTGAGATTGCCACAGATCACTCCTATACCCATACGAACAAGTCCATTGCGGCGTTCAGAAAATACAACATAAAGACAACTACAGACTTTCTCAGGTCTTAATGACAATCTTGACTGCATCACTGAGGCTGTATGTGAATGCGTGTTCATTCTTGGCATCGCTGCAACGTACCGAGTCTCCATCTTGTCCAGAGCCTGCTGGTACTCCTCCAGCGAGTACGTATCTGTCACCATACCCTTGATTCGTACGAGACCGCTGTCCAAGTACGCGACCGCGCGTGGGAAACAAAGCGTTTGCGAGAATGATGAGATGATCTGGAGGGTGTAAGTTGGAAATCATTGCTAACCAGCTGCGGTACTCGCCTTGATCTCTTCGCGGAAGATACGTGCAGGCGGCCAATGAACTACCGCACTATCCTCGTAGACGCCGTATAGCATCAATGTGCCTCCGCGCCTCACATAATCGAGCGCCAGGTTCGCGAGCCTTTCTGCACCGGACGCCTCGATCTACAATAGCTGCGCTGAGAACATCTCCCAGTTGAGAAAGGTATGGGTCCAACTCACAACGACGTCGAAGCCCATCGGGTTGTCCTCCTTGATCTTCTTCCAAGCAGCTTCCGGCTCCTTGCGGTCGATCTCATAGTATACATGACCAGCCTCAAGCTGGCGGGCGGTGTTCAACTTGACACCTTTGTTGCTGGCAATCGCGACCTTGCTCGCGCCATTGAGCTTCACGAGGCCCATAAGCTAGCGGTCTATAAAACAGGTACCAAGTGAATTACCTTCAGCAGCTGAGCCAGGATGAGACCTGTCGGGCCTGCACCTAGGACCAAGGCTTCGATGCCGACGTCAGGCTTGAGTTGATCAAGCCCGTGGACAGCACACGCCGCCGACTCTAGGAGTGTCGCATCCTCATCAGCGAGGTTGAAGATCTTGTATACCTTCTTCTGGGGGCTATGACGATGTCAGTGAGCTATGAATTTGCCTGGATAGTACGAGCACCACGCACAAAGTGAGGAACTCCGAGAAGCCCCCATTGACTTGGATTCCAACTGCGCCAAACGTCGTGCAGTACAGAGGCTGTAGTCATGTAGAGATGAGTAAACACAATTCACAGTCGTGGTCTAGCGACCAACCTTGCCCCTACGGCAGAAGAAGCAATCATCGCACTGCCAGTTCGTGAGCCCGTATGTTGGCCTATGTATGTGAATTCAACGCACGACAATCGAACAGTCTGCCACAATCCTGTCTCCGGTCTGGAAGTCCTTAACATTCTTGCCGACCGCAGCGACGACGCCAACGGGCTCGTGGCCAGGAACCAGCTACATCATCCAGGGTTCAGTTTTGCGCACAAGCGGTGTACTGAGAGCCAACGGACGGGGAACTTCACACCAAAGCCACCACGGTGGATGTGACCATCGGTGCCACAGATGCCACAGTAATTGACTGGAGAGCCGTGAGCGGTCAGAGTTGGTCAGTTTGTGGAACTTTGGAACCCGCCTTTCATCAGAACATCATCATCGCCAACCTCCGGGACGGGGAGGACTTGGACAGACAGTTTCTCGGACTATGGCACACAGACACCCGTCAACGGTGTACAAGCGCAAGACGAATCTAAACCTACTGCACTGTACTGCACGGCGCGCATCTTATCGGGGATAGTCAGCGGCATGTTTCCTGGTAGAGTTGATGATAGCGATAGGGACAGAAAGGGCAAAGCGAGGGAGTGAGCAGAGTGAGCGCGGCTCGCGGACGGCCCGTTTTTGAGGCCGGACAAATCTCGGAGAATCAAGCCCCTGTACAACGTGCTTCTTCAGCTTCTCACGTGTGAGAAGCTGTGTGAGGCGGACACGTGGCTCGTTATTACCACATCGAGTATGTATAGCACCTAAAAGGGAATATCGGCAATAGCCAGTGGCTCCGCGGACATGTGATGAATGCTTCGTTGTACTGACGAGAGGTGAAAATTTGATACAAGATGGAGCGAATTCACAATCCACTCCGCCCTACGGCACGAACAGCTTGTCCACCTAATAGAGGGAGCGGGAGGACACCCGTGGGTGGTGGCAGGAAGCCCGCCCTTACGAGCCACGACAGGTACAGACCCAATAGTTCTAATGTGATCCCTCCTGCGCTCGTGATCTTTTCTCCACTTTGCTGCAGCAGTGCCACCGTATTCGAGTCGTCCAGTGCTGGGGCGCGCGTGCTCGTAGGCAGGTCGTCGAGGACGAAGTGTAGCAGAGGGAAAAGTGCGTTATCTGCGACAGCTCCTCTTTCTAGTGCGGCGCGCCACACGAGATACTCGCACTGCTGGATTGCGTAACCGTACCGCGCCAGTGACGATAATAAGAAGTTGAATGTGATCCTTGGCGAACCTTCAAGATGCAGAACGACGGGGTCGGTCGATGGTTGCAGTGGCAGGATGCCTGCAAGCGCAGTGACAGTAGCGACGCGATCAGCGGGAACGGTGTTGACAGCGTTGCCAATGTCGGGCACGAAGCCGATCTGGATGCATCCCTTGACAAGTCGCCAGATGAAGTCGTCCGTGTTGGTCACTGAGAATTGTGAGCTGGTGCACGATTGCGCTGCCCGAGAGCGACATACCAGCTGTGTTTGAGTCTCCGAGAACGTAGCCGGGTCGGACAATACGGACGGGAAGTCCACGTCGGGCTGCCTCCATGAGAACTCGTTCCGAGACCCACTTGGTCTGGCCATAGCCGACCTTGAGACCGGTGCGAGCGCCATCGAGCGGGTCACTTTCGCTAACGGCATCGGACTGGCGCACGTAGTGCTCGGCGTCCAGAGCTGACGTAGATGAGACGAAGGACAGCAGTTTTGGCCGACCAGTGGCGGCCAATCGCAACGCGACGAGCGTGCTGACGACGTTCGCTGCCCTCAACTTCTCGTATGGGTAGACCCAGTGTACCTGTCGGATTATTAGCATTTACGGTGCTCAACAGTGATTTAATCCCCACCAATGCGCCATTGTGAACGATCGTGTCGACAGAGTTAGCGAGGCGCATCCAAGCGTCGTTGCGAAGGCCCCACTTCTCAGCTGCCAGATCTCCGAGCACGACCTCGACACGCTGATCAATCTCCCATGTTTTGTCCCAAACACCGCGGTCCTCGCACAGAGAGCGAAGTCTGTCCAGGCCTGCTGCTTCATCCTTCGCACGGACTAGGCATATGACCTTTGCAACCCTTCCTGACCGTTGCAACAGCTCGCGCAAAACGAAGGCCCCCAGGAAACCGGTCGCGCCGGTAAGCAGCACGGTCAGGCGCTTCGATGAACTAGAGAAGTCTGCCGGTAGACCCGGGTATGACTGATCGAGCTTGGCAATGAGCGCGTCGGCGTCGGCGGCGTAATCGATCTCGGCCGGGGCTGGCTGGTCTGGGAACGTCAGGCCGAGGTCACCACCGCGCAACGCGTCGACAGCCTGGGCGAGAGCGCGCAGGGTGGGGTGAGAGAAAACGAGTCCCAGCGGTGCGGCGATGCCAAGAGAGTTGCGCAGTTCAAATACGAGGCGTGTCGCGAGGATTGAATGCCCACCAAGGTCGAAGAATGAGTCTTCAAGCCCAATTGCGCTCGCAGGTGTTGCAGGCAGCAGGGTTGCCCAAATATCGCGCACGGCTCGCTGCGTTGGATCTAGTTGTTCCGCCTGCTTAGCGCTTGATCCGCCAAGGACAGTGTCTGGGAAAGGAAGAGCAGGCTTGTCGATCTTGCCGTTCGGGTTGAGAGGCATTCGTGCCAGCGGCACGAAAACTTAGGACAAAATCAGTCGGCTGCCATCGCTGATAGCTTCAAACCACATACCGCTCGGGATGCTGTAACTTGGCAGCTTCTTCTTGAGGTACTCGCGAATTTCGCGAATCAAACGACGATACTTGAGCTGGCCAGTCGCCCCCGTCCCCTCGTCATCATCGCTGCTCTCGAAGTCTTGAAGCTCGGAGCCTGGAAGCGGGACAAAGTAGCTGATCAGCACCTTCTCCTCGTACTTGTCACGTCGGACGAGAGTGACATTCTCGCGAATGAGCCGGTGTTGGCTGAGGTGCGTGTCGATTTCGCCGAGCTCAATTCGGAAACCACGGATTTTGACCTGGTCGTCAGCGCGGCCAGTGCACTCGACGGTCCCGTCCGGCAGGTATCGACCAAGGTCACCCGAACGATACATCCTGTCACGGATACCGCGCCAATGTCGGGCCTCTGGGCCTGCGAGACCCGCCGGCGGATGCGCGATTGTGTCGGGCCATGTTACTTGATCCGCAAACCAATTTTGGACGAACTTGGTCGCCGTCGACTCGGAGTCGAGATAGCCCTCGGCGAGGCCACCAGATCGAACGTAGATCTCACCAACCTCGCCGACGCCGCAGGATACCTTGCGGTCAAAGCGGTTAACGACCAGGAGCTGTACGTCCACCATGCCAGAACCAGCAGGAAGAATGTCTTTGACCGTGGCGAGGAAGCCCGGTTCTTTGGAACGAGGCGGCACAGCGAAGTATGAGACAGCGCGTTGGGTCTCGGTTGTGCCATACATGTTGATGACACGCGCGTTAGGTGCAAGCGCTTGGAGGCGTCCGACATCACGCTTGGTGAGGATGTCGCCAACGAAGAACGCGTTTTCGAGGGATGGGATGGCGGCCGTAGCCTGTGCAGAGAGAAGTTGACCCATTGCAGGGGTCAGGTGCGTGACGGTCGCGCCAGAGGAAGCCATCCATTCCGCGAGTCGACCAGGCGTTCCAATGTCGTCAGCCGTCGGGACGTGCAGTTGAGCGCCAAAGAAGAGCGGTGTGAACACTCAGGCAGAGTCAGTCGGTTGAATAGAGTTCAATGCAGCGAGCGGACTCACTGTCGCGCTGAATAGGATCGTGCGCTATACCACTGAGCATCGTGAACTTGGACTGCGGTCCCAATCCGAACGTCTCGCCCATCCAAGGGAAGAAGTGCGTCAGGCTGAAATGGCGACCACGCACGCCTTTAGGAATTCCGGTGCTTCCACTGGTAAATGATAGAGTGCCAATGCTATCAGGTCCGATGACTACATTTGGGTCGGTGTCGCTGAGATGCTTGAAGGCGGCGAGGTCGCCGCCCAGTGGAAGAGCAACCTGTAACTCGGTACGGATCTGCAGACTCTCCGTAATGAAATCGCGGACGCTCTGCTGCAGAGTTCCAGCGCCAGAAAGCACAACGAGTGCCCGAGGAGCCGCAACCTTAAGATATACCGTCTGCCTGCTCGGTGGATATGCGGGGTCTATGGGGCGTAAGCATTCGCGAAGCATAGGGTATTGTGAACGGACCAATAACTGAGAACGTAGCGCCTGCTTTGAGAACACCCATGACCGCGACAACAAGCTCGACGCTTCTGTATGCATAGATCATGACGACCTCTTCGCGTTGAACCCCGGCTGCCAGCAAAGCATGCGCGACGACGTTGGAGGCGTGCCGAATTTCGCCGTAGGAATAGCTCTGGCGGTTCTGCTGCTCGACTGGGCCTTCGGTCGGGAGCGACTGGACGACGCAGGGTCGGTCGGGGTTCTGCCTTGCGTTGCGCGAGAAGACGTCGGTGATGGCTCCCATCCAACCACACCAGTGGAGATCGGCGTTGGCATCTGGTAGC
>Ga0247815_10002667_pt1 | contig 13110 bp, 18 predicted proteins | sample UWRJL194509B1_FD_181014 | JGI IMG/M metagenome (GOLD analysis project Ga0247815, IMG submission 181014) | Plant litter microbial communities from Arlington Agricultural Research Station in Wisconsin, United States - UWRJ-L194-509B-1 | ecosystem: Environmental > Terrestrial > Plant litter >... | reverse complement strand
CGATGGAGGACATACATGATGCTGAAGCTGAGTACTTGGACGGTGTTTGGCAGCGACGCCACATGGACGAGCGTCGACGCCACATGCTGAACATCAATCGTTGTCTCCATCTTTACACTTCCATCCGCCTGCTTGATTCCTGCCTCAGATGCTTGCGTCATATTCGTCTTGGCGTTTCCTATTTGCGAGGAGCAAGGTGTCAGTCATAGGACTGCAGACACCAATCGAAAGCATACAGCCAAACTACAGGTTTCATCGCGCAGCAGCGGCCGTATTGCACTCACCAATGTCGATTTGGGTGCACGTAATATCAAATGCACGGCCATCCAGTGCCGTGCTCTTCGTCAAGCCAGTGATCGCGTGCTTCGTCAGAGTGTACGGAGCGCTGTTAGGTCGAGGAGTTGTGGCGGCAAGACTCCCGTTATTGACAATGCGTCCACCAGGAGGGGACTGCGACTTGAACTGACGAACGGCAAACTGTGTGCATATGAAAGCAGCAGTGATGTTAATACTGAGCATGTTCAGAAAGTCTTGAAGGGCGATATCCTCTATCGGGGTTTGATGAGCAGTTATGCCCGCGTTCTGAAGTCGAAGACCTGATCAACGAAGCAAGAGACCAGCAACACTTGATGCTCACGTTGAATAACAGGTCCAAGCGCCCTACAGCGGACAGCGGGTCAGCCTTACGACCCAATCTCTGGGAGAAGACACACCAAACTTGTCAATGGTTTCCTTGAACACTCTCGCCACAACCTCTTCCTTAGTGATATCACCGGAGATGGCGATAGCATCCCCTGGACATTCGTTCTTAGCCTCGTTCAGCTCCTCCTCACGCCGTGCAACGAGGGCGACCTTCCAGCCCGCCCGCGAGAGTGCAATTGCACAAGCGCGCCCGATACCTTTGCATAACGATCAGGCCAGTGTTAAACTCAGAATATCACGATGTACCAGAGGACGCGCCAGTGACGATAGCGACCTTGATCTCAGCCATGGTGCGTGGTGAGGATGAGGGTAAGGGGAAGAGGTTGGTCAGTGCAGGCGATCAGGTGCCACCTCTTCAATTCGTGCTTCTCCTCGGGCCGGTGCGACTGTCGAGGGAATAGCCCGCAAGTCCAAATCTCTGCAGCTCTCTCCCTGAGCTTGTTGTTAGGTAACACGGAATGGAAGCTGTGAGCAAGTGATGTGTAATGGTCTTGAGTGTTCATTGTAATTACATCTGCCTCAGCCGCGACCAACATATGGCATCTTCGCAGCCCTGAGATGACGTCAAAACCAATGAAAATGGACTCAATAGGACGCACATGATGTTGAGACTGAGAACCTGGACGGTGTTGGGCAGTGAGGCGATATGCACGAGGGTCGACGCAACGTGCTGGACATCGAATGTCGCTTCCGTCTTGACGCTCCCGTCCGCCTGCGTACATCCTGCCTCGATTCCGCTCGTCATGTCTGTTTTGGCGTTACCTATGTGCAAGAGAGTAAGGTCAACCGTTGGGCTACACTCACGGATCGAGACGAGTGCCAATTGGAACAATCGCCACTGAGCGTATTGGACGCACCAATATCAATTTGAGTGCACGTAATATCAAATGCACGGCCATCCAGTGCCGTACTCTTCGTCAACCCAGTCATTGCGTGTTTCGTTAGGGTGTACGGCGCGCTGTTGGGTCGAGGAGTTGTGGCACTGATGCTGCCGTTATTGACAATGCGTCCGCCGGGAGGGTTCTGCGATTTGAACTGACGAACAGCAAGCTGCGTGCACATGAAGGCAGCGGTTACGTTGAGATTAAGTACGTTCACAAAGTCCTGGACAGGGAGGTCTTCGATCGGGATTGCTTTGGCACCCGTGCCTGCGTTCTTAAGCCGACGACGCGGTCAGCAAGGTATGATAGCACTTGCACGTTGAACTTACATTGAACAACAAGTCCAGACGGCCTGAAATGAAGGAGGTGAGTGACATGATTTGTACCCGGGCAGCATACACACCGAACTTGTCAACCGTGGCCTTGAACACCTTTGCCACGAAGTCTTCCTTGGTAATGTCGCCAGCTATGACAATTGTCTCACCCGAACACTCCTTCTGCGTCTCTTTCAGCTGCTCCTCGCGTCGTGCAGCGAGAGCAACCTTCCACCCCGCCTGCGAGAGTGCAATTGCGCAGGCACGACCAATGCCTATAGACCACAATGAGGCTTACAGCCAAAGACCAAGATCTAGTAATGCACCAGAGGACGCGCCGGTGATGATAGCAACCTTGTTCTCAGCCATGGTGTTCAGTGAAGATGAGTGCAGGAGGAAGAGGTTGGTCGGCCGGGGCGATCAGGTGCCACCGCTCGAGCGGGCCGATATGGCCGTCCGGAGCTGCGACCGCAAGTTCATCCAGGCGAGACTATTTCCCGAGCTGTCAGGGTAGTGAGAGCTTAAACCAAGATCTATGGACGAGGAGTGAGGTAGAGAAGTGCCGAGTCGGAGCTGAATCTGCCTGGCAGCTACCACCATCACCATGGGTCTCCCAATCGACGTTGTCAACGCCATCCTTGAGGCCGCGTACCTCACTCGTGACGCTAGACCAGACTACGATACTCTGAGGCACTGTGCCCTCGTCTGCCGTGCATGGAACGTGCATGCGCAACGGCTGTGCTTCCGCTGGGTCACCATCCGGACGCCTGGCTGCTCGAAATTGCTCCAAGAGCATCTCCTACTCACCACTCAAGTAGACAACCCCCGCATGCGGCGATCACGGGCCGCCGTTCGCGTACTCCAGCTATCAACTACCGTTGAAGCTAGCTTCATCGTTGACTTCCTCAACGCATGTACCCACGTCCACGAGCTGCGTTTCGAAACGCAGGTTTCTGTACAGCAGGATGTGTTGGCCGCCTTTCGCAGCACTGGCTCATCTTTGCGCAACTTGCGACTGACTGCACCGAACTCGTTGGTGCTGGTCCAAATGCTGGAGGCGCTCCCGGCTCTGGCCCGCGTCGAAGTACACCTCATGCGCTTTGACGCGCCAGCGCTCGCTGATGCAGATGGGCTTGACGAATCACCTGTGCCATGGCCGGCGACCATCTCTCGTTTGCGCGAGCTGCGAGTATCAGCGGACGTCGTACCCGTTGACGAGACAACGCGGACCGCCTACACCACATTGTTCTCGCTGCCGGAACAGCCAGAGGCATTATCGTACTCGAGTCCAGATATTGGAACTGGACCGTTCCTCCCGCCATTTGATCAGCTCGGCATGCTGCGGTCGTTGGCGCTTGATTCTTGGACAGACGCACTCGCGTCCGCTGCAGCCGAGCTGCCACAGCTAACAGAGCTCGTCCTTCATCAAACAGCAACCATTCGAACTTCCAAGGCGTTCATCGATACTCTTCCGCCGCGCATTATTCACCTGGCCATTCCAGGTTCCGACGCGTTCTTTGCGGAACGCAAACGCGGCGAGGTCATGGCGTTGTCGCGCCTGCATGCCACGGTACCGACGCTGCAGGCTATCACGTTGCATGCGACAACCCTAGCCACCTTTGGTCAATGGGCACAGATGTTTGTGCTGTACGTCTCTCAATTAGGGATCGAGGTCAGGAAACGCACGTCTCAGCACATGGTTGCAGAGGTAAGCAGCGTTCAGACGTCCTATCGGTGGTAAGCTCACGCTGGGACAGATCGACCTCATCCCCGTCACTGCGGTGCCGCGTACACGCGAGTGCACAAATTACTCATTCATGGCTCCGCCCGCCGTCCCTGCGCCGCCCGAGCCGGACGTCGAGACCTTCAGCCACGAAGCGCCTGTGGACCCCGACATTGATGAAGAGCTTGCCGTCTTGACGGCGCTGCAACCTGAACCCCTCTCGCCGCACCTATTCCCAGCATCGGCTCCGGGTTATGGCGGACTTTTTGACCCGACACTTGCTGGTGTGGGCTGGACTGCCGAACCGGCATTGTCCCAGCCGACGCAACACGTTGCGAGCCAAACCTTCAGCGCTGGCTCGAATGCAAACTCAGGTGCAAGCGGTGGATCGGATGTTAGCATGAGCTCCGGCAGTGGTTCGCTCCGGGCACGTTGGAAGCGCACGTTGCGCAACCTACGATCGTTGATACCTAAGACGGTACGAGCACGATGAACTTAATCTTCTAGCATCAAAGTTTCGTGGGGGAGTCACTACCTGTATACTGATGGGCATTCTCGAATTGTTGTACACTGTATTGTATGTTTAGTCGCCGCAGTCGGTACCGTCCAATGGCCGCAGGTGAAGATCACGAAATCGCAGCATCTGTGATGACTCGCTGGCACGGGCGCCGGCCCAGATACTACGTTGCGAACTTGTCGGCAATGCCGCAGCATGATTGGACTTGCATGAAACTGGTAGCTGACGCTTTGACTCGTTCTTGCAAACGCGGTCTTTGGACGGTCCCAAAATACCTCGTGTACAGTATACGTAAACCCCATGTTATCCCCGTGCCATGCAGTGCTCTTTGTAAGACCTCGCGGTTCGCGAAGCAAGTCTGGGGTGCGGAAATCTTGCAGTCGAGTCAAGTTGGATTGGATGCGGGCCCGCAATCTGTCGATCCGTCGCGAATCTGGGCCTGGTGCGCGTCAAACGGTGGTGGCTGTACCCGGCCGCCGTCTCGTACTGTATCCGGGCGCCGTCGCGTGGTGCATCTGGGTATTTCAAGCCGGCTTCCGGGCCTGATGCGAACGCCTTGCCCTCTTGTCCTTCGGCACGCAACGCGCAACTGCGCCACGATGTCCACCACATCGTCCACCAACAACGAGAAGCCGCCACCTACTAATGCAGAGCCTGCGCCTCGCAAGACATTCTGGCGCCGCGAGAAGGCAAAGCCAGCCGATGCCGGTGTAGACCCTGAGAAAGCGGAGGAGGATGCCGTGGACGTCCCAATTGTCGGAAAGGCCACTCAGTCCATCCCTCCCGTCAGCTTCTCGTCGCTCTTCAGGTACGCTCTATGCTCTCTGACGATTGAGATTGTGGCAAGCTGATGGCATGCACAGGTTCGCGACCCCGTTCGAACTGACGCTCAACGCCATCGGTCTTGTTTGCGCTGCTGCCGCCGGTGCTGCTCAGGCTCGTCGCAGATCTCCAGATATCTCACCGGACATTATGTTGACACTGTTTACAGCCTCTCATGACGCTTCTGTTTGGCAAACTCACTCAGGCATTCGTCGACTTTGCCAGCGCTGATACCAAGAATCCCGCTGCAATGGAGGCAGCAGCCGACCACTTCAGGTCCACCGCTGCCAAGACTGCGTCGTATCTGGTTGCTTTGGGAGGTGGCATGCTCGTCGTCACGTGAGCAATAGCATCTTTTCTATAGGAGACTCGGAGAACTGACCAAGTCCTATCCATTCACCACTCGCCCCTATTCTTCGAACGAAACAGGTACATTTACATGCTTGTTTGGACCTACACCGGAGAAGTTCAATCCAAGCGCATCCGCGAACGCTATCTTGCCGCTGTACTGCGCCAGGACATCGCTTTCTTCGACACACTCGGTGCCGGAGAGGTCACCACGCGTATTCAGACCGACTGCCACCTTGTGCAACAAGGAATCTCAGAGAAGGTTGCACGTGAGTACCCATTTGTGGAGTGACAGCTCGCCGCTTACCCGATATGCAGTCGCCACAAGCTTCACCGCCGCGTTCTTCACGTACGCAAAACTTCCGTTCGCCTGCTGACGCCCAAAATTAATGAAATGACTCTACGTCGCCGGATCTAGCGGTTTCATCTGTGAGTGCGCGTGTTATTTGCCCTCGGATTGTGCTGATGTGGCTGCTCTCAGTGGCCTTCACCCAGTCCTGGAAGCTCGCCTTAGCTTGCGCGTCAATCTTCCCCGTAATCATTGGCTCTGGCATTTTCGTACGTGTCATTCTCTCTGCAAACGTCAGAAAGAATTGCTTCTAGACTTTGCTGACATATTTTGCATCCAACAGATGAACGTGTTCATGGGCAAGTTCCAGAAGAAGTCACTTGACGCGACCGCTCTCGGCGGCACTTTGGCTGAGGAAGTCATTTCGACCATCCGCACAGCACAAGCCTTTGGCTCGCAAACAATCTTGGGTGGCCTTTACGGCCAATTCGTTACCCGTGCCACGAAGTTTGACACCAAGCAGGCCCTTGTTCAGGGTATCGGGCTGGGTGTTTTCTATTTCGTGATTTACTCTGCATACGCCCTCGCGTTCAACTTTGGCACGACGCTTCTCCTCAAGAACCAGATCGAGGTCGGCCAGATCATCAACGTCTTCATGAGCATTCTCATTGGCAGCTTTTCCATTGCGCTCCTCGCTCCCGAACTGCAAGCGATTTCCCAAGCTCGTGGCGCCGCAGCTAAGCTCTTCGACACCATCGACCGTGTCCCTGACATCGACTCTGCCAACACCGGCGGCAAGAAGCTCGATAAAGTCGAAGGCATCATCACCTTTGAAGATGTCAAGTTCAAGTACCCCTCGCGTCCGGACGTTCAAATTCTCAAGGGGCTTAACATCACCTTCGAGGCGGGCAAGACGGCGGCACTTGTTGGTGCCAGTGGTAGCGGAAAGTCGACTGTCGTCCAACTCGTGGAGCGCTTCTATGACCCAGAGTCTGGCTCGGTGAAGCTCGATGGCGTCGATATCCGCGAGCTCAATGTCAAGTGGCTTCGCAGTCAGATTGGCCTCGTGTCCCAGGAACCCGTTCTCTTCGCCACCACGATCAAAGGCAATGTCGCGCACGGTCTCATTGGCACGGCCTGGGAGCACGAGAACGACGAGAGGAAGTTTGAGCTCATCAAGGAAGCTTGCATCAAGGCCAACGCGGACGGATTCATCAGCAACCTTCCAGACGGCTACGAAACAATGGTCGGAGAGCGTGGATTCCTTCTGTCTGGAGGTTAGCCGTTTGTGCCTGTCGTCTTCGGTACTTGCTAACAGCGAAACTTAGGTCAGAAGCAGCGCATCGCTATTGCTCGCGCCATCGTCTCAGACCCGAAGATTCTACTCCTTGACGAGGCAACCAGCGCGCTCGATACGCAGTCCGAAGGTGTTGTTCAGAACGCGCTAGACAAGGCTGCCGCAGGTCGCACTACAATTACCATCGCCCATCGGTTTGTTTTCATCTCTTCGCGTGACCATCATCTCGTGTCTAACTCGTCAACAGCCTATCCACCATCAAGAACGCTCACCAGATTTTCGTCGTCGGCGGTGGCGAGATTCTCGAACATGGTACCCACGACGAGCTCATCATGGACGCCGACCGCCCTTACGCTCGCCTCGTCGAAGCTCAGCGTCTGCGTGATTCGACCAGCAAGGACGCACCCAGTGGCACTGAGACTCCCGCTGAACCCACCGTGGATGAGGCTCCTGTCTCACCTGAGGACGCCGCGAAGCACGAGGTCCCGCTTGGGCGCCGTACCAGCAGCGTCGCCAGCGTCACCAGCGAGATCTTGAAGCGCAAGCAGGGCGAACAGGCAGCCGAACAAGGCAGGGAATACGGCATGATCTACTTGTTCCGTCGGATGGGTCGCATCAACCGCAGCGAGTGGAGAAGCTACGCGCTCGGAGGGCTTTTCGCACTGTGCGTCGGCGCAGTGTATCCGGCCTTCGGTATTGTCTACGGTATGTGCTCTGCCAGTGGCTCGCCATCATTGACTAACGGGAGGTTTGCAGGTCACACGATCAGCGGTTTCTCTCAACCCAACCCTGCTGATGTCCGCAAAGCTGGCGACCGTAACGCTCTGTGGTTCTTCATCATCGCGATCCTGTCCACAATCGCAATCGCTGGCCAGAACTACAACTTTGCTCATGCCGCTGCCGTCCTCACTGGTCGTATCCGTTCTCTCAGCTTCAAGGCGATGCTGCGTCAAGACAGTAAGTCTGATGCGATATCGATGGCTCGACGTACATCCTAACCTTGCATCTTCAGTCGAATTCTTTGACCGCGACGAAAACAGCACCGGTAGCCTGACCTCCAGCCTCAGCGAGAATGCCCAGAAGATCAACGGTCTTGCCGGAGTCACCCTGGGCACCATCACATCTTCCATCGTCACAGTCATCCTTGGTTCCATCATCGGTCTCTGCTACGGCTGGAAACTCTCCCTCATCGCCATCGGTACGTCCTGTCACCGAGATAGTATCACATTACTCATGATATTGCAGCATGCATTCCATTCGTTTTGTGCGGTGAGTAATGCGCTTTTGACATACGAGGATGAGTGGGCTGACTTTTTGGCGTCTGCTTTCTCGTTTACAGGTGGTTACGTGCGCCTCCGTGTCGTCGTTCTCAAGGACCAGGTTAACAAGAAGCTGCACGAGGAATCGGCTCAGGTTGCTTGTGAAGCAGCGGGTGCCATTCGCACTGTTGCCTCTCTCGTGCGCGAGGATGACTGCTGCGCGATCTACAGCAAGAGCCTCGAAGGGCCGCTCAAGACCTCGAACCGCACGGCCTTCTGGAGCACCGGTCTTTTCGCACTCACCCAGTCTCTTGCCTTCTGGGTCATCGCTCTGGTGTTCTGGTACGGTAGCCGGCTCGTGGCAAGCAATGAGTATAACACGATGCAGTTCTTCACCGTCTTGATGGTATGGTTGGCATCTTGTCAGTCCGAACCTAAGGCTGACAACCCATGTCTCTGGCAGAGCGTAACTTTCAGCGCGATCCAGTCTGGCAACGTCTTCTCCTTCGGTAAGCTCCAATGTCTACTCTAGATGCGTCTCCATTGACCATTCGCACCAGTCCCCGATATGTCTGCCGCCAAGGGCTCAGCGACAAACGTGATCAAGTTGCTCGACAGCGCTCCGGAAGTAGACGCCGAGTCCACAGACGGTCAGGTTCTCAAGGACGTCCAAGGCCGTCTCGTCTTCGAGGACGTGCATTTCCGCTACCCAACCCGGCCAACCGTTCGCGTTCTGCGTGGTCTCAACATTACCATCGAACCGGGCACCTTCGTCGCCCTCGTCGGCGCGTCGGGCTGCGGCAAGTCGACCGTCATTCAGCTCACGGAACGCTTCTACGACCCGATGGGCGGCCGCGTCCTTCTCGACGGTGTCAATCTTGCCGAACTCAACGTCCAGGAATTCCGCAAAAACATCGCGCTGGTGTCACAAGAGCCGACTTTGTACGCGGGCACTATCAAGTTCAATATCCTGCTTGGCGCGTACCGCCCGCATGATGAGGTGACCCAAGAGGAGATCGAGCAAGCATGCCGTGATGCCAACATCCTGGATTTCATCACGTCACTTCCCGACGGGTTTGATACCGAGGTCGGCGGGAAGGGCTCGCAGTTGAGCGGTGGACAGAAGCAACGTATTGCAATCGCCCGGGCGTTGATTCGCAATCCCAAGGTGAGCAGCTTACTGGAGCGTAATGCGAGGTATGCTGACCATCATGACTAGGTCCTACTCCTCGACGAGGCGACGTCTGCTCTCGACTCGACTTCCGAGCGTGTCGTGCAGGATGCGTTGGATAAGGCGGCGAAGGGCCGGACAACGATCGCTATTGCGCACCGACTGTCAACCATCCAAAACGCCGACTGCATCTACTTCATTCGTGAGGGCCGCGTCGCAGAGGCTGGTACACACGACCAACTGCTGGCGAAGCGCGGGGCGTACGCAGAGTACGTCACGCTCCAAGCTCTGTCCAAAGCGTAGTGAGCGGTCAGGACGCTCCCCTTCGGCTTCTGCCCTGCCTCGCGACTCTCCGCATGTCGCGGCTTCTTTCTTGTTTATAGATCCACAACATCTTCCGCTCCCCTGTCCCGCCGTCCAACTCGAGCACATTCCAAATTCGCTGCATCGCAAGCTATACCTTCCGCTACTATCCTACCGTTCTACACTCATCGTCATCATTCTCCGTCGTTACTGGATTAATTGCACATGCACGACCATCACGCGTCGCATTCAATAGACTGCAATGTTGCAGAAGCCGCTCCATTAATACCTCTGTTTGCTGTCTCAGTCGACCGGTCCGCTTTACAAGTCAGAGTGGCACTTGCCGGCTGAGCACGAAAGACTTTCGCTCCGTCCATATCAGCGCGAAAGATTCACTCGAGGACGGTTCGTGTCATGCCGAGGACCGGGGTGCAGAAGCATCCGTGCGGCGTGCAAGATCGGGGAGCGCAGATCGACGCGTACGGCACAGGTCTTATCGTGTGTTTGAACTTTGATGCACGCGAGCAGACACAGCGCGCATGTCTGGCAATCTTTCCGGCCTCTCCACAAGGTCCTTCTCTTCCCCTTCGCTCTCGCTATCCGCCCCCAAAATGGCTGCCTCTGTACACTCTGTGACGCCCCCCGACGTTGTCGACGAGAAGACGGAGAAGAACCAGATCCAGTCGGGTGTGGATGTGGATGTTGTGGAGAGCCAGTCGATAGCTTCTGAGGACGCCTATCTCGGCCTCATGGGCTACAAGGCAGAGATGAGGAGAGACTTCTCTTTCTTTGGTCTCTTCTCGCTGGTCAGTAGCGAGCTTGCAGTTCTACCGGGCGTCGCAGGGACCATATGTGCGTGCACGCTTGAATTTTTGCACACCGCGTCCTCCGCGACTCGATGGCTTCCTGCAGCACGTTGGCACATCCGGAAGCGTTCTAACTCGAGTTAGCTGGGTCGCGGCGATTGCTCGCAGCGTGCCTTTAGAACGCCGTTTCCTCAACCAAACGTTTGCGGGAGCTATTGCCGTACAAACGAGCTCATACATCGAATATCGCAGGGTATACCCTCGGCTACTTCGGACTTGTGGGAATGACCTGGGGATGGCTGGTTGGCTTTCTAATGTTGGTTCTGTTGCACAACATGGTCGCTTTCTTGCTGACTTCTCCGTAGGGGTCAGGTATGGCGTTGTTCACTGGTCGTGTGCCGCTCGGCAACGCCTGCTCGTAATTCAACTGCGCACTTACCAATGATGACAGTTCCTCGTTTACTCCCTCGCTGAGCTGGCATCATCGTATCCAACCAGTGGTGGGCTGTACTACTGGTATATGAGGTTTACTCAAAGTTTTGGTTCATCCACTCATACCCACATTTCGTGACCCCTTAGGGCGTACATGACCGCGCCACCAAAGTGGAAGATGCCTTGGTGCTACATCTGCGCATGGTCAATGGTTCTCTCCACCCCCTTGGCATGCTGCTCCATTACGTACTCGGTGAGTACGATGGAGAGGTGTTGAGTTTTATGCTAATTGGTTAGGCAGCCCAATTGCTGATTTCAACTGTCCAACTGGCCTACCCCGACTACGCCTCAAAGTCGTGGCATACTTATCTCGGTGGGTGGTTTCAGCTTTGCTCCAGGTCCATTACTGACGCCGTCCCAGTCTTTGTCGCGATGATGTTTTGCTCCTACCTCATTCTTTGCTTGCCGACGAAGCAGGTCTCCTGGTTCAACATGTTTGCCACTACCCTAGGCACCCTTGTCTTGATTGTCACAACCATTTGGCTACCTGTTGCGGCCCCAGAGCTCAACTCTGCAAAAAGGATCTTCACGGACACGAGCTACAATGGGTATGGTGCTATTCTCCATCCTGGCCATAGCATACTGATAACCGTCTAATGTCAATAGCACCGGATTTCCGGGCGGTTGGGCTTTCTGCATGGTTTGTTTTGTCACCTAATACGGTGGTTCTGCTGCTCAATTTATCGCAGACCTTCCTGTCCGCCACTTGGACTCTCTCCGGCTATGACGTTGCCGCACACGTCGCTGAGGAGACGAGCAATGCGGCACGCAACGTTCCACGAGCAATGATCTGGAGCACCTGGAGCAGCGGCTTCCTCGGCTTTATCTATCTCATCTCGCTCGCGCTCTGCGCTGTTGACGTGGAGGGGCTTATGTCGGACGATGTCGACCAACCACTTGGCGCACTCTTCGCTGCTGTTCTCGGCCAGCGCGCCGGCGTGGCTCTCCTGGCCATCAACTTTGTCTGCCAGTTTGCCTGTGGCGTCGCCTTTTTCGTCTCCGCCTCGCGCATCTTCTGGGCCTATGCTAGGGACAAGGCTCTCCCGGGCCATGCATGGCTCAGCAAAGTCTCCCCACGCACTCAGACGCCAAACAATGCCTCCTTGGCAGTGTTCTTCATCTCGACGGCCTTTGGCGCTGTTTCTCTCGGCTCGGACACGGCGTTCGAGGCGTTCTTCAGCGGCTGCACGCTTGCCAGTCAGATCAGCTATATCTTGCCTGTGCTGGGGCGATGCGTGTTCGAGAACAATCCAGAGTACAAGCCTGGGCCGTTTAATTTGGGACGCTGGAGCAAGACGATCCGGTGGTGCGCTGTCGCCTGGAATCTGTTCATCATGCCTCTCGTATCATTGTGCGTCTCCGACTGAGCCTTTCGTCGCTTATCACTGATGGCCCATCAGCCCGGAATACCCCAAACCGTCTGCCGAAGACATGAACTGGGCCGTCGTTCTCTATGTGTACGCGCCACTACCCAACAGCTCATTCTTGTGTCGGTTGCTGATGGTCTTTGCAGTCCGTTCCAGATTTTTGCCGGTGTCTACTGGTGGTTCTGGGGCTACAAGACCTTCCTTGGTCCGTGCCCTAACCTCTCTGGCAAGAGGACGCTCGTCGACCGCGTGCGCGAGGATATCAAGGAGACGAGCTCAACTGAGGATGTGAAGACAGTAACATGAACGTTTTCATGTGTGATGGATATCTGCAAGGACTCGTTGACTGTTGTATTGTGAGACTTATGCACAAGTGTTGTATCTAGAAGGAGGGGTTATCCTGAACTGGATGATACGTGATGCATGCACGCATTCGCGAAGTGTCAGGGATGAATCCAAACCCTTCACTAGCAACTCCGCGGAGTTCGGATATTGCCGCATGGCGCCCAACTCAAGATTACCTGGTCAGAAAAGCTCATTAGACACACATAATAAGAAAAGAAAAGGCCCAGGAATACTGCAAAGCCGTTTATCTTGCTTCTTGAAGGGTGAATTGGGATTTGGAAGAGTGGACGACGCTCAATAGTGTCAAGGCCCCATCTACCGTCCAGAGTCCACATCGCCCCGTTTAGCAAAAACTTGTTATGAGTTTATATCTGAGCTATCGGTACTGTAACTGGTTGGACGCTCTACTAATATCAGCGATCAGGAAACCTGCACATATCAACAAGTGCCATGGCACCGGAATGACCCTACAAT
>Ga0247815_10002665_pt1 | contig 13114 bp, 5 predicted proteins | sample UWRJL194509B1_FD_181014 | JGI IMG/M metagenome (GOLD analysis project Ga0247815, IMG submission 181014) | Plant litter microbial communities from Arlington Agricultural Research Station in Wisconsin, United States - UWRJ-L194-509B-1 | ecosystem: Environmental > Terrestrial > Plant litter >... | reverse complement strand
TACCGGCTCAATGTCCCTGAAAACGGTACGCTGGTTGTCAGCTTCATCGGTTTCACATCACAGGAAGTTCAGGTGAACGGCCGTAAAAATCTGGATATCGTTCTGGCATCCGATTTAAAACAGCTGAATGAAGTTGTCGTTACCGCGCTGGGTATGACAAGGCAGAAAAAATCGCTTGGATACTCAATTCAGGAAGTTAAGGGAAATGATCTGGTTCAAAGCAATGAGCAAAACGTACTGAATTCTCTTTCCGGAAAAGTGGCCGGTGTGCAGATCACTTCGGCGAGTGGAGCCGTGGGTTCCGGGTCACGTATAGTGCTTAGAGGTAATAATTCTTTTGGTAATAACCAGCCTTTATTTGTAGTAGATGGTGTTCCTGTCAGCAACTTTTCAACGGATGTTGGTTCAGGCGGATCTGTCGATTATGGTAGTGCTATTTCAGAAATTGACCCAAATAACATCGCTTCGATGTCCGTTTTGAAAGGCGCCAACGCGGCTGCTTTGTATGGTTACCAGGCAGCAAATGGTGTAATTTTGATTACTACGAAAAACGGAAAAGGCTCGGGCAATAGAATGTCAGTTTCTTACTCTGGCGGTTTTTCAACGGAAAAACCATATATCCTTCCAAAATACCAAAATCAGTATGGGCAGGGAAAATATGGTGAAGAATATATGTGGAAACAATATCAATCCGGCGCAATTACGCTGGGAGATATTGGTGCGGATGAATCTTTATCGCCTGCAACGTATCAGGATTGGGCACAACAAGTTGGATTTTCTTACAAAGACGGGCTAGGAAATGGTGTAAATGACGGTGTTGATGAAAGCTGGGGACCTCGTCTGGATGCAGGACTGAACATACAGCAGTATAACAGTCCGCTTGATGCAAACGGAAATCGCACAGCCACTCCTTGGATTTCACATCCAAACAACGTGAAGGACTTTTTCAGAACCGGTTACACAATCGACAATTCTCTTGCGGTAACGAATAGCACTGAAAATGGCGATACCCGTTTGGCTTTTAGTAATCAAAAGCAGGTTGGTACAATTCCAAACACAGACCAAAAGCGTTATACGATTCAGCTGAATACGACACAACAATTAACAAAACGCTTGAAAACCAACGCTTTGATCAATTATGTTCGTACAGAAAATGACAATTTAGTAGGTCAGGGCTATAACAGCAACAACCCGATGCAATCGATCGGTGGATGGTTTGGCCGTCAGGTTGATATGAAAGATCTGGAAGCAAATTATCAGAAAACATTTCCGAACGGAATGCCTTACAACTGGAACAACAACTTCCACGACAACCCGTATTTCAACGTTTACAATAGCACTCACGGACGTAAAAAAGATAGAATGTACGGAAATGTAAGTGCCACTTACAAATTCCACGACTGGTTGACTGCGATGGTAAGAGTTGGACAGGATTGGTCAAGCGAGCGTCGTAACGAGATTACTTACAACAAATCAAATTCGACACTGACAAGTATGGCAGACAAAACCTGGGGCGGTGGTAAATTCAAAGAATGGCAGTACAGCCTAAGCGAATTTAACGCAGATCTTATCCTGACAGGTGGTGGAAATATTGGCAAAGACTTTTCTTTAAACTATACCGCCGGCGCTAATTATCGCAACAACCAACAAATTAACAGCTCACTCGGCGCAGACCAGTTGACTGTCCCTAACTTGTTCACGATCAGCAATACAAAAGGGTCTCCGGTAACGAGTATGAAAACTACCATGCTTCGTTCAAACAGCATTTTCGGACAAGCGTCTTTCGGTTATAAAGAATCGCTTTACCTTGATCTTACCGCACGTAACGACTGGAACTCTACATTACCGAGCGATAACTGGTCTTACTTCTACCCTTCTGCAAGTGCGAGCTGGGTGTTTACAAATATGCTGGATATCAACCCAAATATTCTCCGTTTCGGAAAGTTAAGAGCAAGTTGGGCTAGTGTTGGTAATGGTGGAACGCCGTATTTGCTGCAAGCTCCTTACATCGCAAACGCGGCAGGATTTAACGGGACAACGCTCTACAGTATTTCAAGCACATTGCCTCCGCTGAACCTGAAACCTGAAAAAGCAAACAGTACTGAAATTGGTACAGAACTTCAATTCCTGAATGGCCGTTTAGGTTTGGATGCGACATATTACAACAAGGTGACGACTAACCAGATCATGCAGGTGAACATTTCCAATTCAACAGGATTTGAAAAACTGCAATTGAATGCCGGTGAAATCGAAAATAAAGGAGTTGAATTGCAGCTGAATCTCGGAATCATTCGCAAACCGGAAGGTTTCAACTGGGATATGAATGTGAACTGGGCAAAAAACAGCAGCAAGGTAAACAAGCTGTATGAAGATCCGGTTACAAAACAAAAACTGGAAGCGTACACTATCACGTCTGCATGGAGCTTAACGGTTGACGCGATTCCGGGACAAGCTTATGGTGTGATGCGTGGAAATGCGTTCCTGCGCGATGAAGCAACCAATGCGATCATAATCGGAAGCGACGGATTGCCTAAATATACTTCGTCTCCAAAAGTTGTGGGTAATGTAATGCCTGACTGGGTTGGCGGTATCACGAACAGTTTTTCTTATAAGAATTTAAGAATGAGTTTCCTTCTTGATATGCGTAAAGGTGGCGATGTTTTCAGCGTAACGCAGTGGTTTGGACTTCAATCAGGTGTTTTGGAACCGACTGTTGCCGGTGGAATTCGTGAAAATGGCCTGATCGTTGGGCAGGATGTTTTGAAAGGCGAAAAAGTAATGCTTGAAAATGGCGAAGCAAACAACATCCGTGTTGGTGCAAGAGATTATTTCCAGAGCTTATGGGGCGGTAAAGAAACTGCTATTATCGACGGAAGCTTCATCAAACTTCGTCAGATCGAACTTGGCTACACGCTTCCAGCTTCCCTTACCAATAAAGTTACCTGGTTGAAAGGTGCAGGATTATCTGTTTTTGCTCACAACGTAGCATTGCTTTACACGCATAAAAGCAACGTAGCACACATCGATCCTGAAACAGGTTTCGGTGTTGGTAACGACGGACTTGGTATCGAACAATATCAGATCCCTTCCAACAGAAGCGTCGGTGTAAAACTTAATGTTAAATTCTAATCGCGACATGAAAAAAATATCATCTTATATATTGTGCCTCGGACTTTTGGGATTTTCTGCCCAGTCCTGCACCAACGAATTTGAAGACATCAATACAAATCCGAACAGTCCGGTCGAAGCACCGATCACAAATGTTCTGGCTTACGTAATTCAGGATTTCGCAGCAAATTATTTCGATGCATGGGGAAACATGAACGAGCCCGAAACATACAGCGGACACCTTGGAAAAATTCAGTATGTCGATGAAGCACGTTATATGTACCGCAGCGGAACGATCAGCGATCTTTGGAAAAAAGTATATCGCGATCTTAAAAATGCACAAGCAGTAATTGACCAGGCTGACAAAACGCAAGCGACGAACATGAAGGCGGCAGGTATGACGATCCAGGCTTACATTGGCCAGATCGCAACCGATCGCTGGAGAGATATGCCTTATACCGAAGCCATAAAAGGTGATCAGGGTTTTATCACGCCAAAATATGACAAGCAGGAAGATATTTATCCATTGCTTATTGCACAGCTAAAAACCGCAGCAGATCTTTTCGCTGCTGGTGGTACAGATCCGCTTGGAGAAGGTGACTTGTTATATGCCGGAAAAGTAGCAAACTGGCAGAAATTCTGTAATTCTCTGCGTCTCCGGGTAGCGATCCGTATTTCAGGAATTAACCCAACTCTTTCGAAATCGATCATTGAAGAAATCGCTGCAAATCCTGCAAAATATCCGGTGTTCAGCAGCAATACGGACAATGCATTTTTCAACTGGGTGGGTACGAATCCTTACATTGAACCATGGAATAACGATTTCCGCTCACGTGATGACCACGGCCCAAGCGCGCCGTTAATCAATACGCTGACGACTTTGAATGACCCGCGTTTACCGGTTTATGCGAAACCAGCGCCGGATGATAATGTATATAGAGGTGTTGAAATTGGTCCTATCAGTTCTCCAACCATCTCTCGTTTTTCAAGAATCGGCGTGAGATTCCGTGAAAATGCCGCTGGATTTTCTCCTTTCATGCGATACTCTGAGGTTTTGTTCATTATGTCAGAAGCAGCTCTGAAAGGCTGGAATGTGGGTGGACAAACGGCTGAAAAACTTTACGAAAGTGGTGTAACAGCTTCTTTGCAGGAAAATGGAATTACTGATGCAGCCGTTGCAACTAAATACCTGAACGAAACGGGCGTAAAATGGGACGGAACGACAACCAAATTATATACTCAAAAATGGCTGGCGTTGTTTAAAGATGGTCACGAAGCCTGGGCGGAATCAAGAAGAACGGATGTTCCTTTACTTCCGGCTGCGAGCGGATCTCCATTCCCTGGACATACTCGCCCGCCTTTCCGCTATCCGTATCCGGCAGAAGAAACAACCTTAAACGGAGCAAACAGTGCGGCTTCTGTTGCGGACGTTAAAGATAACTTGTGGGGAAAACAAATGTGGTGGGATACCAGAACAGGAGTCAATTAATAGTTAACGGTTAATTGCTAAAATAAAAAGAGACTATATCAAGCCAAGCTTCGATATAGTCTCTTTTTATTTTGATTCAATCTCGAATTTATAGTTACTTCACCCAGCTTTTCAGGATCATCGATTGGAGTTTGTCCGGATTTGACATTGGTTTGATATCAAATGACCTTTCTGATTTCGTGCCTAAAACAACCGGAATGGAAATTTTAGTATCGTTTTTGATCAGATTCAAATGTACTTTTTCTCCTGATTTTTTATCTGTATAAATGTATTCTATGTTTTTATCCGTTGCAGGCGCAGAATCAATTTCCTGAATTACATTTCCTCTGCGAACTCCCCCTTTCCATGCAGGCGAATCCCAGTCAACGTTTGTAACAAGTAAACTGTCATTTTGCAGTTTTGTTTTTATGCCTAAATATCCGCCCGGAATCTGTTTCGGCGCGACATCAATATTTAACCCCGCGTAACTAAAATACTTTATGTAATCAAGTTCCTTGGTTGTATATACGTAATGGAAAATTTCATCCAGCGGTACGCCGGCAATTTTCTCACAAACCTTTCTGAATTCCATTTCTGTAAATCCGCGTTTCTGTTTTTGGTAATATTCCTGATACAAAATCCGCATCACATCATCCAGAGATTTCTTATTTTTCGTTTCATGACGAATTTTAAAATCCAGCAACAAGCCCACGATCGGCCCTTTGATATAGTACGAAATCGTCTTGTTAAATTCGTCATTTACCCGACCGCTCGGTCCATCCGACCAGGTTTCAGCACTTGCCTGTGCAAGGGATTGGTATAATCGTCCCGGCTGAGTTTCCAGTTGCAAAATCAATGATTTAAACGCATCCAACGTCTCTTTTTCTGACATTAACCCAGCTCTGTTCAGTATTGGATATTCATAATAAACCGTCAAACCTTCCGCAACCCATAGCAAGTTCGTCTTACTACCGCGGTCGTAATTAAATGGCCCAAGCTCGATCGGACGAATTCGTTTTACATTATAATGGTGGAAATATTCATGTGTCAAAAAGCTTAACAATCTGATTTTACCAGCTTGCGTACCTAAATCTGCACCGTTAAAACTTACCGCTGTTGAATTTAAATGTTCAATTCCGCCTCTCCCGGGCCCTATTGCAAGAAATGTATAGTGTTTGTAAGGAATGTCACCAATTAACCCAGATGCCTGTTCGATCATTTTTTTCAAATCCTGCATGAATTGAGCCTTGTCAAAATCACCCATTTTAAAACCTATGAAACGGTGCGGAATACCTTTAATTTCAAAAGCTGGCAACTCTTCCAAATTCCCGATCAAAATTGGACTGTCGTAAAGTATGTCAAAATCAGGAGCTGAATATGTGAAGTTTTTTCCAGGAATTGAATCAAGTCCGGTTGCTACATTTTTCCAGTCGCTAAATGGCTTAATGGTTATTTCTGCGGGTCTTTTAATTTCATCTTCCAAATAGAGACAAACACTTGCGGGAATAATATAACCATGTTGTTGATCAACAAAGCTTGTCCCGACGAACTCCCGAGAGGTAACGACATCATATTCAACCTTTAATGCCGTTGCTTTTCCTTTTTCCACATGCCATCCATTTTTTCCTTTTTTCTTGAATTCAAGATTTTTCCCATCACCATCTTTCACTGAGAAATTAGTAACAGCATCGGCAAAATCCATAATTTGATAATATCCCGGCGACCAGGCCGGCATCTTCAATGTCGATGTTTCATGCGGCCCTACCTTGCATTCCATCACTACATGAAATGTGTGATTACCCGGATTATCCATCGTGATGATAAACTGGACCGGATCCTGCGTTTGTCCAAAAACTGTAAAAGATTCAAATAACAGGAGCGCAATGAAAAGCCAGTAAAAAGGAGCGTTTCTTTTCATGATTAAGGTAAAAGATGGTAATAATTTGATATCAGGAAAGTAAAAAAATACAATTGTAAGATAACTATTAAAAACAAAAAGACTCCCAAAAGAGTCTTCAATTTTGAGTATGAAATGGTAATTTTAACTACAAAGTCTGCTGAGTATTTCGAACAAATGATTCTGGTACACTCGCGAAGCTGGCTATTTCAGAAAGTGAAAATCCGTTTATTAATCTTAAAGGCAAATATTCATGTGCATTTCGCGATTAAATTTCTATGATCAGCTTTGTTAAATCGGTTTTATTCAAAATCCGGTGTAATTTGGTAATTGAATCTTTTTTGCGCTAAACCGACCATTTTGAATACTTCAAACACGCCAATCTGGAAAATCAATATTGATACCGGCGGGACTTTCACGGACTGTATTGCCATTGATCCCGAAGGAAAAACGACTAGAATAAAGGTGTTAAGTTCTTCACGCCTGAGGGGGAGAATTAATAAAAAAGTCTCTGATCTGACGTATGAGTTTTCTTCGCCCTGGATTTATGACAGCAAACTGCTTGCCGGATATACCTTGCGCGTTGGCAACACCAATGAATCAGCACTGTTGGTCGCAATAGATTATGACAAAAATATAATGACCTTAGATGCTGAACTTTCTGATATTTCGAATGCTGATTTTGAATTATTCAGTGGAGAAGAAGCGCCCGTTCTGGCAGCAAGATTGTTGACGAAAACTAGTTTGAAAGATCCTCTTCCGACTATGGAAATGCGGCTGGGAACCACCAGGGGGACAAATGCACTGCTGGAACGAAAAGGTGCAAAGACTCTTTTAGTTGTCACGAAAGGCTTTAAAGACTTATTATATATTGGAAATCAGCAGCGCCCTTCGCTTTTTCAACTCAACATTCCGGAACCTGATTTACTGTATTCGGATGTCATTGAGTTACATGAGCGGATCGATGCAGACGGCCATATTATCAAGGAATTAGACAGTCACGATTTCTCTCTTTTTCCGGGAATGCACTTCGAATCAATCGCAATTTCCTTGCTGCACTCCTACCAAAATGATCAGCACGAAACTGCCATTGCGTCGGCTTTCAGGCAAAGTGGCGTAAAGTATGTTTCCGCTTCATCTCATCTTTTTCCATTCTCGCATTATCTCAGACGCACCCAGACGGCCGTCGTTAATGCATATCTTGATCCCGTTCTGGACGTCTATCTTAACAATATAAAGAATTCTTTGCCTGATGGAAGTTTAAAGATCATGACCAGTACCGGAAGTTTGTCCGAGCTGAATGGTTTCAGAGCAAAAGACAGCTTGTTAAGTGGCCCGGCAGGCGGGATGGTCGCAGCAACCAACACAGCAAAACTTCTTGGCTTTCCGAAAGTACTCACTTTTGATATGGGCGGAACCAGCACCGATGTCGCGAGGATCGACGGCCAGCCTGAATTAAAATATATCACTGAAATTGACGGAATCGAATTTCACAATCCAACGCTTGCCATCGAAACAGTCGCAGCAGGCGGCGGCTCAGTTTGCTGGTTTGACGGGTTTACGTTACAGGTTGGTCCTGAAAGTGCAGGCGCATCGCCTGGCCCCGCCTCTTATGGAGCTGGCGGCCCATTAACAATTACAGACGTAAATCTTCTGCTTGGAAAACTGGACCCCGCAAAATTTGGAATTCCTATTCGTCCGGAAGAAGCATTATCAGCACTTAAAAATCTTCAGACTTCCATTTTTGAAAAGACGGATAATTTACTTTCTGAGTCAGAAATCCTGATCGGTCTGGAAAGAATTGCTAATGAAAAAATGGCCGACGCAATTCGAAAAATTTCGGTTGCAAAAGGAATAAATCCTTCGGAGTATGCCTTGATTACATTTGGCGGCGCTGGTGGCTTACACAGTTGTCAACTGGCAGATTTACTGGAAATTGAAAGCGTAATTATCCCCTACGACGCGGGACTTTTCAGTGCGGTGGGTATTGGAGAAGCATTGATCAGTGCCCTTGTTTCCAAACAAATTATGCTTCCCTGGGAAAAGACAGAAAGTCAAATTGCAAAGTGGAAGGATGAGTTACTTGCAAACGCTGAAATTGAATTATCTGCACAGAAAATCACCGAATATGACATTGCATTTTTTACAGCATTCCTCCGTTTTGCAGGACAGGAAAATGCAGTCGAGATACCTTATGAAGAAGGCCAGACAATAGAAAATTTCAAGAAATCTTACATTACTCAATTCGGTTATTATCCCGAAAATTCAATTGTCGAACTTGAAAGTTTAAAACTTAAAGTCCAGGAAAAGACTGATGTTATTAGCTCAAAATCTATTTTAAATAAAGGAAAAGCCGTTGAGGCATTGCGGCAGGTTAAACCATTCTATAAATCTGAAAAGACAGAAATTGCAAGTCTGTATGAATGGGATATGCTAAGCTCAGGCGACGAGTTCGCTGGTCCGTCCATTCTGCTAAATAATACTTCCACTGCTTACATTCCCGCAGGCTGGAAACTGATTATTCAGGAAAATAAAGATGCAATTGCATTTAAAACAGAAAGGAAAAATATCCAATCGGAAGAATATAGCGATGAAGTTTCTTTACAACTTTTTACCAATCGTTTTAAAACCATTGCAGAGGAAATGGGCGTTCAATTGCAGCGAACTGCGTTTTCTGTCAATGTGAAAGAACGCCTCGATTTCTCCTGTGCACTGCTGGATGCTGATGGTGAATTGTTGGTTAATGCGCAGCATATTCCAGTGCATTTGGGCAGTATGGGTATCTGCGGAAGGCTCGTACGGGATGCAATCGCGATCGGACAGGGTGATGTTATTATCACAAATCATCCAAAATATGGCGGTTCTCACCTCCCGGATATCACATTAATTTCCGGTGTTTTTACCGATGAAAATGAGTGCCTGGGCTATGTAATTAATCGGGCGCATCACGCAGAAATTGGTGGAAAAACGCCAGGATCGATGCCGCCGGATGCCACATGTCTGGCCGAAGAAGGCGTTGTCATTCTTCCACAGTATTTAGTAAAAGAAGGAGTTTTTCAGTGGGAAGGTATTCATAAACTTTTCACCGAATGTGCATATCCAACGCGCAATTTTCTATCCAACGAAGCCGATATCACAGCCGCTTTATCTGCGTTAAAAAAAGGCAGCGAACAGCTTCTGAAACTGGTTGATAATCATGGAATAGTAACGGTTAAAAAATATATGCATATGTTAAAAACCAGCGCAATTCAGCAGCTGGAAGATGCATTACAACCACTTGAAGGTAAAATATTCGAAGCCACAGAATTTCTTGATGACGATCACCGGATTCAGGTTAAAATTTCAATAGATCCGGAAAAGCAGATTTTTGATTTTACTGGAACGTCACCTGTGCATCCTAATAATCTGAACACTAATATCTCGATTTTATACAGCGCAATTTTATATGTTTTAAGATTGCTTGTAAATAAAGAGATTCCGCTCAATGACGGATTAATGAAAAATGTACAAATCATTCTTCCTGATAACAGTTTCCTTCATCCCGATTTTTCCGACGATCCGCTCAAATGTCCGGCTGTTGTGGGAGGTAATACCGAAGTGAGTCAGCGGCTGGTCGATACATTACTGAAGGCTTTTGGATTGGCGGCGTGCAGTCAGGGAACTATGAACAATTTTCTATTCGGCAACAAAAATTTCGGTTACTATGAAACCATTGGCGGCGGCGTTGGTGCAGGTTCGGGTTTCAAGGGAAGATCTGCCGTACACCAGCATATGACCAACACAAGAATCACCGATCCGGAGCAGCTGGAAAGGAAGTATCCGGTAAGACTGCTTGAATTCGGTATCCGAAAAAATTCAGGAGGAGATGGCCGGTTTGATGGCGGCGATGGAATTATCAGAAAGGTCGAATTTCTCGAAACCTTGCAAGTCACCATTTTAGGGCAGCATCGCAACTATGCACCTTATGGTTTGAACGGAGGACAAGACGGAAAACCCGGAAAACATACACTTACAAGCAATCACATTTCCACACAACTTCCCGGCATATGCAGCCTGGAAGTTCAAAAAGGTGATATTCTAACGATAGAAACGCCCGGAGGGGGCGGATATGGCGTGTCTGAATAGAAATTAGATTAATAACAAAACATAGAACAAGGTTAAACAAATAAACTCCATGCCCCTCTTTTAACCTCCGTGAAACTCTGTGTCCTAACCGAAACCAATGTCAACTTCAAAATCCTCAAAAGCGCTTTTAGGAGCAGCATTTTTAATGGCGACTTCGGCAGTCGGACCCGGTTTTCTTACACAAACAACTGTTTTCACAGAACAGCTGGCAACAAGTTTCGGCTTTATCATCCTGATTTCTGTGATCATTGATTTGTGTGTTCAATTCAATATCTGGCAAATCGTAACCGTTTCAGGAAAACACGCTCAGGATCTTGCTAACGATCTTTTTCCTGGTTTAGGATACCTTCTCGCTTTCTTGATAGTGATCGGCGGACTTGCTTTCAACATAGGAAATGTAGCAGGCGCCGGTCTCGGAATTGAGGCTATGACAGGCGTTCCGGTAAAAACAGGAGCAGTGATCAGTGCATTGATGGCCGTTGGGATTTTTCTTTTTAAAGAAGCCGGAAAAGCGATGGACACTTTTTCTAAAATCCTTGGTTTGGTTATGATTGGACTGATTCTCTACATTGCTTTTACATCAAACCCTCCCTTTGCCGAGGCAATTCACCATACCTTTATTCCCGAAAAATTCAATGCAATTTCAACATTGACGCTGGTTGGAGGAACAGTAGGCGGTTATATTTCTTTCGCAGGTGCACACAGGCTATTAGATTCCGGATTTAAGGGGGAAGTTTCTTTGCCGCAGGTTAACAGAGGAGCAGCAACTGGTATTCTGGTCACGGCTGTGATCCGTTATTTTCTATTTCTCGCGACTTTGGGAATAATACTGACAGGCGCAACAGTCAACCCGGAAAATCCTACCGCGTCCGTTTTTGAAAATGCAGCTGGCCAGTTTGGACGACAAATGTTTGGTTTAATGATCTGGTCCGCAGCTATTACATCTGTCGTTGGTGCCGCCTATACTTCGATATCTTTTTTAAAATCCTTCCATCCTCTTCTGGAAAAATACCAGACCTATCTGACAATCATTTTTATTCTGATCTCGACAATCGTATTTTTAGTTGTTGGAAAACCTGTAAAAGTGCTGATTTTCGTAGGTACATTAAATGGGTTCGTCTTACCGATCGCACTCACAATATTATTAATCGCCAGTCGAAGATCCAGACTTATGGGAACCTACAAACATCCTGTTTTACTGCAAATTGCCGGTTGGCTGGTCGTTCTGGTTTTGCTGGGTTTAAGCGTCAATTTGTTCTAAAAATTAGCTTAAAACAACTTGCGATCGCAGCTTGTCTTTTTGAGTTTAACCAGATAAAACAAACGGGACTTGTAAATCGCTTCGATGTTTTCCTCGGGCACGAAACCCTTTAATAACTCCGGGTCATCACCGAGAATATAATCATAACAGAAATCCTTTTGTGCGTTTTTCAAAACCATAAATTCTTTTTTGTAATAGATATATTCCATTCTTCCCGGATTTTCTTTTCGGGTAGAAAGAGCACTCCAGTAATTATAGAATCCCAGTTCCTTTCTGAATAAAATACCTACATTTTTATTTTCTCCTTTGACATGGTCGAGCAAAGGTTTGACGTTGTAATAATTATCCAGGTGACTCAGAAAGTACATTTTCTCTTTGCTGGTAGAAAATATAGTTGCTGATTTATCGTCATCGTAGTAACCCAGTTTTTCAAGATCTTCAAAAATTTCTGTTCGTTCACTGTAACTCGGCCAGGCTTTTATGGGATGACAGCGGTCTTTTCCAGGAAATACGTAATAATCGCCAAGCTCTTTTTGATACATTGATTCCTGCAGACTGTCTGTTGCGCAGATTGCAACCGGGATATGTCCGAGCGCTTTTTTCGTAAAATATCCCATCGGTATAAGCGGCTTATTTGGATTTCCATACACAAAAACCGAGGACACAAGCAGCAACGGAATGACCAGATAAGAAATCCTGAATTTAAAAACTTCACAATAAATATAAGCCACTAAAATCCCGCCCATAGCAAAAAACGGCATATGCGTTCTTGTGCTCCAAAGCTGAAATTTCATCATAACACCAAATAAAATAAACCCAATTACTGCACTGAACCATACCCATTTGACCTTCCACTGATTTCTTACAAAAAACAAGGGTATACAAGCAAATGCCATCAGCCAGAGGTGAATTGTATTAGGCACCATGTCTTCATGCACAGAATATCGTACCGAAAACGGGTCTAATCGTAAGGCAATATCGTTTACATCGACGCCAATAAAATCATGAAAACCCCTGATTTTATTATCTACAAATTGATTAAATCCGTTATTGGGAAGTCCAAGGTGTAGTCCGATATTTTTTACAATGCCAGAAATTCCGAAGGCGATAGAATGCTTATCGACGGGAATTTTTTCCGAGAAAAATCGTGAGTCTGTCGGTGGACTCATGACGTTCCCAAACAATTCGTAATTCCGGTAAAAGAATGGAGCGAACGTTAAAACCATCAGCACAATGGCCAAAACTAAAACTTTTA
>Ga0247815_10002664_pt1 | contig 13117 bp, 8 predicted proteins | sample UWRJL194509B1_FD_181014 | JGI IMG/M metagenome (GOLD analysis project Ga0247815, IMG submission 181014) | Plant litter microbial communities from Arlington Agricultural Research Station in Wisconsin, United States - UWRJ-L194-509B-1 | ecosystem: Environmental > Terrestrial > Plant litter >... | reverse complement strand
ATTGCCAACACATGGGTGACAGGATTGAGAACTCTCATGTCTGGACTCACTGCACATATGGGTTGAAACTTCTGACACATGGAACAAGTACAGTACATGTTCAAAAATCATACTGCATTGTTATCAAGAGTACAGGCCTCTTGGTTGGTGTCTTGAGCCTCCATCAGTGGTGGATGTGTCTATTTCACTGTGGACTCAAAAAGAGGTAATCTTCAGATCAGACAGTGAAGATGATGTCTTTCAGCCATGAAACAATGGATTGCAAAAGCAATCGCTGCAGATGTCTCTGGCTGAAGTTCAGGAGGGGTATGAAAATTCGGAGATTTCCGAACTTTGACACATGCACCAAGCTGTAAATTATCAGTCAATTACCATCAAATGGAGCTCAGACATGATACATGAGCACGAAAAAGCTTAAATTATTTGGCTATAGAGGTACAGTAGCCAGCTTCACACTTCTAAAATTGCTAGCAACTGCTCCTCGGGTAAGAAAAAAAATTCAGGATCATGTTTAATTGTCTCAAAAAGCCCTTTGGTAAATGTCAAACCACCTGAAACGGTCAGCAGGATGCTTCACAATACGAAAAAGCGGAGTTACCACGAATTCAAACTCCGACCCTCCTCGACATCCTTCCAGTTTCTGACACCTAAAGGCCTCAGCTAGCCTCAGTCATTGCTTGTAGATCAATTGGATGTCTCAAAAATGCTCCCTAATATGCATTCTGTACTCATCATGGCTGTCCTCTGCTGCAATGCTAGATAATCTCACCACTATTGTGTGTGCAGGTAAAAGATGTGTAACATACACTCTGCCCAATCACTCCTACCCATAAGTGCAGATAGTATTGCCTATTGAATCTTCTTCAAGTTGGTCACTTCAGGTTCATCCATCAACTGCTCATGAGGCACATGCTACACCTAGGCCCTGCAGATCCTCTAACAACTGATGACAGGGATCCTCTGACAGCTGCTACAGCTGCATATCCCTGTTGACATTGACAACTAACCACCTAGGTGACAGATGAGCAGTGACATGACAGGTGGCATGTGTCAAAATGAGTGGCAGTCCATGTGTCAGCAAATGATAATGCCTGCTGTAAATTTTTGTAATCCCAGATAAGTAATAAAGCTAACATTACAATGTAGAGAGGACTGTAGGGATATCTACACAATAATTAGTTTGCTTAAGTTTGTTTACTTGATTTGATTTAATTTGTTACAACAAATTAATGAAAAGTATGACAAAGTGTATTGCACAGCCATTAATGGATCACTGCAATGCTCGCTTACTTGAATTTCATCAGTAATGTACAAGATTGAACACTATTACAAAAAGTATTACTCAGCCAGTAATGCCAGTAATTAGAAAATTGCTACCTTTAAATTGTTAGCATTGTAGAAAATTGAATAATGTTGCAAAATGTATTAGACTGATTTCTTAACCTGATATGATTAGCAAGATAGTCATTTAAACATGGCAACAAAATGTAGTACAACATTTTGAAACCTTTTGCAGAGTGTATTACCCAACCAGTAATGCCATTAGTTAAAACTTCCCAACCTTGTTTCATTAGTGAAGTACAAAATTGAACACTGTTACGGAATGAATCACACAACCAGTAATTCAAAAATGTAACTTTTGTTCAATTATATGAATTAGCAATAAAAACAATTTGAACACTTTTACAAGATGGTATTACACAGGTTACTACTACTGTGGTGTAATGCCTGCTTGCCTGACTTCAGGAGTTGCAATTATAAAATCAACACTGTTACAAAACATGGTATACAAAATTCTAATAGACTACAGTGATGCCTAGTGCTAAGTTCATCACACCTAGGTGTGGTGTCAGGTGTCAGCAGGGCGCCAGAGGGTGCGAGAAAAGGCGTGAGCGGGTGCGAGAAAAGGCGTGAGCGGGTGCGAGAAAAGGCGCCAGCAAGGGTGCCAGCGGGTGTGAGCAAAGGCGCAAGCAGGGGTGCCAGCGGGTGCGAGCAAATGAACAAGAAAGGGCGCCAGCGGGTGCGAGAAAAGGTGTGAGCTGGTGCGAGCAAAGGTGCGAGAAAAGGCGTGGGCGGGTGCGAGCAAAGGTGCGAGCAGGTGCGAGCAAGGGCGCGAGTTGGTGTGAGCAAGGGCACGAGTTGGTGCCAATCGGTGCAAGCATAGGCGGCAACCGGCACAAGGGAAGCATTTGGCTCCGGTACCATGCATGGCTGGGCGCGAGCCAGATGCAAGCGGGGCAGCTATGGGCGCGACCACGGGCGCGAGGCGCAAGGTTCGCGCCAATGGTTAACTTGTATATGTGTTGCAAACCATTGGCGCCAGGCTTTGGCCCTGTATGAGGTGACACACCGTGGGCACGAAATGCCGGTTGAATGACACCCCACCACATCGGGGCATAGATCTTCAAATCTAATCAGTCGACCCCTCAAGGGTCATTTGGCAACTTGCAGCTTCTTCTTCTTAAAACGCGAGTCTTTAAAGTCGCGCTTATTTGTCAAAGTTTGTAAACGCGTGGCACGGGTCTTCCCGCGTGTGCCTTGTGCTCATCCCTTCTCCACGTATCTGACGTGCTCTACTCGCTCAAGAATCAGATTCTATCCAGATGAGCGGCTTCAAAAGCAAGTTCAAACAGAAGGCTGGTCGGCTTTTTGATAAAGTTCGACCTGGTTCGCGTGCGTCCTCGCCTACTCCTCCCGAAACCGATGTCGATACCGATGCACCGAAAGCACCAACCTCAAGCATACACAATTACGCCAATCCGCAGTCTGCGCTAAAAGTCGTCGGAACAGCTGGTTCAGTTATATATGAGCTGCTTGCTACAGCCAGGGACGGCTCCGACATGTGTCTGCCGTTGAAAGTAGCCCTCGTCGGCGTTGTCAAGATCTGGGATGTCTGCGAGGTACATTAATCTCAGGTCGTCGCTAATGGTGCTAATATTTCTGTAATAGCGAACCTCGCAGGTGAAAATCGAGTTCGAGAAGCTCGAGAGTAGGCTCACGCATCTGCATTCCGTGGCGGAAGCGTACGGCAAGAAAAACGATCTGGACGTGAACCTGAAGCAGCGACTCGATAACATCGCCGAGTAAGCAAACTCAGACGGCGTTGAATTCTAGGTTTTGATGCCTGCCCGTAGTTCTTTCGCACGACTTGCCACTTGTGTCGAATCAAAGCTTGGACGTGGGACCACCAGACGCGTCCTCGAGTCAAAGACAGACATCGATGAAGTCAAAGACATTCTCCTAAAAATATCGGCGCGCATCGAAGCTTTTCTTGTAAGTCCAGTATTAGTGGTCAGAACTGCTGTGTTCACGCGCAAGGATAGTACGAGAGCATGATCCGTGTCGAGATTGGCGTGCACGCAATCCTCTCGGTACGCGATATATCCGTGCATACGCGACAACTCTGACAATAATGTGAACTAGCGACTTCCAACGGCCGAAGAGAGAGTTCTGCAGAAAGAGCTGGAAGCATGGGTGCGTTCAGTATTTCAACGGCCCCTTCCAATGCGCTGACGCGATATGCACGACAGAGCGCGATTACACAGATCATCGCATCCGGTAACTCATTCTAAGCTACTCGGTACTTACACTGATTCAACTGTTGCAGCTCTGGGAGGTCGGCGTGTTCATGAAGCGGCGCATGATGCACAACCCAAGGACGCCGGCTGCATGCCCGGCACACGAATTGGCGTGCTTTCCAAGTTCGTGGAGTGGGTCAAACACGATCCCAAAGGTATACTCTGGCTCGCTGGATTAGTAGGCACTGGGAAGACGTCGGTCGCTATCTCTTTATGCCACATGCTTGAGAAGGATCCAGATGTCTTGCTCGGCGGCGCGTTCTTCTGCTCTCGCACCACCAACGTGGAAGCGCAAACCGACGTGCGGCGCATACTTCCCACTCTTTCAGCATCACTCGCCGACAGATCTCCGAAGTTCGCGACAGATTTGGCTGCCGAACTCAAACCGCATGCCGGCGCTGCTGCAAACAAGCCAGTCAGCGACCAGATCGGACCACTCCTTCAACGTCCGATTTCCGCGCTGGTAGCAGAGACGCGTCCCATTGTGTTTGTCATCGATGCCCTCGACGAGTGTAGCAACGAGCGCGAGCTTGCCGAGCTGCTCGCCGCTATCGTTAAGTTCAAGAGCAGCGCGAACGTCAAGTTCATACTCACGTCCCGGCCGGAGACACACATCCTCGACACCCCAATCGCAGATTGTCGCCAGAATGAGATCCTTCAGCTGCATCTGATAGAAGCAGCGGAAGTCACTCAGGACATCCGTCTCTACATTGAGGACGCTTTCTCCAAGAAGCCCCTTGCTACACCATGGTACTCCGACACAGACGTCACCACTCTCGCCACTCTTTCGAATGGGCTGTTTATTTTCGTGTCCACGATGATTCATTACATCCTCGACTCCAAGTCTGTTCACAACCGCACTACTCGTCTGCAGACAGTTCTTGCGGCAGTGGGCCAAAGTGCAGTGGCGATGGGGCCTCTCGACGCCATGTACGAGTTTGTTCTTACACGGGCATCGAATTCGGCCAAGGTCGAGCCCGAAGAACTCGAGGTGACACGACGCGTGCTTGCCTGCATCCTGACCGCTCGCGTACCGTTGTCGGCTAATATGCTGGCTGACATCATGGATATGCAAGTGGACCACCTGCGCGATTCACTGCAGCGGCTACTTGCGGTTGTTCATGTGCCGAACGAGAACGATGGGCCCGGTCTGCGCACCTTTCATGCGTCCTTCGGCGACTACCTCTTCAGGCGAGCGCCTCAGAATATTCGCATTACCGCATCGTTTGGTCACGACTTGCTCGCATGCGGTTGCCTCAAAAGAATGGCATGGAATGATTTCTGCTTCAACGTGTCTCGCAGTCGCTCCTCGAACAATGAAAATGACCCAACCTCAGCCGAGTTGATTTCCCCATCACTCGTCTACGCATGCCTGCAATGGGCTCCCCACGCCGCCGCAGCATCTGAAGCCTCCATATTGGATGCACTCATTCATGATATCTTCTTGCCGAAGTTTCTTTTCTGGCTCGAGGTGTTGAGTGTGTTGCGTAAGGTTGGTGCGGCATCGGGCCTCTTGCGTATCGCCGGATCAGCTGTGAGTTAATCCTCATGTTATGGGGCCACAACTTACGCCCAGACAGGTTGCTAATGAGTTCCTGTCACGGTTCCTTCTTGACGCCAACTCCTTCGTCGCGTCATCCCGCGAGGCTATTGAGCGAAGCGCTCCGCACATCTATCTCTCGGCTCTCCCGCTTGCGGCAAAGGACGAGCTTGTCTATCAGAGGTTCGCGTCGCAATGCACAGGCTTGGTCTCCGTAGAAACGTCTGGCATTGAGCGCCATGATAGCCGACTCGTTACTGTTCTGATAGGTCACACCGAGTGGGTGCTGGGCCTAGCATACTCTTCTGATGGTCGCCAACTGGCTTCGAGTTCTTTGGACGGCACCATTCGCATCTGGGACATGCATACCGCTGATGAGACCGTGATATTGCGGAGCGATGGGACGGCCGTTCACTCCGTAGCAATGTCTCCCAACGGGAAGAGTATCGCATCAGGAACAAACGGTGGGGTGTATATCTGGACCAATTTGGCTGGACAACCGACTGTAATCCATCTCAGAGGCCACTCCAAAAGTGTAATTTCCGTGGGGTTCTCGCGGGATGGCTCAGTACTCGCATCGGGATCAGATGACAAAACTATACGCCTTTGGACGGCGCAGACCGGACAGCTTATCGCGGTACTGAGTGGCCATGACGGTGAAGTCAACTCCATCGCTTTCTCTCCATGCTCACAGATATTAGCATCTGGTTCCAGCGACGCAACTATCCGGCTCTGGGATTATCGCACCAGCGAGCCTGTGGGTCTCCCACTCGTCGGTCACAAGACATATGTTTTCAGCGTCGGCTTTTCACCTGACGGTACGATGCTTGCATCAGGCTCTGCTGACCGGACGATCATAATCTGGGAGTGCCAGACCTGGGACATCGTTCGGATACTACGCGGTCATGTCGGCTGGGTCCGATCTGTTCAATTCTCATCAAATGGTCAGTCGCTGGTGTCAGCATCTGACGACAAGAGCATCCGTTTGTGGCCCTTGCAACAGGCAGCTGGCGAGATCATCTCTACTGTTCTGGCTGGTCACTCCAACCAGGTTTCTGCCGCTGAGTGTTCACCCGAAGGTTTGCATGTTGCTTCGGCATCGCGTGACAATAATATCCGCATCTGGAACGCTGCAAATTGCACAAGTGCGGTTTATCCGCTACCAGCGCACGATAACGCTGTGTTCTCGGTTGCAATCTCTCCGGACGGGTCTCTCATCGTTTCTGGTTCCTATGATCACTCGGTTCGCGTGTGGTATGTACGCAACGGAGAACCGAAGCTTCCTCCACTACTAGGCCATACGGAAGCGGTGCTTTCGGTGGCTATATCGACAGATGGACTTTTGATTGCATCTGCGTCGATGGATCGTACAATCAAACTCTGGGACGCGCGGTCTGGACAGGCCATTGGCGAGCCGTTGAAAGGTCACGAGGCCGCGGTCAGTTCTGTGATCTTTTCGCCGGATGATCGGTTACTCGCCTCAGGATCCTGGGACAAGACCGTAAAACTTTGGAACACGACAACAGGACAGTCTCCGGGCATTGGCCCGTTTAGCTACAGAGATGAAGTCGGTTCAGTCGCCTTCTCGCCCGATGGTAGCCTACTTGCCGCAGGAGACAACAGCGGACTCATTCTACTGTGGCAGACAGCAACAGGACAGCAGATTTTTCAATCACTTCAGGCAGTTCATTGCGTAGAGTCTGTTTCCTTTTCACCGACTGGGATGCACCTCGTGTCTGTTGGATTCACAATCACCAACGTCTGGGAGATAACTACAGGCAGGCAGGTCATCGCTCTCGATAACGAGGCCTACTTGTATGGAGCCGCATTCTCCCCCGATGGCCGATTTATTTGCACCGGCTCATCTGAACCTGCCGTACAAGTATGGGAGGCGTCGACGGGTTCTCTGGCCGCTACGCTACGTGGACATGGAAGCGCGGTGCGTTCTGTCGCCTTCACACCAAACGGAGAGTCCATTGTGTCTGGTGCCGTCGATGGAACAATACGTATCTGGGATGTCAAGACCGCTTGCTCGCCGTCATCCGACAACGAGAATGATTTGATCGCGGCACTGACTTCAACCAGTCTCGAAGATGGTTGGATGCTGGGTACTGCGGGCGAGCTGCTCTTTTGGGTACCGGAAGAGTATCGAGCCTACCTACATGCGCCGCCGCGGACGTTGGTCATTGGTCCTTGTCGTATCGTCATCACCGCTGCACCCAGTGGTCTGCACCGTGGCGAAGGCTGGGCAAACTGTTGGGCACAGCATTTAAGCCCGTAGATAGCTATGCAGACTCCGCTCTACGCTGGCGTCACTGTTATCCTGAATCGTACTCACGAATGCAAACGTCATATGTCATTGCCATAAATACCAGTACATGCCGTGCCTGTGCGAGGGTACGGCTTAGAGTATCAAATGAGGTATGGGCTGGCCCTTGAACAAGGTACGGGCCGCACAGTGCCAGGTGTGGTGTGAGCCGGAGAAGACCGGGACCAAGTCTCCACAGCGATACTTGGCGAAACGCTCCAGTCAGTACTCTTCAAGTAGGTTGATACAATATATACATATGCTGCTGCGATCTATGCCCCGAGGGTCATTTCCTAGTCTTGAGATGTACAATATTTCGCCCCATCCGGGGGAGCAATCGAGACTGATCCGAAGCACTAATGGCCTGTGTAACACGATCAGGGAAGCGTTTCACTCGTTGGACGATCAATATCACGGGTGCGACTGAGGGAGGCAAACCATGAGATAGAGATGTGAAGAAAGGACGACGCAGGGGTCACCTTTGCTTCCGGTGGAGCTCATCCCTGAAGAAAACAAGTTTTAAACACGGTCCTCGCAATACTGAGAACGTCTCTGCGATAATGAGATCCGTCCCATCAGCTGGTAAACCCTCAAAATGGTAGCAACACGCCACTGAAGTCCGCATACGCATTAATTCACGGGGATGGAATAGAGCAGTGGCCGTAGCTGTATAACATCAGGTACCAATGAAAATGTGGTAATGCAACAAGCTGATCATAAAATTCTTTTCATCACAGTATTTGTACTCTGCGCTCATCAGGCCCAAATATGACTCTAGTAACGACTCTGTGCGGCTCAAAGTCGCAAATTAAACTGATGTGATGGTGTCACGACCAGCTCCTGGCAGGCTTCCACGTGCGTGCGGGCTGTTGGCCATACGCTTGCCTGCATGTCTTCACGTGTCTTCTCGAAATCTTCCCGTAATCTTGGTGTTCGATCGATATTATACCTTGGCTGGCCGCCGTCTATAATGCCCGACGTTGTTCATCACTGATTGTGGTAGCATCAGTCTACAATGGCTGCACACGTGATGAAAGTGGTGTGACACCGGGTTTGACTATTGATCCGTGTACTAAACTCTTGGGCGGGCCAGTTCAAAGGTCCGCAGTGGTGGGTTTCGGGGCAATGACATGGTTGGATTCGTCACCAGTGGCAGAATCCGGACCGCTTGCCTTGGCTGGCACTTCAGGTGGACTCTGTGGGGAAATGGACTCGCTTGCTGCAGCTGGAGTCTGTGAGGGGATGGCCTCGCCTGGTGCTGCAGGTGGGGGCTGTGTGTCACTGGCGACCACGGGGTTCTGGGTCGACTTGTTTCGTGAAAGACATGTGCCCATGCTTGCGACGCTCAGGCGATTCTGACTTTGGGAATAGAGTGGTGTTGGGAACAGAGAGGTGTTGAAAACAGAGAGGCGAAGAATGGTTCCAACTCCGCAATCATTGCAGCTCCTTCGGGTCTCAGTGGCGCCGGCCCGAAGCGACACACGCTAGGGCTCTATATATCCAACTGATTTATGTTCATTCACAGAGGTCGCAGGCGAGGGGGAAATCGGAATTCCAACTGCGTGTCCGAGTTCGATTCTGCGATGTGCGAGGCAGGCATCAGAAGTTCGAGGCGGGCGAACCGCAGTGATAGCTGGGTGGGTACAGTGACATTAATGTGTAGAGCCTCGCGGGCAAGGTAGCACTGGCGCCGTTTCGACATCAACAAGCGGCATCGCATGAGACCGATATCGTCCTAGTGGTCTGCGACACGAGCCAGTCTGTCGAAGTGGATGCGTCAGGCATCGGACGCAAGATAGCCAGGTCTCAGAAGCACTCAACGTCTTCCGAACCGGCCGTGAAAATCGCAGAAGTCCACGTCATGGTGGAGTATCGCTAGAGCAGGGCCAACGCGGTGCACGAGGGGCGGTATGGGAAAATGCGGGTCGCATGGGTGTAACGCAAGCAAGACGCCAGTCTGGGTGTACCACAGCCACGAATACAAGTGCAAGTGCTGCCTCGACCATGCCGGTACACTACTGGACGGGGTTGAGTCAAGCTGAGTGTGCCAGGGAGGTGGTGGATGTCACACCTCGGGGCACTACACGAGTTACACGAGTGCTACCCACCGCGCAGGCGAGTTATGCAAAGGGGGTCACGGGCCTGCCATTTTGTGCGCCGGTAAACGTGATCATACAATGTTCGCGCTACGCGGTGCAGTCCTTGGACCGCCAACAACACCGACACTGTCGATTCTCCCGTCCCAGTCCTCGTAACAGCATACTTCCAACCCTTGAAGTGTAGATTGATTCTGTGCGGTGCGCTCGGGCATGTGTGGTGAGGTTTGGGGCGAATATCCTGCACGAGTGGGAGAATAAAAGGTAAAGTTGCCTTTGCTTTGCAAATCACTGGTGATCAAACAACCGCCAATTTGCGTTGAGGTCTTCTCTCTTCCCTTTTCGATTCGCTCGCTTGCGCCGTTTCGGCTAGATCGCCCACCGTACGAGCTACAGCACTTCTTATTTGCCTGCTGCTGCCGATGCGGACTTGGATCGCTTGACTATGTTGCGGCGTGTGCGGTTGGCCATTGCGCTACTCGGCGGACTCGCGCGTGCTTGAACGGTAGGTTATTTACCCTGTCGTGCTCAAATACAGCTCGCTCAGAGCCCATGAGTTGATTATGCTGCAGGCGAACGCTATAACCAATTCTGGGCTTAACCACGGCGTAGAGCAGCACCGAAACTGGGATAGTCGGTTACGCCGCAAGGGCGCTGGTCCCTCGCTTCCATTAACTGCTTGCATGATCAAGTGCGTCTTCCAAGCTCTTTATGCTGGAGGTGTTCCGACCTTTTGCTTACAGATCAATGGCGTGGTTCACCAACTGTATCCCACCGCCGCCGTCGCTGTTTACCCGCGGGTCCGGGCTTGGGATACAATCACGCTTCTGCATACTCGCGCTTACCAACACCGACTCCATCTCAGTGCATTTAGAAAACAGGAAGTGTCCATGTAGCGCGCGTGAATCCGCTCATCCGGATTACACTACCCAGAGGAGTGGGTTGAACGTACGAGCTGGTTTTGACGACGCTCGACCGTCACGCTTGCACTCGCCAAAACCTCGCGTCTCTTCGCACTCAGCCTCACCACCTCGATTTCGCCCCTGTAATGCTAGGAACCTGTGCCAATTGTACGCTCGTTCAGCACAAAGGCTATTCCTGGCGGAGAAGTCACCAAGACTCCGAACCTCAGGCTGCTGTCGTCCCGCCCCAGTCGCCCGATCATCTTTGCCTACCCCACCACGCAAGATTGCGTACATCACCACTAGCTCCAGCATCAACAAATTTCAAATTATCCTTTGCGGCTTCGGCATTCGCAGTGGCAGACGTACGCCCTTGACCAAGTCGGCTTTACCTAATGCCTAGCGTCGCTTTCGGGTGCGCTCATAACAGACGGTCAAGTTCTACAGATGTCATTGTGCGCGAGGAATATCTTCAGCCAGATCTTTGCAAGCTAGGAGCGCACATAAGCGGAAATGGGAGGGAGATTTCGATTGCGGCGTATGTGGGCGGCTTGACGCGCATATTGGTGTGCCATGATTGCCGTGGGTTCCTCGCACTCTTGAACCCATTCTATATCGGAAACCTGGCCCTCTTGTCAGTCACATATGGTAAAGGCCACCGAACCCACAAACTCGGGCTTTTCCTTTTCCTCGGCGCAGTCGGGGGTGACTGACCGTACGTCGACGCACCCGTATCCAACCACCACCGGTGGCACGACGTCCGGATCGCGACTTAGCCTCAGTTCCGCCTTTTTGCGGACTTCACGACCGTTTCTCTTTGTAAGACGCTCTCAGGTCTTCAACCCTGATTATGAGGATGGGTATAGCGGAGTTAGTGTATGGCCTTTTGTCGGGTGTCGTCCTGATTGAGTAGGTAGTCATCGGGAACTGTAGTCAAGTTGATGATATAAACAAAAAGGTACTACTGTCTCAATGCCATGTCGCGCTGCGAATGCTTGTTGCGTCATTGTTGTGACGCTGCCTCCCCCGCTCCTATGCGCAGACAATCAAGTGAAGAAGGCTGTAGTTCACCAGCCGCATACGCAGGAGGCATATTCATGAGCTGAACCGTGGAAACAGTATAGTAGCATACCAAACTTACCAAGAACCGCGCAGGATAATTAATTGGTCTCGCGGAAATAATCTGGCGCCACTCAGTTCTCCATTCACTTCTCACACGGCTGATAGCTCTCAGGGGCTTCTCGCCTCTTGTGCTCCTCTCGTCCCTCGTGTATCTTGATTCCTCAACTGCGTTACCTTCTGCGTACTCTATGGAGTCTCCGAGTCGAAGGCGCATACGGCGTCAACTGGCTCGGACTGTTGAATCAAGATCAAGAAATAGTTCGCAGCCGATCTACAACAGCATTTCACACACGAGCTACACATCCACATCTGAAGGCATTCACAATATCAACACAAACACAAACTATATGTACGGACCAGGTGACGTTCACAATAACAACCAGATCAACAACTATGTATTCGCTACCGGCAGAGAAAGCGATCATGTACCTCCATTCCACGCGTATCGGTCTGGCTCTTGGCTGACGAATAAAAATTTCAGGATACTATACAAACAAAAATCGCCTCAGGTGATTTAATCCATCTAGGTTTTGTGGGATATTGCTCATGCGACTCGACAGTCTTGCAGGGACGGCACGTTCCTCAAGCCACCTACAATGCACAGCTCGGTTCCGGATGCATGAAAGGCACGCGCGTCCAGGTTCTTCGCGACATCGAGTCCTGGATCATGAACCCACTGGCACCGGTGATATTCTGGATTGCCGGACTTGCGGGGACGGGTAAAAGCTCCGTCGCGTGGACAGTCTGTGAATGTGCACGTGCAGACATCAACATTGTACTCGGCGGAAGCTTCTTTTGCTCTCGTTCGACCAGTTTGGTCGCTCAACGTGATGTGCGTTGCATCATCCCGACCTTAGCCCAGATTCTGGCCCGTCAGTCACCAGAGTTTAGTAGAGCTCTCGCCGACGAGCTTGCTTGGGATCCGGACGTTGTGCACATGCAAGTCAAAACGCAGGCTGAGCAACTTCTATGTAAACCATTACTTGCTTTAGTAGACTTGAGCACGCCGATACTGTTCGTAATCGACGCTCTCGACGAGTGCAGCGACGAGCGCGAGCTAGCAGAGCTACTCGCTGCGATCGTCCAACTCAATGGCGAATTCGACCTCAACGTCAACGTCAAATTTCTTCTCACCTCACGACCGGAGACACACATCCTCGGCAGCCCAATTTCGGATCGGTGCCAGAACGAGATCCTTCTGCTTCACATGATCAACACAGCTGAAGTCAATCGAGATATCGCTCTGTACGTCGAAGACGCGTTCTCCAGAAGTCCACTTGCTCAACCGTGGTACACGACCAATGACGTTGCCACGCTTGCTGCTCTCTCAAATGGACTATTCATCTTTGCGTCCACGATTATCGCCTATATCCTCGATACCAAGTCTGTACAGGGGCGAAAGAGTCGCCTGCGAACGGCCATGGAAGCAGTTCGCCAGAGTGCAGTAGCCATGGGGCCACTCGACACTGTATACGAGTTCGTGATCACTCGAGCATCGGATACGACAAAGGTCGAGCCCGAAGAACTGAAACTGACGAGGAAAACTCTTGCTTCCATCCTCGCCGCACGCG
>Ga0247815_10002660_pt1 | contig 13140 bp, 13 predicted proteins | sample UWRJL194509B1_FD_181014 | JGI IMG/M metagenome (GOLD analysis project Ga0247815, IMG submission 181014) | Plant litter microbial communities from Arlington Agricultural Research Station in Wisconsin, United States - UWRJ-L194-509B-1 | ecosystem: Environmental > Terrestrial > Plant litter >... | reverse complement strand
ACGATAAACGGCGTTTCGACGGCTTCTGGTACGGCCTCAAATCCTGTTGTACTAAGCTCAGGATCTACTCCGATCGCTGTAGTGATCACTGCTGAGGATGGTGTTGCTGTTAATAGGTATACTATCATTGTCTTGAGGCAGGGTTCTTCCAACGCCGGGTTGTCAGCCTTGGCTTTGACACCTTATTCTGCATTTAAATCGATTGCTGCTGATCCTTCTGGCACCAGGAATTACACGGCTTCTGTTAGCCCGTCTGTTTCTTCGGTACGTCTAAGTGTTACAGCATCTGACCCTACAGCGAGCATTACAATAAATGGCGTTTCGACGGCTTCTGGTACGGCATCAAGTCCTGTTGTACTAAGCTCAGGATCTACTCCGATCGCTGTAGCGATCACTGCTGAGGATGGTGTTGCTGTTAATAAGTATACAATTACCGTAACGCAGCAAAGCCACTTAGCTTCTCTAAAAGGAGATGGCTTCACAAAACCTAAACCTCTAGGTAATATCAGTGCAACAGCTGATGCAATCGTGATCAACCCGGCCCTTTCTCCAAACGGCGATGGCAGTAACGATGTCTTTAACATTGAAGGCATTACCGCCTTCCCTGAAAACAAGCTGCGCATTGTGAATAGAAGTGGCAAGTTAGTTTATGAAGCCAAAGGTTATGACAATACTTCGAGAGTGTTTGATGGTCGCTCGCCTGACGGTACCTTGTTGATTCAGGGAACTTATTTCTTTGTTCTTGAATATAAGGACGGGAACGAAGCTAAGCGTAAAACAGGGTATATCGTCCTCAAGTATTAGTCGACGAGAACTATTAAATAACATTCTTCCATAACAATTAAAGCCTGCTGATTCGAATCGAACGAATTAGTAGGCTTAATTAAGCAGATGAAAAATGTCAGGAATGGAAAACTAAGTCATATAAACCTTAGCTCCGCAACTGTTACAACGGTACCTTTTTAAATTCGTCCAAAAAAGAAATAACTTAATCAGCGCTCCTCTTGGTACGCGTGTATCCAAATCTCCTTTTTTGCACTTCGGGCATTTACTATAAGTTTTGGATGAAACCTTCAACCATTTGTGTTCTACATTCTCCATCGCTCCAGATTGATTAGATAATACCATTAACAGTAATAATTATTACGGTTAGATAATTTGCTCGTTCAAAAAGGTTAGTTGGACTTAATTAGATGTGCGGTAAAATTGCGCATTTATTTTTAGACTAAGGTTAAAAAAATGTGATCTTTTGTCATTTTGTTCATTTTTATTCATCCGCCTTCTTGATGGAAAAATCCTTAATTTAGGCGGCATTATAATAGATCATGCTTCCATTAACTGAACATAAAATTGCGGTCATCGGGCTTGGATACGTAGGACTTCCTCTTGCTATAGAGTTCGCGAAGAAATACGAGGTGCTGGGCTTTGACATTGATGAAAGCAGAGTACTTGAGCTGTTGAACAATACAGACAAAACCAGGGAAGCAGACCTCGATCAATTACGGCGAGTCCTGGTTGATGATAGAATGGGTCTGAGGCTTTCTTTTAACCTTCAGGATCTCGAAAACTACAACTTCTATATCGTTACCGTGCCTACACCTGTTGATGCGTCTAAAGCGCCTGATTTAAAGCCTTTGCTACAAGCAACTCAAATGCTGGCTACTGTACTCAAAAAGGGGGACGTGGTAGTTTATGAATCTACGGTATACCCTGGCTGCACAGAAGAAGACTGTGTACCCGTGCTCGAACAACATTCCGGATTAAAATTTAATGTTGATTTCTTTTGTGGTTATTCTCCTGAACGGATCAACCCGGGTGATAAAATCAATACACTCACCAAGATTAAAAAAGTAACTTCTGGCTCTACACCTGCAATTGCGGAAATCATCAATGCGCTGTACAGCAGCATCATTACTGCAGGCACCCATTTGGCACCGAGCATCAAGGTAGCAGAGGCTTCCAAAGCAATCGAAAATGCGCAACGGGATGTGAACATCTCTTTTGTCAATGAACTGGCCCTGATGTTTGATAAAATGAACATTGATACTTCGGATGTTCTGGAGGCAGCGGGTACAAAATGGAATTTTCTGAAATACAAGCCCGGCTTGGTGGGCGGACATTGCATTGGCGTTGATCCCTATTACCTGGCTTACAAATCAAACGCGCTGGGCTACCAGCCACAGGTAATCCTCTCAGGCCGGAAGGTCAATGAGCACATGGGGATTTTTATCGCCAATAAGGTGGTCAAAATGATCCTGGCCAACGGTGGAACGGTCAGAGGAGATAAAGTCTTGATCCTGGGTTTCGCTTTTAAGGAAAACTGTCCCGATACCCGCAATACCCGGGTCATCGACATCTACAAAGAGCTGGGGCAATTCGGCCTCAATCTGGAAGTCTACGATCCCTGGGCAGATGCTGATGAGGTACTGCAAGAATATGGCATCCAGTTGCAATCCAAACTGGAATACAAAAACTACAAAGCCATTATCGTAGCCGTAGCGCACCAGCAGTTTTTAGAAATTGATTACAAAACATTCAAGACACAGGGCGCCGTAATCTTCGACATCAAGTCATTCATAGACCGCAGCCTGGTTGATGCAAGGCTATAAATAGTTAATAGTATAAAATCAAGGGGGCAGATTTCCTTCTGCCCCCTTGAACTACCTATTGTTTTAAGTGATGCAGCGGCTTTCAGCGAGCGCCGTCCAAAAGAGCTGCATCTCTAATTTCTGTACAACCAACCATTTCGTGGTATCCCAATTCAAAATATTTGATGTATTCCACTAAGCTCTAGTTTACTTGTTCGTAGAAAGTTATATAACTTGGTATTCACAACTAAATATTATCGTAATGAACAATTTTAATTCTTCCTTATGGAAAATAACTGGGCCAATCGAAAAGAAGCCTGGCAAGCAGCTCCTGGAATTTATCAGTCGCAAAATCTTGGATGGCGGCCTGACTGAAGACGACAAGTTGCCCTCCCAGCGCGAATTCGCTACACTCAATAACCTGAACGTAAATACGGTAAAACGCGTATACAATCAGCTGAACGCCCACGGTTGGATTCAGGCAAAACCGGGCCGGGGTACATTTGTCTCTTATGAAGCAGAGGAGGTACTGCGCAAGAAAGAAAACAAGCGTTTCACACAGCAACTGCCCATTCCCCTGACCGGAGCGCATGCAACTGTCAGCGCCACCCCTGTGGTAGCACAAGACTTTCTGAGTATCGGATTGGATTTGCTTGGCCCGTCCTTTACCCCCTTTCAGCAAATGTCCAGATACCTGCGGGGGCATCAGAATAAATACAGCCGGGGGACGCAATACCAGCAGATCAGGGATTTTGAAGCGCTTGACTTTAAGGAATCCATTCGCAAATACTTAAAAGAAACCAGGGCGTTCCGCTTGGATCCTGGTTATCTGGAACTGATCTTTACCCGTGAACAGGCCTTGAAGCGTTTATTGGATCTGTTGTTGGGGCCGGGCGCTGTGGTCGTCAATACATTGGGACAGGACCGGCAGCTTAAGCAAATCTTTAACGAGATGGAAGTTGACGAGCATGTCCTTCAAATCACCGCAGCGGATTTTATCACGCAATTGGAAACACTGCTACAACACACCGTGATCCGGTTGCTCGTTATCCGTCCGCAATGCAGTTACCCTGAAGGAAACCACCTGGATGTGCCTAACAGTGAACGCTTGCTGGCCCTGGCGAAGGAATACCGTTTTTACATTTTGGAAGAGGATCCTTACCACGAATTTTGGTATGATCAGGAACCGTTTCGGCCATTGTGCAATTATGACCATGAAGGACATCTCATCTATATGGGTGTTTTAAGCCATTTATCCATTTACATGCTCAATACTTATGTGATATGCGCCAGCAAAGCGTTCATTGATTTGCTGAATGGCAGCGTGCGGCAGGATTATGCTTTTCGCAGCCTGATTGAGGAAAGGGCGGTTGCCGAAATGTTGGACTCAGGCGAAATGTGGTCTTTGGTGAAAGACGTCAGGTACAAAAAACAGAAAGAAAAAGAAGACCTCGAATATATCCTGAAAAGTGTGCTGACTGAGCATATTGTGATCCAGCCCTCCTCTAGCGGATTGAGCCTTTGGATAATTTTTGCCGATAGCCTGGACCTGGAGCAGGTGATGCACATGCTGCAGGGGGATCAGATTCCGGTGCCGTACGATCCTGCACAGGAAAGGCCGAAAATACAGGTTCATAAAATGCGGCTCAGCTTCGGCACTTTCAATCGGGATGAAGCGCTGGATGCAGCCAAAATTTTAGCGAAGATTTTGAAAACCTCCGGCCACAATTGAAGGGTGGCCGGAGACTTTTTTTAAATCATGCCCAGATCTATCAGATCTTCGTCTATGCCCAGATACCAGGCTGCTTCACGAACGGAAACACATTGGTGTTTCTCTTTTTTTAGCACATACCTGATGTCTTGCATCAGGGATTGTGCTTTTCTTAGCGATGTCCCCAGGATAACCATCAGGTCTTTCGCATAAATACAAATTCTTTTCATGTTAGGGTTTTTTAAAACCGCAACAGATCGGATGGCGCGCAGCACAAAGGCCAACTAACCTCTGTGGAAACCTAACTATGCAGTTTGGTTTATAAATTTTATTTAAGTCTAATATAATTACTTCTGCACGATCATAATGCAAAAAACGAACAATTGTGCAAAAAATGCCGGCTTGTTGAAAAAACGCAAATAACGCTGCCATAAATTTCGGCTGCTTTTAGTTTTGAGCATCAATCACAAAAATTAAAAGCATATGAATTCAGAAAACACATCAGCAAACAGGCACCCTGACTTACGGCCTACAACTAGTAGGTGTATCCTAGGTCTTTCACAGGTGTCTGCTATGTCCCTGGAGGTCTGCGGACAAAGGAACCACCAACAACTCACCTTAAACACACCTGCATTATGGCTAGAATAAAACAAGGGATATTAGGCCCGGTATCCGGAAAATTAGGGCCTGTAACTGGCGGAACCTGGAAAGGGATTCCTTATCTGAGACAGACCAGCGACAAGAAAGTGCAACAGCGCAGCCTCGCCCAACTGGCTAATGAGGGGAAATTTAAGTTCATCAACGACTGGCTGGTTCCTTTTCATCCCTACTTAAGTATTGGTTTTCAGAACCTGGCCTTAGGCAAGACGGCCATCGCCGCGGCGCTTTCTGCCAATTACAAGACGGCTTTTAGCGGCGTATTCCCTGACATCCAGGTGCAGTACGCGGAGTTCCAGATTAGTTCAGGGCCACTCTCGCCTCCGGCGGATGTGCAGGCTGCATTTATTTCTGAGGATCAGATCGCCCTGTCCTGGTCGCAAAACTACAGGCCTGGTGCGGTTTACAATGACCAGCTGATGCTGGTATTGTATTCGGAAGCACTCGGCCTCACGGATGGTTTCGTCGGTGCGGTAAACCGTGCGGTGGAACAGTATACGTTTAAAATTAACCCGCGGTTGACCGGACAGCCCCTACATGCTTATGTCAGTATGACTTCCATGAGCAGGGATCTGATCGCTGATAGCATTTACTTAGGAATTATTCAAGCATTATGAGAACACATACCACACTAACCTTACGGACCCTGATCCTGCAGGAAATGAACATCGCCAAACGGCAGTTGAGTCAACATGAAATTGACGTCTGGAAACAGGCGCTTCCGGAGATCAGGGAAGAAATGTTTAAATACATGGATTTCTTTATTGGCAGCATCTTTGAAAAAAGCCTGGTGCGGCGCCAGTTGCAACAGGTCCAGTCTGAATCGGTTTATTTGCTCAATGCAGTGGATCGCTATACAGGGCTTTCAGCGCCATTGGAGCAATTGAAAAATGAGGTCATCGCCTGCCTGGATTCGGTTATCGAGCGATTGATTACCCAGGGTGCGAAGTATCTTGATCCGGCTACCTTAATGCCCTGCCTGCATCTCAGGCGGGAGTCTGCAGAGCTAAAGGCACAAAATGCCTTGCTGCAGGCGGCCCTTACCAAATCTGGTGTGGTCAAAAAATTAATAGATCTGATCCTGGAGCCCATGACGGATTGCTGTACGACTAAAAAATGTTCCTACGAACGCTTGGCCTACCTGAAAAATTTACAAGTTTACCTGCTGGAAATGGTCCGCCGGGACTACAATGATTGTAATAATTTACTGGTTCATCATTTATTTGAGTATAATTTTAACACCAAAAGGTTTGTCGATTACATGCAGGGCAAAATTCGTGCTGAAGTGGAGGAGATTGATGAGGTAGGATTACAACTTGGGCGGCTTTACCATTATCAGCGGGATTTCGACTTTGTTTCCCTACGGAAGCAGGCCGGTTGCGTGGATGCTTCCCGCCGCAAAAACAAGGAGGTCATGCTGGAGTTTATCAGGAATGAGATCCACTACCTCCAGAATAAAGAAAAAATACGGATCGCTGCGGAGCAGGCCTTGGTTGTTCCTATGGTTTCATTTAACAGAGCTTCCGGTTACCGGATCCAGACCACATTTTCGGTCGACGCGCTGGCCTATTTCCTTCGATTGTTGATGGATGCCGGTCTGGTGCAGGCCGAAGTAAAGACCGAACTTTTCTCTTGTATAGCCGAAATCTTTCAGACACCGGGGATGTCCGCCACTGGAATATCTGCCGGTAGTCTGGGCACAAAATATAAAAACGTAGTCCAGGCTACTGCCGTTAAGGTTCGGACTGCACTGAAGAAAATGCTGAAGCAGCTGGATCAGGATTTTGCGTTTGATTAGGATTTATGAGGTTAGCTATGTTCCAATTGATTTTGAAACCACCGTAAATAACGGTCTGTTTGTGAAGCGAGGTAATAAGGTAAATTGAGTAAGAAATATTTCTTTCCACCCGTTGTAGCAGCTTCTGTAATCGCAATTTTTCCGGCATAAAAGCGTACAGCCATTTCGTGAGGGACCAGATCCATGTATAGATGGAGAGACTTAAGTTTCCCCTCTGTTCCCGATTTTACCTCAATTGGAATGAGTTTGCCATCGAATGGCCAAATGAAATCCACTTCAGCGGAAGAAGTTGTTTTTTCCCTCACCCAGAAATTAAGACTGCTCAAAGCATTGTATTGAGAAGCGAGCAACTCCTGCCCGACTAAATGTTCAATCATTGTGCCCTGGTATACTTTGTTTAAATCAGCAGTTCCTAAAATCTCTTTCTGAATACCTGCGAAGTAATTGAGCATCCCGGTATCGAGGATTTGTAGCCGGGGTGATTTTTTATGGTCTGGCAGCAAGGGTAGCTTTGTATCTGTGCTCGGGTAAAGTAATTGTATAAGTAGCGCATTTTCCAAAGTACGTAGTGCTTCGCTCATATCGCGTGAACGATACGAAGAGTTACCAAAGCCCTCAAATTTTATTCGTTTTCCTGCCTGGGAAAACGATGCACGTATGGCATGTCGAATATATTGAACCTGTGAACTTGTTGCTGCGTACTTTTCCACGTCATCAATATAAGCTACAATCAGCGATTCGTAAATAGATTGTAATTCGGTTAAATCCTTGTTTATGCTATAATTATTTACAATTTCCGGCATACCGCCGATTAGCGCGTAAGTATGGAAAAGCTGCAACAACTTTTCATGTGTAAAATGCGGAGCCGGTGTTGTTTCCAAATAGTTTAACGCAGAACTTTCGCCAATGGCATCCAAAAATTCAGGAAATGAAGCTGGCCGAAGCACTTTGTATTCTACCCGGCCAACGGGAAAACTAATGTTTTTGTTAAATAAAGTCTCTAACATACTACCTGCAGCAATGATGGCTATGTCAGGCTCAGATTCATAGAAATAGCGCAAAATATTCAATGCTTCCGGTACTTCTTGTATTTCATCAATAAAAATAAGGGTACTTCCCTTTTTAGATAGTACTTTATTTTGAATGAAAAACAGGTTTTGCACCAATACATCTATGTCGGTAAACTGCTCAAAGGGCGACCTGTCATTGGGTAATTCAAGGTTTAAATAAATGTATTGTTCAAACCGCTTTGCAAACTGGTTGATCATGGTTGTCTTACCCACTTGCCTCGCGCCTCTAATTATCAAAGGCTTACGGTCAGCTTTAGCCAGCCATTTTTCCAATTCCACAAGGATACTTCGTTTGAACATGTCACAAAATTAGGGTAAATATTTCGATTTCATGGCACAGAATTAGGGTAAATTTTGGAAATTGTTGGCACATAATTAGGGTAAATAAGAATTTTTAATAAAAAAAATTCTTTGCTGTAGGCCACATGAAGCCGGTTTTAGGGGGTTTTCAGCTGGGGGGTCCGGGACCCCCGGGACTACCACAGTTTTCTGATAATGCTTCCCTTTGTATCGTCATGACGAATTAATCAATTTATTTACTTTTTAAATTTTAAAAACATGGGAATTATCAGAGGAGGAATCCTGGGTGGATTCAGAAACAAAACAGGTGCCGTGATTGGTGCCTACTGGCGCTCACTAGACGTCATCAAAGGTTTGCCGCGCAAAAGCAATAAGCCGCCGACCGAGGATCAAATGAACCAGCGCATCAGGTTCGGTTTAATTACAGGTTTTCTGAGCTGGATCAGTCCGCTGATCGAGGTAGGTTACAAAGCGCTAAGCGGCGTGGAAACACCGATGAATGTGGCGGTGTCCTACCATTTGGAAAACGCAGTAACAGGGGTAGCGCCCAACTTCACGATCGATTATCCAAAAGTGATGTTCAGTCGCGGCAAGTTGTTTCTGCCGGATAACATTGCCCTGGCTACGACCGAGGACGCGCAGCTGGACATCAGCTGGACCAATTTGGGGCCGGATGACCGGTTTAAGGATGCGACCGACAGGCTCACCGTCATGGTGTACAATCCTGCCAAGAGCAAATTTGTAACCGTCAGAAGTGTGGTAGCCAGATCGGCGCAGAGTTATGACCTCATGCTGCCGGCAAACTTTAGCGGCGACAATGTGCATTGTTATGTCAGTTTTAGCTCAGTGAAGATCAAAAACATGGTCTCTGAAAGTTATTACCTGGGCGGTACAGTGGTTCAGTAAATGAAAGTCCCGGGGCGCTTCGGCAAACCGGGACTTTTTTAAGGTTTTACAATTAAATCTATTTGAAATGAAAGTAATGAATGAATGGAAGGAGTTTGCGGCCGCTGGTCCTGCCCCTTTTGCAGCACTGCTGATTGGCTTGCTGGCCTTGCTTTGGTCGCCGCTGCAGCGCATGGTCCAGTTTCAGGATGTTACCGCGGGCTTTTTGGACCCGACGATCTGGCTGCTGATCCTGTTGAGCATCGGCGTATTTCTGGTGCTGCTGACCCTGGTCTGGTACCTGGCAAATTACTACTGGCTGGCTTTCGGCCTGCCCGAAAGGAATTGGATGGTTTTACAATTTAACAGACTGGACGCATGGCAACAGCTAAAGTTTTACTATGGTGTTTTTGCCTTGCTGCTTTTAGCGGGCATTGGCTGTCTGACAGCGGTACTTTAACAGGAGGAACGAATCATGACAAGAGAAGAAATAAAAGCGGTTTTTGGATGCAGACTGCCGGTAACGGAAGGGAAGCCGCTGTCCTCCGCGCAGCGCAAGGTGAAATCGGGGTTCGCGAAACTAGCGAAAATGCTGGGCCGCGTGTTGATCGGTATGGCCGCTACGTGGGTTTCAAAAAGATACCCTGGTGTGCCGCTTTTTGCTCCTGGTGCTTTGGACAGGCCGGATGCCCACAGCCCAGAACAGCCTGGAGTCCGGCACTCTTTCCCGCGGGACGACTTACAAAGACAGCAGGGCCCGGAATGATTTTCGGGATTTATTTTCCGAAGCTCAAAAGGATCGGGCATTGTGGTTTGGTGGAGTCGGTACGGGACGACTGGATCGTCGGGATTGAAGGAAACACAAATTTGAGCGGTAGCCGCGAAGGGGACGGGGTCTATCGCAAATGGCGGCATAAGCGGGGCATTCAGGTGTATGCCCGCTGGTAAACAGCAGCTTCCGGAGGCAAAAATCTCCGGAAGCTTTTTTCTGCACAAAATGAACAGTCTGCACGAATAGTGAACAAGATGGCTTTCGTCTAAAGCGATATATTTAATGCTCATTCATAGCATGAAGGCCAACCAACTCAATAGCTTTTTAATTTCTGCGTTAACGGAAGAAAATCCGTTCATCACGACCGCGGAGGTAGAAGTCTGGCTGGAGCAACAAAACCACGCTGTGCAGGTCGGGATCGAACAAATTGCCTTCTCAGAAATGACACACTGGAACTTCAGTCAGGACCAGTCCAGGCTGCAACACCAGTCCGGAGGCTTTTTTTCCATTGAAGGCATCCATGTGCGGACCAATTGGCGGGAAGTGAAGGAATGGGAGCAGCCCATCATCAACCAGCCGGAAATTGGTTATCTGGGCATTATCACCAAAGAGTTCAATGGGATTTTGTATTTTCTGTTGCAGGCTAAAATTGAGCCTGGGAACATCAATTATGTACAATTGTCGCCCACGCTGCAGGCCACCAGGAGCAATTACAGCCAGGTGCATGGTGGAAAAGCCCCGGCTTACCTGGAATATTTTAAGGACCGGAAGCGAGCCGCCATTTTGATGGACCAGTTGCAGTCTGAACAGGGCGCAAGGTTTTTGAGAAAGCGCAACCGAAACATCATCATTCAGGTGACGGAAGCCATTGAGGTTCAGGAAGCGTTCATCTGGCTGACTTTGGGACAGATTAAAAAACTGATCCTGAAAGACAACCTGGTCAATATGGACACCAGGACGGTGATTTCCGGAATTCCGTTCAAGTCTTTTGAAGACATCGGACTGTTCAGTTACAACCACAATCCCGTAAAAATGAGCATGCTGATCTCTTCCGTTGGAAAAGGCATCTCCATTTATTCATTTGAGGAACTGGTAGCCTGGCTAACGGCACTGAAATGCAGGTATGAATTGATTGTTACGGGTATTCCATTGAATCAGGTTAAAAAATGGACCATTACCGACTGGGAGATCGTAGAGGAAGAGGGGCGGTTTTTTAAAGTGATCGCGGCGAGGGTGACGATTAGCAACAGGGAGGTGAGCAGCTGGTGTCAGCCACTGGTAAAGCCCGCGCAGGATGGCTTGATTGCATTTGTGGTCAAAGAAATCTTTGGTGTGTTGCATTTTTTGGTACAGGCCAAACTGGAATGCGGCAATTTCGATATTCTGGAGCTTGCACCTACGGTACAGTGCCTGACCGGTGATTATAAACGACCGGAGTACGAGATCCCTTTTTTAGACCTTGTGTTAGGGGCAAGTCCCGAGTCGATCCGCTACGACGCCATGCAGTCTGAAGAGGGTGGGCGTTTTTACCAGGAACAGAACAGGAACAGAATTGTGCAGGTCGGTGCCGAATTTCCGATTGAGGTACCTGAAAATTATACCTGGATGACTTTAAACCAGATGAACACTTTCATCACCTTCAACAATTATTTGAATATACAGGCCAGAAGCTTAATTTCAGCTGTTAATTTTCTATGATATGGCTAATACGATAAAAATAGGGATCCTGGGATGTGCGGATTTTGCAAAGCGATTGGTGATCCCCAACATCATCAAGACCGGGCTGTTTGAAGTGGTGGCGGTGGCCAGCCGTACCGCACAAAAAGCGGTTGAATTTGCGGAGACTTTTTCATGTGAACCCATCGTAGGGTATGAGGCCTTGCTGGAACGGAAAGAGATCGAGGCGGTTTATTTGCCCCTGCCCATTGGCCTGCATCATGAATGGATCCTAAAGGCTCTCCATGCCGGAAAGCATGTTTTCTGTGAGAAATCCCTGGCGCCAGACTTGACCGAGGTAACTGAAATCCTGGATCTGGCCAGGGAGAAAAAACTTTGTGTTTTTGAAAACTTTATGTTTGTGTTCCACGCGCAGTTTGCTGCGGTCAGGCAGCTGCTCGCTGATGGTGAAATCGGGGAGGTCAGGTTGTTGCGCAGTTCTTTTGGCTTTAAACTTCCTGGTCCGGATTCGAACATCAGGTATAAAAAAGCATTAGGTGGCGGTGCGCTTCTGGATGTGGGGACTTACACCGTTATGGCCTCCCATTTTCTGTTGGGCCGCAGCCAGCAAGTGATCGCTGCTTCTTTAGAAAATTTTGGGCAGGAAGTAGATTTTCAGGGTGCTGTGATGTTGAAAAACCCGGAGGGTGTGGTGTCCCAGCTGGCATTTGGTTTTGATAATTTTTACCAGAACACGATCGAGCTCTGGGGAACTGAAGGCAAGCTGGTTGTAGAGCGTGCATTTACGGCAGGTCCGGCTTATGTACCCCGGCTGTTTATCGAAAAAAACAACCTGAAACAGGAGATTACTCTGGCTCCTGACAATCATTTTGAGAAAATATTGACCAAATTTCACGACTCTATCAGAAATGGTCCTTACGACTATATGGCCGATCAGATCTTAACACAGTCCCGCTTGCTCACGAAAGTACGGCAATTGGCCAATTCAAATAACAGCTAGACCAGGCATGTCCGTAAAATCTGTACTCATCGGCTCCAATGGATACCTGGGGAGAAATCTGGCCTGGTATTTACGTCAAAAAGGCGATGAAGTGTTTTGTTATGGCAGGGAATTGGACATTACCGATCAAACAGCTCTCGCTGAAATTGACACTCGTGTTGACTTTATCTTTTTATTTGCCGGATTGACCGGAACTGCCCAGGGTTTTGAAGATTTCAACAGCTATGTTGATGTCAACGAAAAGGGACTGCTGAACTTGCTGACCATCATGCGGCAGCAAAAATCAAAGGCCAGGTTGGTTTTTCCATCGAGTAGATTGGTTTACCAGGGAAAGAGGGGCTTGCCTTTGAAGGAAGATGCAGAGAAAGCGGCAAAGACATTGTATGCGCTGAATAAACTGGCCTGCGAACAGATCCTTGCCATGTACCGCAATGCTTTTGGAATTAACTACACCATTTTTAGAATAGGTGTACCGTATGGCAATTTACTGGAAGGCGGGTTGTCGTATGGTACGATTGGGTTTTTCCTGCAGAAAGCGACGGCCGGGGAAAATATTGCTTTGTTTGGAGACGGCAGTTTGAGGCGGACATTTACGCATGCGGAGGACATTTGTGATAAAATATACGCTGCCATCAACAAGGAGGAAAGCAACGGTCAGATTTACAACATTGGCGGGGAAGAC
>Ga0247815_10002659_pt1 | contig 13140 bp, 11 predicted proteins | sample UWRJL194509B1_FD_181014 | JGI IMG/M metagenome (GOLD analysis project Ga0247815, IMG submission 181014) | Plant litter microbial communities from Arlington Agricultural Research Station in Wisconsin, United States - UWRJ-L194-509B-1 | ecosystem: Environmental > Terrestrial > Plant litter >... | reverse complement strand
CTAAAACTTGTAATTGCTTTAATAAGTACGAACTCGATACTATAAATTTCATCTGTCTGTTTTTAATTTTGTGTGTATTCAGGCAATTTAAACCTAAAATATACGGATTACAAATATATCGTAAACAATCTTAGTTACACAATTTTTTTATTAACATCTATTTGCTGTATTTCTTTTTTCTAAGGTAAGTAAACACCAGTCCAAAAACCAATAAAATTAAGATTGGAAGTCCGATAGTTATCAATTGTGTCTGACTGTAATTTTCGTAAACTTTTTCCTTATCCAATAATGGCAAATCCAAATCTTTGCTTCTAATGTTAATAAGTCCAGTGTCATCCAATAAATAATTGATACAATTCATCATGAAATCTTTATTATCATATAAATTTCCAGAACGCTGGTCGTAACCTAATTCTACAGGCAAACCATTTTTATCCAATTGATTTCTGGCCAAATCACCATCAGCAATAACAATCATTTTTGCAGGTTTTCCTTTGGACTGAAATGAATTATCCTTAAACGGCAAAACACGATTCTCGAAAGCGGAATGAAAACTCCCTTCCAGCAAAACTGATAGTGGAAGATTACCTTTCCCTATATAATCTTTAGGAGATGTTTCTTCTGAGACAATGTTCAGATTGATTTCAGCCGGAGTTCCAATTTTCTTTGAATAAGGTGATGATTGCAGTAAAACCGTTTTTTTAATTCCGTTTTTCAAAGTATCGATAGGACTTGCGAAATCGAATCTGACTCCGCCTAAATTTTTGATGATCGGGTGTGTTCCTTGTGGGGCAACAAGCGGAGCAAATTTCCAGACAAAATCCTGATATTGAGTTGCTGTTCCTTGTTCTCCTGTAGCCAGTTTTATTGGACTCCCTTGTTCGTCTTTTACTAAATCCGGGTTAATTCGGAAACCGTATTTGAAAAACATATCATTCAGATTCAGATCTCTTGGGTATGCCAAAGTTGCTCCCGACTGATTGTACAGACTATCCATATCTGCCGCAACCTGATCAATTAGCCATAATGTTTTTCCTCCATTCATTATAAATTGATCCAAAACCTGCTTTTCTTCATCAGAAAAAGTCTCAGTTGGTTTTGCGATAATGGCCAGGTCATATTTTTTTAAGGCATCTAAACTTCCTGTTGGATTTTTGGAAACTGAATCTAAAGTAAAAGGTCCAATGTAATAGCTTTCGCGAATTTGCATCAGCATTTTGGCTATATGAATTTCATTTATTTCACCATTTCCTTTTATGATTGCAACTTTCTTTTGCTTGTCTTTAGTGATTTTATTGATGGCATCGGTAATTGAATATTCCAGATGCTGAATGGAACCAATTACTTTTTGAGTAGTCGAAGCCCCCATTCTGTTTTTCAACAAAGGAATATTGACCTCTTTACTATTGTAAACTGCAATTGCCCAGGGAAAAATCATTGCCTGAGACTGTTTTCCTTTATCGTCTACGGTTATGTTTACTGGAGTCAATCCTTTTTGGAAAAGTGATTTTGTCAATGCTTCACTTTCTTCTTCGTTTTCTAATGGATTTACAAATTCGAAGACAATATTACTGTTATATGCCTGAAATTCTTCCAATAACTGTTTGGTTTCCTGCTGCAAACGCCTGAAATCAGCAGGCAAATCACCATCCATATAAATTTTTATCGATAAAGGATTTTTTACTTGTTTTACAATCTGCAAAGAAGTTTCAGATAATGTATATCGCTTATCTTTTGTTAAATCAAAACGATAAAAAAACAAGCTTCCTAGAACATTTACAACAACTAAAACAAAAATAGTTATCCATAATGTTTTAATATTCATTTGAGTAGATACTTTCATTAGGCTTTAAAAGATTTTAATTGATATACTGTAAAAGACAAAAACAAAAGTGTAATACTTAAAAAGTAAATTACATCTCGAGTGTCAATTACTCCCCTACTCATACTTTTAAAATGATCCTGCATTCCTAACGAAGGTATAAAACCTGAAAAACCCGGAATCAGAGATGCTAAACCTTCAAAACCAAAATAAAAGAAAAAACATAAAAATACCGAAAGAATAAAGGCTACGATTTGATTTTCTGAAAGCGTAGAAGTAAAAACTCCAATAGCGGAATAAGAAGCAATCAAAAACAATAATCCGAAGTAAGAACCAATTGTGCTTCCCATATCAATATTCCCTTCAGGCAGACCCAAATTTGAAATGACTTTTACATAAATAAAGGTTGGAACAATTGCCAGAATAATCAAAAAAAGAGATCCTAAAAACTTACCGTTTACGATTTCCCAGATGGATAGAGGTTTGGTTAAAAGCAATTCGAGTGTTCCTTGTTTTCTTTCATCAGAAAAACTTCTCATTGTAACGGCAGGAATCAGGAAAATCAGAATCCATGGAGTTAATGTAAAAAACGGAGTCAAATCGGCATAACCGGTATTTAGGATATTGTAATCTCCTTCAAAAACCCATAAAAAAAGTCCGTTGCTGATTAGGAAAATCGCAATAACCAAATAGCCAATTGGAGAGCCAAAAAAGGATTTTATTTCCCGTAAAATGATTGATTTCATGTAACTTATTTTTGTTTCAAGTTTTTATTGTTTAAAGTTTAAAGTTGCTTTGTTTTGCGAACTTATGTTTTATTAAAACCTTTTAAATATATCTTTTGTATTCTTTACAGTTAAATAGTTTCATTTTTTATATCAAGTATAAAAACCTGAAACATGAAACTTTAAACTAGACTAACCAACTTGTCCACACTCCAGGCTTCTGGTTTGGCATTGAAAAGTTTTTTTGAAAAATTCCAAACTGAATTAAAAAGCTCAGATTGTCGATAGTTTTCCAAATCGGCTTCGGTTTCCCAATAACTGTAAGTGAAAAATATACATCTGTCATTTTTGTCCTGATACAATTCTAAAAAACGGTTTCCTTGTGCATTTCGTATTTTGCCTTTTACTATTTCGAAATTCTCCAGAAAATCCGGAATTTTTTCTTCGTGAAAACTCATTTTTACTATTCTGACGAACATATATTTCTTTGATTCAATTTGGTTGCAAATGTATTTTATTTTGATGAAATTATTAACTCAAAAATTGCACAGTAATTACATCCCGATAATTCAATCCCAATAAGCTGCTGGCTGAACCTACATTTGAAGGATTACTTCTAAAAATAGCGATTTCCAGAAAACCTGCTTCATTAAAGATAGCTAACTTCTCGCCTTCATAGGTTTTGATTGGATATTTATCAGATGTTGCAATTGCTGAATAATTGGGCAAAATAGTTTTGATGGACTTTGGTTTCATTACAATTTCGTACGGTCGGCCTTTGGCTACTTCTGTAAATTGTCTTTTTGAAATATTAGTCACTACGTTTCCAAGATGATCTATATAAATTACATAACCTTTTATTGAATTTCCGTCATTGGCAACTACAGGCTGTAACTCTGTGATTTGTTTGATTTCCTGGATTTCTTTTCCGATAACATTCAATAATCCGCCTTTTGCGATATGACATGCAACCTGTATAAAAATATCCAAATCGCTGAATTCACTTGGAAAACGATCATGGATATTGATTTCGACAATTTTCTGCGGAAGAATTTTCTGTGTAAGCATGCTTAGAATTCCGTTATCCGCACAAATAAAGTAGTGATCATTCCATTGCATGGCGATGTGCTGATTTTCCTTATTCAATTCAATATCAACACCTATCAAATGGACAGTTCCTTTTGGAAAACTTAAATAAGAAGCTCCGATAACATAGCTTGCTTCGGCAGTGTTAAACGGGTCTATATCGTGGGAAATGTCAATTATTTGAGCCCCTGAATATTCAGAAAGAATTTTACCCTTCAGTGAACCAACAAAGTGGTCTTTCAAGCCGTAATCGGTAGTGAGGGTAATTATTGACATGATTTTGTTTATAACTATTGATAGTATTTAAATCTAATTTTCATTAAATTTGAGAAATGCAAAGCTAATAATACTAAATTCAAATCGAAAGAAAGAAAAGACAAATTGCATTTAAAGATATAAACATACCCGACAGCCAATTGATTTATAAAAAGATTTAATTAATTTAAAACTATCTCATTTGAACGAAAGAATAATCGAGCTAATAGACATCGCTCCAAAAGACTTTTGGGGCGCTCAAGACACTCATCTTGAAATAATCAAAAAGTACTACCCAAAGCTTAAAATAGTAGCAAGAGGGACGACTTTGAAAGCATTTGGCGAAAAAGAAGTTTTAGATGAATTTGAAAAGAGATTTCAAAGGCTGATGCTCCATTTTACCCGATACAACAATATTGACGATAATGTAATCGAACGTGTCATTATGAGTGATGGACAGGATGAAAAAAAATCATTAGACCATGACAAAATATTAGTTCACGGAGTTGGCGGTAAGATCATCAAAGCCATGACTCCCAACCAGCAATTACTTGTTGATACCATCAAAAAAAATGACATGGTATTTGCTGTTGGACCTGCAGGAACCGGTAAAACATATACGGGTGTTGCAATGGCTGTAAAAGCACTTAAGGAAAAAGAAGTAAAAAGGATCATACTTACCCGACCGGCAGTTGAAGCAGGAGAAAATCTTGGTTTTTTACCCGGTGACATGAAAGAAAAACTGGATCCGTACATGCAGCCTCTTTATGATGCTTTGCGCGATATGCTGCCCAACGAAAAACTCGAAGATTACATTTTGAAAGGAATTATTCAGATTGCTCCATTGGCATTTATGCGTGGACGTACCCTTGATAACGCTTTTGTAATTCTGGATGAAGCACAAAACACTACACACTCGCAAATGAAAATGTTTTTGACCCGTATGGGGAAAAATGCAAAATTCATGATTACGGGCGATCCCGGACAAGTCGATTTGCCACGCAGAACTATTTCTGGTCTGAAAGAAGCTATTTTGGTTCTGAAAGATGTTGACGGAATCGGAATTATTTATCTTGATGATAAAGATATCGTGCGCCACAGATTAGTGAAAAAGGTTATTGATGCGTATAAACAAATTGAAAATCACGATTAATTTTTATAAAATGTCAGATGTAAATCGTTAAATGTGTTTTGATGTTTAATGATATTCGTTTTCTACATATTCTTTTATAGAAATGTGGAAAACGAATATTTTTTTTGACTCAGTTTAAACTAAGAAAAAATGAAACAACTAGACGATTTCTATTTAAAACAAGACGAACCTACAAAAGGCGTGTTTTTTGCTTTAAAAGAAATTATTCTAAAACAAGACGAGGATATTACTCATGTCCTAAAATACGGAATGCCCTTTTTTTGTTACAAAGGAAAAATGTTCTCCTATTTATGGATTCATAAAAAACTAAAACAGCCCTATATTGGAATTGTCGAAGGAAAACATTTTGATGAACCTTTTTTACTTCAGGAAGCCCGTTCAAGAATGAAAATCATGTTATTGGATTCTAATGAAGATTTGCCTTTGCAAAGAATTGAAAATATTATTCAGAAAGCCCTGAATTTATACAAATCCGGAATTATAAATTTTTAAATTATTCCAAATGCTGATTTCATCAAATAGTTAAATAAATAATAAACTTACCGTATTTTGGACTTTCCATTACTTCAAACTTTGTCCAGCTGAGCTTAAAGCCGTAAATTTGCACATCATAAATACTTGATCTTAATATGACTGCAAAACTTAAAAACATAAAAGTTGTTGTAAGTGACTTAGACGGAACCTTGCTCAACCCCCAACACAGAATATCAGCTTACACCAAATCTATTTTTCAGGAACTTCACAATCAAAATTACCTTATCGTTGTTGCCACAGGCCGCCATCATCTTGATGCCATGGCTATTATTGAAACACTTGAAGTTCCGGTTTATTTAGTGAGTTCAAACGGAGCCAGAATACATTCACCTGAAAAAGAAGAATTGTTTTCTTTCAATTTAGACAGTGATGTTGTAAAAGCAGCACTGAATGTAGAAATTGATCCTGAAATTACTGTGGTTTTATTCAAGGAAAATGTTTGGCAAACCAATAAAGTGAGTGAGAAATTAAATGCTTTTCAGGCAGAGCTAAAATACCATCCTGAATTGGTAGACTACGAAACGCTAGAAGATTTTGGTGCCATTAAAATTTTCTTTTCATGCGATAACCATGAAAAATTAGTCAAATTGAAAGATGATATTCTGGCAAATTCCTCTGAACATTTACATCACGCATTCAGTTTACCAACTTGTCTTGAATTTATGGATAAATCGATAGATAAAGCTGTTGCGATTGAAAGAGTATTGGAAAAAGAAGGTTTTACTTTGGCTGAAGCCGTTTCTTTTGGAGATGGTTTCAACGATGTTCAGATGTTATCTGCATCAGGAAAAGGTTTGATCATGGGAAATGCTCCAACATTACTAAAAGAAACGTTACCTGATTTAGAAATCATCAAAACAAATGCTGAAGATGGCGTAGCCAAATACATTGCTTCAAAAATTCTAAACAAGGAATTTGCAGCAAGCTAATAATAAATTCAGTTTTTTAAGCTTTCAATAAAAATTTCATCCCTGAAGACAATTCTTCAGGGATTTTTTTATGCTTTGATTATTTTACAAAGGATTTCGCAATTAAATAGTAAAAACAATTTTTTTAATACTTTTCAAACTGTATTTTTGTTTTTCTGAAAAACACCTACAATGACAAAAAATATATTTATTCTGGCTTTTTTAATTTTTTCAATATCAGGCAAAAGCCAAAGCTTGAAATTGGAAGAAATCATGAAAGGCGAATCGTTTATTGGTAATCAACCCACAAACGGACGCTGGTCATTGGATGGCAAAAAGGTTTATTTTGAATGGAATCCCAAAGATGAACTTGGTTCAAGCACTTATTTCTGGCAAAAAGGAATGCCCGAACCATTATTGTCTGATCCTAAAGAAACTGTATTTTCCAAACTTGATTTTAAAAGAAAAGCAAATTCAGACATCGTTTACTACATCAGTAATGGCAGTTTATATTCTTACTCGATAACTTCAAAAATTACTAAAAAACTTTTTCAGCAAAGTAATCCGATTTCAAGTCTGGAAATTGGAAATGAAGAAGGAATATTGTTTTTTGAACAAAATGCCAATCTATTCAAATTCAACACTAAGGAAGGAACTGTAATTCAAATTACCAATTTTAAAAACGGAATTAAAAAAGAAATAATTGCTGAAAAAAAATCGTTTTTAAAAGACCAGCAAAAAGAATTATTTCAGTTCATTAGGGATTCGGAAGCAAAGAAAGAATGGAATTCCGCTAAAAACAAAGCTGTAAAATCTGATTTTGCCAAAGAATATTTTTATGGTAAAGATGATTTTTATAATCTGAAAGTAAATCCAAATGGAAATTTTGCCACATTCAGTTTAGTCGAACCGGCAGAAACCAAAAGGGAAAAAATGGAAGTTTTTATAACGGAGGACGGTTACAATCAAACGCCTGAAACCAAAGAAAAAGTTTCTGTAAATAATCTGGTAAAAACTAAATTCGGAATTTATTCTGTTGCCAAAGATTCTGTTTATTATGTGGATTTTTCATCTCTTAGTCATATTAAGGATTTTCCAAAATATTATACTTCATACGAAAATTTAAAAAATAAAAGCAAAGAAGACAAGCTAATAGTGGCCCAATCACCAATTTACAATCAGGATGGATCTTTTGCCATAACCGAAATAAGAAGTCAGGACAATAAAGACAGATGGCTGGTCAGTTTGAATCTTCAAAAAGGAACTTTTACAGAAATTGAGCACCAGCATGACGAAGCCTGGATCGGCGGTCCCGGGATTCCTTCCTATTCATTTGATTCGGGAACGCTAGGATTTTTGTCAGATAACCAAACTATTTATTTTCAATCAGAAGCCACCGGATATTCTCATTTGTATAGTTATAATTTGAAATCGAAAAAGAAACTACAAATCACAAGAGGCAATTGGGAAGTACGTGATGTAGTTTTATCGAAAGACAAAAAAACATTTTACCTGACAACTAATACAACACATCCAGGCAACAGAAATTATTATAAACTGCCCGCTTCCGGAGGTGTTTTGGAACCTATTTTAATTAAAGATGGAGCCCATGAAGTGATAGTATCTCCTGATGAAAAATCACTTTTGGTTCGGTATTCATTTAAAAATAAACCCTGGGAATATTATATTGCTGAAAACAAAAACAATACTCAATTACAGCAGATTACCTCATCAACAACTGATAATTTCAAACAATATCAATGGAGAGAACCAGAAGTTATTACGTTTAAAGCTCAGGACGGAACTCCAGTAAATGCCAGAATTTATATTCCAAAAGCTGAAGTTTCCAATAAGGCAGCCATTATTTTTGTGCATGGAGCAGGTTATCTTCAAAATGCACATAATTATTGGAGCAGTTATCATCGCGAATATATGTTTCATAACCTCTTAACCGATTTAGGTTATACGGTTTTGGATATTGATTACAGAGGAAGTGATGGCTACGGACGTGATTTCAGAACCGGAATTTACCGATTCATGGGCGGAAAAGATTTATCAGATCATATTGATGGTAAAAAAATCCTGATTGATAAGTATGGAATTGATGCTGGCAGAGTCGGAATTTATGGCGGATCTTATGGTGGTTTTATAACCTTAATGGGAATGTTGACTACTCCGGGTGAATTCAAATCGGGTGCAGCTTTGCGATCCGTGACTGATTGGGCACATTACAATCACGGCTATACCGGAAACATTTTAAACTTCCCTGAAACTGATCCTGATGCCTACAAAAAGAGTTCACCAATTTATTTTGCCGAAAATTTAAAAGGTAATTTGGTAATGCTCCACGGAATGGTTGATGATAATGTTGAGTACAAGGATATAGTACGTTTATCACAGCGTTTTATCGAATTAGAGAAGAAAAACTGGACGTTGGCCTCCTTTCCTGTAGAAGCACATGGATTTAAGGAAACCTATTCCTGGATTGATGAATATAGCCGAATTTTAAATTTGTTTAACACTACTCTTCTCAAACCCTAATTTTTTCTTTGCTTGCTCTTTTAAATAGTTTTAAATTTGCATTTACAAAACAAAAAAACACAACACACATAATGAGCAATACCATCACCACCACGAATTTTAATTTCCCGAATCAGAAATCAGTTTACCGCGGAAAAGTGCGAGAAGTTTACAATATAAATGATGAACTTTTAGTGATGGTGGCTACGGACAGGCTTTCGGCTTTTGATGTGGTTTTGCCAAAGGGAATTCCGTACAAAGGGCAGATTCTGAATCAGATTGCAACAAAATTCATGGAATTGACGGAAGATATCGTTCCAAACTGGTTGATTGCAACGCCGGATCCAAACGTGGCCGTTGGGCATTTATGTGATCCTTTTAAAGTTGAAATGGTAATTCGTGGTTATCTTTCAGGTCATGCTGCTCGTGAATATGCTGCAGGAAGAAGACAAATCTGCGGCGTGACAATGCCGGAAGGTTTAAAGGAAAATGATAAATTTCCGGAACCAATCATAACCCCAACCACAAAAGCAGATAATGGTTCTCATGACGAAGATATTTCGCGCGAGGACATTTTGGCTAAAGGAATCGTTTCTGAAAAAGATTACCTGGTTTTAGAAAAATTTACACGCGATTTATTTCAAAGAGGAACTGAAATTGCTGCAGACCGCGGTTTGATTTTAGTAGATACCAAATATGAATTCGGAAAAACAAAAGAAGGTGTTATTGTTTTAATTGATGAAATTCACACACCTGATTCATCCCGTTATTTTTATGCAGACGGATATCAGGAAAGACAGGATAATGGAGAAGAACAAAAACAATTATCTAAAGAGTTTGTACGCCGCTGGCTAATTGAAAATGGTTTTCAGGGTCTTGAAGGACAACAAATTCCGGATATGACAGATGCTTATATTGAATCGGTATCAGAAAGATATATCGAATTGTACGAGAAAATTCTAGGCGAAAAATTCGTAAAAGCTGATATTGCCAATATTGACCAACGTATTGACAAAAACGTATTAGAATACCTTACTGCTAAAGAGTAATTTTCGGGTTTAAACTAATTATTTAAACCATGACCATTATTAAAAATATAAAAAATGCCTTGCTACTTCTTTGTATGACAGCAGGGCATTTTCTTTTTGGGCAGATTGACAAAAACGCTACAAAAGAAACAAAAAACCTCTATAATAACCTTAAGACTATTTCCAAACAACATATTCTGTTTGGACATCAGCATGCATTGGAATATGGACATGGATGGTCAAATGAAACCGACAGATCGGATGTGAAATCGGTTGTAGGTTCACATCCGGCAGTTGTGGGAATCGATTTTAGTGGATTTTCAGGGCAATCAAAAGAGAAGATTGAAAAAGAAAAAGAAAGACTTAAAAAGAATGTAGTGGCTACCTATGAACGAGGAGGCATAACCACTGTAGCCTGGCATTTTAACAATCCTGCTTACGGTGGAGGATTTTATTGGAAAGATTCTGTTTCCGTTGCTTCGATGTCATTGATTAAGGAAGGAGGTTCTCATCATGAACAATACAAAGAAATTTTAAAGACCATTGCTGATTTTGCCCACTCCGTAAAAGCTAAAGATGGTACGCTGGCTCCTATTATTTTCAGACCTTACCATGAATTCGACGGAGATTGGTTTTGGTGGGGCAAAAAATACACTTCTCGCGAAGATTTTATAGCTGTCTGGCAATTTACAGTTTCCTATTTAAGAGATACTTTGGGTGTACACAATTTTATTTATGCATTTTCTCCGGATAACAGATTCAACTCTGAAGAAGAATATTTAGAACGTTATCCCGATGATGCATTTGTGGATTTGTTTGGAATGGATGATTATGGCGATTTTGGAAGAGATGGAAAATACGATTTAGAATCAGGAGTAAAAAAACTAAAAATATTCTCAGACATTGCAATCAAAAAGAAAAAATTAGCCGCCTTTACCGAAACCGGTTTAGAATCGATTCCAAATGCAAACTGGTGGACAGGAACTCTTTTAAAAGCATTAAAATTACAAAATTTAGAATTGGCCTATGTTTTGGTTTGGCGAAATGATAGTGTGAGTCCAACTCACTACTACGCTCCTTTTGCCGGTCAGTTAAGCGTGCCGGATTTTATTAAATTTTATAATGATCCTTATGTATGGTTTGAAAATGATTTAAATACTATTTATCAAAAGAATTTTAAGCTGAGATAATTCTAAATAAATGTTATTATTTAGTCATTATATAAACTAATTTAAGCTCACTCAACTTGTACTATTTACAAATTTTATTTTCCCTTCCCTAAATTAGGATCTCTCTAATCATTTGTCACTATTCAGCTTGACAAAATTTTTAAGAAATTCCGATTAATTATCAAGTTCCAGAAATAGGATCATAATTTTATAAATATAACAATTTCATGCTATTTTATATAATAATTTAATATTATGTAACATTTTGTACTATTAGGCGTCTATACTTATAAGCTCGGTAAATGAGTAAATATTAAGCAAATGTTAAGAAATAGTTAAAACATAGTACCTTGTAATACATAATACGTGTTTTTAACATACCTTTACATCAGAATTAAAATCATCATAAAATAATCAATCAATTAACAAACAATCATTATGAAAAATTCAATCGTTTATTTAGGAATGGCATTAGTAGCTTTTACAAATGTTTCTTTAGCTTCAAACTTGTCTATTAATAAAGACAAAAGTATTATTACAGAACATTATGATGCAACACCATTAAATGTTGCAATATCTAAAGGGGATATCCAGATCGTTTTAAAATTTATCGAGTATGGAGCTAATGTAAATGAAAAAGCAGAAGATGACATGACTCCATTAATGACAGCTGCACGTTATAACAAAGTTGAAATAATTAAAATCTTATTAGCACAAGGAGCGAAACCTGGTATTAAAAATGAAAAAGGTTTTAATGCTTTGAAATATGCACAATTATCAAATGCAACAGAAGCAGTTGCCATTCTGAAAGATTTAAAATAATAGCTTCACAAAATATTTTTGAATTAGTACACGAAAATATAAAAAGACCTTCTTTCACCAGAAGGTCTTTTGTATTTTTATATAGCCCTGATAGCAGCGATATCCTTTTTTGCTCTTTTTTTGAGCAAAAAAGATATAGCGAATAGCAGGAATCAGCTCCTGAAAATTATCTTTTTCAACTCATTTATAAAAGCGAAAAAGCACCATTAAAAATAATGATGCTTTTTCATTTGAAATTAATATAACCAACATAATATTAACTTCTATTCTATAGGAGCATGTTTTTTACGGTTGAAGATCCAGAACAAAATTGGGAAAACCAATAAAGTTAAAACCGTAGCTGTTACTAAACCTCCGATAATTACAATCGCCAATGGTTTTTGTGACTCGGATCCGATTCCGGTAGAAATTGCAGCCGGAAATAAACCAATCGATGCCATTAAAGCTGTCATCACTACTGCCCTTGTTCTGGCTTTAACTCCCATAAAAATGGATTCTTCCAGATTGAATTTTGCCTTGAGATTTTGATGAAATTCTGATATCAAAATCACACCATTTTGTATACAAATTCCAAGAAGGGCAATGAATCCAACACCTGCTGAGATTCCGAAATTCATTCCTGTGAAATGCAATGCTGCGATTCCTCCGATTATGGCAAACGGAACATTGGATAAAACTAACAGTGAATCCTTAATATTTCCGAAAAGAATAAAAAGCAAAACAAAAATCCCGATTAAACTAATTGGCACTACCTGAGCCAGACGCGCACTTGCACGAACCTGATTTTCGAATTCGCCAGTCCATCCGGTTGTGTAACCGTTTGGCATTTTTACTTCGGCAACTTTAGCTTGCGCTTCAGCTATTGTACTTCCTAAATCACGATCACGAACAGAGAATTTAACACCAATAAATCGTTTGGTATTATCCCTGTAAATAAAAGCAGGGCCGGTAACGGTTTTAATATCACAGATTTCTTTCAAAGGAATTTTAGCACCGCTGATGGTTGGAACTTTAAGTTCTGCCAGATCTTTTTCGTCTTTACGGTATTCTTGTGAAAAACGAACCCTTACATCAAATTTCTTTTCGTCTTCGTATTTTTGAGTAGCCGTTTTTCCTCC
>Ga0247815_10002658_pt1 | contig 13143 bp, 11 predicted proteins | sample UWRJL194509B1_FD_181014 | JGI IMG/M metagenome (GOLD analysis project Ga0247815, IMG submission 181014) | Plant litter microbial communities from Arlington Agricultural Research Station in Wisconsin, United States - UWRJ-L194-509B-1 | ecosystem: Environmental > Terrestrial > Plant litter >... | reverse complement strand
AAAAGACGGTGACCCGCATACGATTCCAGCGAACTTAAATGAAGACTGACCCCTGGTTGGGAAATAAATAAGGCCTGTGCTGCTGCAGACAATGTTCCTGCTTCATAAATGACTTTAAAGGTTCTGAACCATTCTAAATTGATCATTGCTTGTATGATTTAAGGTGTTTAATTTTATTTTAGAGGTAGTGCCCGACTTATATTTAAAGTGCTGCCCAGATCATTTAGACGCGTTCATTCAGCCAAATTAGGATATCCCGGAAGACGATTCCTTTATACTTGTCATTTAGCAGGTCATGATAATGGCCTTCATATAATTTAAGCTGTTTGTCAGCCGAAGATACATGTTCCATGAAATACTCGCTCCCTGCGGGCCTAGTGGCTTTATCTGCCGTGCCATGCAGTATAAGGATGGAAAGTTCAAGTGAGTTCATTTCTTCTTTCAAATATTCAGCTGCAAGTAACAGTTGCTGCATGGTTTTGGCGGGCTGCTTCTCTTTTTCCAGCAGGGGGTCTTTGTGCATTTTAAGCACGAGTGATGGATCACGTGAAAAATCCTGATTATTTAGTTTGATCAGCCGTGTATGCGGTATGATGCGTGCCAGAAACTTAATTGTCGCAAGGATGAAAGCAGGTGCAGGAATCTGAAATGCAAAACTTTCTGAAATAAGACCCCGCAATTTAGGCTGGTTCCGAACAGCATAAGAAGACGCAAAAACGCCACCTGCGCTATGACCAAACAGAAATAGAGGCGCCGATGGACATGCGGAACTGGCAATCTCTATTATCCGATCAATGTCTGCAAACACGTCGTGATAATCCCCGATATAGTATCGCTCGCCCTCAGAACGTCCACGACCTGCAAGATCCATCGCGTACACTTCAAATCCATTTTCTACAAGGCTGGCAGCAAATTCAAGATAATATCCACTGTGAGAATTTAAGCCGTGAATGATAAGGACAATACCCTTCGGCTTAAATTCAGGTATCCAGTTTCGATAAAAAATATGCAGACCTTTCTGATTAATGAATGTTGCTGTTTGTGGTTGATTTTTCGATTCCATAATTACAGCATAGTCAAATACATGCCGTAAATATTAAAATGCATAGTTTCACTATTTTTTTTAATTAATTTACTGATAATCAATTATTTGAATGATGTTGTAAAACAGAGTAAAAAGAATATACCTGATCAGCTCCGATATTTTCGGAGATGATCAGGATGGAACTCCGAAAATATCGGAGTCATGAAATTAGTTCGCTGCCGGGCCTGGAAAGTCTTCTTTTTTAATACCTAATTTGGCCATTCTGGATTCAAGTGTCGTAGGCTTAAGATTTAGTAATTCTGCTGCGCCGTCGCGTCCGCGAATCCGCCCTTCTGTTTTTTTGAGAATAGATACAAGATAAGCTTTTTCTGTTTCCCGCAGATTTTGCTTCACTTCTTCAAGTGTTTGCGTATCGCTCTTGCGGGACTGCTCCGCTGTAGAACCGGGAAGGTGCTGCATTAATTGCAATTCGGAATTTCCTGCGTTGAGAATGACAGAACGCTCTATTACGTTCTCCAGCTCGCGAATATTGCCCGGCCAGTGATAAGCGAGCATTGCGTTGGTCATCGAAGCCGAGATACCTTTGAACTCTATCTGGAACTCAGCGCAAAACTTACGGGCAAAGAAGTCGATTAAAGCCACGATATCGCTTTTTCTATCTCGTAATGGCGGTAAAGTTATGGGAAATACATTCAGACGATAATACAGATCAAGCCTGAAATTGCCTTCAGCCACTTCTTTTTCGAGATTGCGGTTAGTAGCGGCCACAATACGGACATCTACTTTTTTAGGCATATTGCTGCCTATATAATTGATTTCCTTTTCCTGTAAAACACGTAATAATTTAACCTGCATTTCTGAAGGTAACTCTCCGATCTCATCCAAAAAAACAGTGCCTCCTTCCGCTTGTTCGAACCTGCCTTTTCTTTTTTCAGTAGCCCCTGTAAAAGCTCCTTTTTCATAGCCGAATAACTCTGATTCTATGAGCGTGGATGGTATAGCACTGCAATTGACTGCGATAAAAGGCTTATTTTTCCTGGATGATAGTGCATGAATTGCATGTGCTACTTTTTCTTTTCCAGTCCCGCTTTCACCAAGGAGCAAAACGGAGGTATTGTAAGGTGCTACCTGGGTGGCAAAATCTAATGCGGCCAGTAATAGCGGATGCTTTCCAATAATTCCTCCGAATTCCTGGCGACTCTGCATTTTGTCATCATCACTACCGGTCGTCATGGGTTTTATGGCAGGCGATACCCTAACCGCCAGCAGCATTTTGCCAGTAACCTCCTCCAAAGATTTCTTAAACAGTTTTAATATCGCTAAATGTTTTTGCGTGTATACACCGCGCTCCCGACTACAAAAGCAATAATTTACGGTTGACCCCTGGCTGGTCACGACAGAGAAAATAAGAGAAGAGTTCATCTTAAAACTGTTATGCCATAATTTCTGCAAAGGGGTAAAAAGTGTTTTTGCGTCTGTTATTCCTTCATAACCAGGGCTATCAGTTGAAAAGTGACTGTTTTTGATGATCCCGGAAAGACTGCTGCTACTCAAACCTGCAACGGTCATTAATTCACCTTCACCAATATACTGATATTCATCAAACCCAATACGTAAATATCCGGAATCCGGAAATTGACCGGCTTCTACCGGGCTTCTACCTGAAATAATAAGATCAAACGGTATAAACACCCTTATCGCCTGCGCAACTTTTAAAAGTTTATGTCTGGCATCTGAAGTTTCATTACTAATGTCATTTAAGTGTTTTCGCAAGAGCGCCTCCTGCTGTATTCTTGAATCTAATGCGTTCCTTTGCCGGTAAGAGGCAATATCAAGCGTAACAAGCAAATCCTTTTCCCTAAATGGTTTAACCAGAAACCCATAGGGATCAGTTGCCTTGGCTTCCTCCAGTACTTTCTGATTCGAATTTGCAGATAAATAAATAAAGGCAATATTATTTTCGTTTAGCTTCATGGCCAGGTCAATACCCGACCGGTTCCCGTCTAATTGAATATCCAGAAGTACGAAATCCGGTTTCTGATTTTGCAGATGCTGATCAGCTTCTTCCGCTGAAGAAGCGATGCCGGTAATTTCGTAGCCTGCTTGCAGCAAAGTTAAACGCAGGGCATTTGCTACAACAAATTCATCTTCAACGATCAATATTTTTTTATGTATATCCATTTATCCTAACTATTAATGTTCACGACTGGTTATATTTACAATGGCGAACCGAACAGTGATGTGTACACCACTATCGTTTTCGATCTGGAAGTTCCCTTTTAATTGCTTAGATAATCCTTGAATCAGATCCAGACCCAGGGAATGAAGTGCTGTTGTATCCAGACCCACCGGTAAACCAATCCCATTATCAGAAATCTTCAGCAACAAATGTTCCGGCCCATCGTGTCTCAGACTTATGCGCACGATCCCATGTTGTCTGTTAAAGAAAGCATACTTAATTGCATTGACGATACCCTCTGTAAGGATTAGCCCCAGGGGGAGAACCTGCGATATATCAAGCTCTGCCAGTTCTATCGACTGTTCAAAAACGATGAGGTTACTTGTATCGAAACTTCCATGCAGGTATTGTACCAGATCCCTGATATATTCCGGCATGGAAATGGTGGTCGTAAGCTTGTCCTGGTAGAGTCTCTGGTGGATGATGGACATCGCCTGTATACGTCGCAAGCTATCTTTAATTGCCTGTATGGCTGCACCGTCTTCCAAATAAACGGATTGGGAATATAGCAGGCTGGTGACCATCTGAAGGTTGTTTTTAACCCGGTGCTGCACTTCTTTAATTAACCATTCTTTTTCTTTCAACAGTCTTTCCTGGTCACTACTCAGCCTCTCTATAAATTTGTTTTTCTGGTCAAGTTCCCGCTGCTGCGCCTGTAATGAACATTTATAACTTAACGTGTTTCGTGAAATTTTAAATAGAAGAAAGCCAATGATGAGCAAAAATGCGCCCCATGCACGCATCATGTCTCTTTTTTTATTAGCGTTCCATACCATGATCTGCTCTAATTGTCCTTTAGTGATGTTAAGCCTATGTTGAGCAAAGATTGATGATCCGCTATTTTTAGGCTGTCCATGTGCTTCGGTCATACATACCAGCATAAAGAAGACGATTCGGAAAAGTGGCGCAATTTCTTTTTGAGTGATGCTATGAGACTTAATTTTCATAGCGGATTTCTGCAAATATCGCCAGCTGAGCCAGATTGTAATCTTAAGTAACGAATATACCGAATATTCGCTTATAAAAAACAGATGACGGTGAAGCATCTTACTTATTGCCGTAAAGCCCATCAGGTTCGGAAGTTAAATTTAACGGAATATACATAGGGTTGAAAAGAACAATCATTTGAAGCTATCCTGAAAATCAGGGCCATGGCAATATGTTTCAATAAATCACTATGTGCCATAGCATCGTGTATGCTTAGATCAAACCTAATAATCATAACATTTTCATAATCCATAACTTTTATAAGTTGAATTATAACTGTTATCAGCATGATCATTCGACTATGGGTTAGGTTGGGTATCAACAAAAGGCAGCGCTTAACTTATCATAAAATTGATACCACTTACTATATAAATGGTATTCCAATCTCTTGTGATCAACTTAATTTAGACCGGAAGCTTTACTATTCCTTAAATGACTCCTAGTTTAAATTTAGCCTGTTGATTACCGGAATTTTACTCATGAAAATAAAAAAAATATGAAAATAGCTAGAAACAATGATGCATGTCGGGTTCGTTACAGGACTCAAGCGATCGGCAGCCTGGATTTATTTTACCGGGAAGCGGGAGATCCTGGCAATCCTACAATCTTATTACTTCACGGGTTTCCGTCATCATCCCACATGTTCCGCAACCTGATCGAACTGCTTTCCGATGAATATCATTTAATCGCGCCTGACTATCCCGGTTTTGGCTATAGCGATTGCCCTGACCCTTCGGCATTTGACTACTCCTTTGACTATCTCGCAGAGATTATGGAGCAGTTCATCGATGCTTTAAAGCTTCAGCATATGAGCTTTTATATGCAGGATTACGGAGGCCCGGTAGGTTTCAGGATCATAAAAAAAAGACCTGAACTGGTCAGAAATCTGATTATTCAAAATGCCAATATATTTTTAGAAGGCCTTGGGCCTGATGTGCTTAAGATTGGTAAGATGACAAATGCGCAGGATTTCGCAGGCCTTGATGCGGCAATTGAGTTTATGATGTCGCTGGAGGGCATAAAGTCACAATATGTTTCCGGCACCTTATATACAGAACGCATCAATCCTGATAGCTATCATATGGATCATTATTTTTTCGGGCAGCCAGGCAAAAAGGCCATTCAAAAGATTCTTTTCAACAACTATAGCAGCAATTTCCCCAGATATCCGGAATGGCAGGCATATCTCCGGGAACAACAGCCGCCTGTGCTGATCACTTGGGGGAAAAATGATACTATTTTTCCCGGTGATGGTGCCTTGGCTTATCAGAAGGAGCTGCCAGATGCCGAAATCCATTTATTTGACGGAGGACATTTTTTATTAGAAGAATATGGAATTGAAGTAGCTCAACTGATCCGCTCTTTTATGCAGAAGAATGCCGGCGAATAAGATAGATAGTTTTAAAGTTTATCCACTGAAGACTTGCTCTTGGACTTTGTTATACCGTGCTAATTATCTATGTATCAATTTAATAATAACATGTATAATTAGCGTGATATACAGAAACATTAGAGAGCATTTACATTTGAATACCACTAGTAATGACCAGTTATGGGGTGGAATTTATCCTTACATCTTAATCATTTAATCAATAAAAATCATGAAGAATCAGACTTCTTACCACTTTATCGACATCAATGGTGTCAACATTTTTTATCGGGAAGCAGGCCCGAAAGATGCGCCTACACTTGTATTACTGCACGGTTATCCGGCATCGTCTTTTATGTTCAGGAACCTGATCAACCAGTTATCGGACAAGTATCATTTGATCGCAGCAGATTACCCCGGGTACGGCCGGAGTGAACAGCCACCTATCGCGGAATTTGAGTATACATTTGATAATTATTCGATAATAATTGAAGAGTTGCTAAGCAAGTTAAATATTACCAAATACAGCTTGTATCTGATGGATTACGGCGCACCTGTGGGCTGGCGTATTGCTTCGAAACATCCTGAAAGGATCGATACGCTTATTGTGCAAAATGGTTGTGCCTATGAAGAAGGACTGGAAACTTTTTGGGACCCGTTTAAAGTTTACTGGGCAGACCATAATAATAAAGAGGCCGAACATACCTTGAGTACTTTTCACAATCCGGATGGCTTGAAATGGCAGTATACGCATGGTGTTCCTGACCCTTCAGTCATCAGCCCCGACAACTGGGAGATAGATCTCAGACACCTTGAAAGACCAGAAAACGGACAGATACAACTGGACATGTTTTATGATTACGGTACTAACCCTCCCAAATATCCAGAGTGGCAGCAGTACTTTCGCGACCATAACCCTGAAATGCTGATTGTCTACGGGAAAAACGATTATATCTTTCCGGTAAGTGGTGCTGAAGCTTATAAGAAAGATGTCAAAAATCTGGAATATCATTTATTTGACGCCGGTCACTTTGCTCTGGAAAGCCATGGCGATGAGATCGCTGAGACGATTAAGGATTTCCTGGATCGTAAGGTTAAACAATAGCACATCTTTATTAGAAGACTTGCTTGAAAGCATTCTCCTGCAAACTGCAGGAGAGCTTTAAATCAATAAGTTGTACAATGAGATGTTAAAATAATTGCAAAACAAAATGCCTGGGAACGGCGCCCTGGGGCAATCCATACACGATAACAGATTACATACATTAAAAAATACAAAAATGAGAAAGCTAATTTTATCATCCATCATTTCCCTGACTTCATTATATGCTTTTTCTCAAAAGCCAAGCCCGGCATTGCTAAATCCGGGCAATCATTTGCTGGTTATGGTTGACTACCAAAGTCAAATGGCTTTCGCGACCAATAATATTCCCATTGAACTCCTGCGCAGTAATACGGCAATTGTTGCGGGTGCTTCAAAGATCTTCAATATACCTACTATAGTAACGACCGTTGCGGCAAAATCATTCAGCGGACCGGTATTCCCGGAAGTAACAGATAGCTATCCCCAGGCCACATCGACCTTTCTTGACAGAACCACTATGAATAGCTGGGAGGATGCAAATGTATATAAGGCAATTACAGGGAAGGCTAAGAAAACAATAGTTTTAGGAGGATTATGGACAAGTGTGTGTATCGTAGGCCCGGCATTATCTGCTATCAGTGAAGGGTATAACGTTTACTTTATTACAGATGCTTGCGGTGATGTATCTAAAGAAGCGCACGATCAGGCAGTCACCAGAATGGTGCAGGCAGGTGCCCACCCAATTACTGCTATGCAATATTTGCTTGAGCTGCAACGTGATTGGGCCAGATCAGAAACTTATAAAGCCACGACTGAGCTGGTTAAAAAATACGGCGGCGCTTACGGTATAGGTATTCAATATGGACAGGAAATGATTAAACACTAACACAGTAACAAACAGGTAACCTCATGAAGTTAAGCGTAATTACAATGATCGTATTACTTGCTTTTACCAGCGTACTTGATGCCCAGGAAAAAGCCGATCTGATCATCATAAACGGCAAGTTTCTCACTCTTGACGATCAGTATCCTACAGCGGAGGCGATCGCCATTACCGGTAACAAGATTCTCGCCCTCGGGAACAACCGGCAGATGCTTCGCTTCAAACACGGCGGATCACGACTGATTGATGCTAAAGGTAAAACGGTGGTTCCGGGTATTTATGATTCGCACCTTCATGTGATAAGAGGGGGGAGATTTTTTAATACAGAGCTGCGTTGGGATGGCGTAAAAACACTGAAACGTGCGCTGGCGATGCTCAAAGAACAGGCTGAACGGACGCCAGAAGGACAATGGGTAAGGGTGGTAGGCGGATGGACCGAGTACCAGTTCGAGGAAAAGCGCCTGCCTACCTTAGCCGAGATAAATGAAGCAACAGGACAGACCCCCACCTTCATTCTTTATTTGTATGGCCAGGCCTATTTGAATAAGGCGGGCATCGAAAAACTGGGCATTACAGGCGATACGCCAAATCCTGACGGCGGCCTTATTCAAAAAGACGCGTCCGGCCAGCCCACCGGACTTTTGATTGCAGAACCTAATGCTTTTATTTTGTATTCAACTTTATCAAAATTGCCAGAGCTAAGTCCAGAGGAAAAAATCAATTCTACTAAACTCTTCATGTCTGAGCTGAACTCACTTGGAGTCACCAGTGTGATGGACGCAGGCGGAGGCTTTCAGAATTTTCCTGATGATTATGGTATTACTGACCTGTTAGCTAAAAAAGGTGAACTGACCGTCAGGCTACCTTATTATCTTTTTGCGCAGAAACCGGGTACAGAACTGGAAGATTATATCAAGTGGATCAGTATGGTCGAGATCACGGAACATCGTGGGAATGCCGATAAAAATATCGAAACAACTGAATATAATGTTCAGGGGGGCGGAGAAAACCTGGTCTCTTCAGCCGGCGATTTTGAAAACTTTATCAAGCCTCGCCCGGAACTCCCGGCAGTAATGGAAACACAATTGAAAACAGTCATAACAGAACTTGTTAAACATCGCTGGCCATTCCGTTTACATGCTACCTATAACGAAAGTATCAGCCGTTTTTTGAATGTGATCGAACAAGTCAATGAAGAAACACCGTTAAATGGTCTTACTTGGTTTTTTGACCATGCGGAGACGGTCAGCGACGAAAATCTCGACCGGATCAAGTTACTTGGTGGGGGAGTCGCGATTCAGGACCGTATGGCATTCCAGGCGGAAACTTTTATTTCAAGATATGGGAAAAAAGCCGCGCTTAATACTCCTCCTGTACGCAGGATGATGGAAAAGAAAATCAGGGTTGGCGGCGGAACTGACGGAACGAGGGTCTCCAGCTATAACCCATGGATCGGCATCTACCAGTTTGTCAGTGGAAAATCTGTAGGGGGGACTGAATTTGCTGCAAAGGAAAACCGCCTTGACAGGATGGAGGCGCTTAAATTATACACTCTGGGCAGTGCATCTCTCATCCATCAGGAAAAGGACAGGGGAATGCTTAAAAAGGGTTATCTGGCCGATCTGGTAATCCTTTCGGAAGACTATCTAAATGTGTACGAAACTAAAATTAAAAATATCCGTTCAGAGCTGACTATTTTAAATGGCAAGGTAGTATACGGTTTTGGTGAATATAAACAATACGCATCTGATATGCCAAAGGCGATGCCCTCCTGGAGCCCGGTAAATTTTTACGGAGGCTACCCTCATAATTAATTCTTTTGAGTGCGTTAATTTGAGATAACTTGTTCCAGTTAAGGTTTCACTTCTTATGTGTCAAGTAGTTGTACCTGAACGTTAGGGACTTCAATAGGGAATCTTAAAGCAATGGTCAGTCCCTCATAATTTTCTACTGAGAAAGTCCCCTTAAGCTGCGCCGTCAAACCTTTTAAAAGTGTAATTCCGAGTGTAGTTGTATTTGCAAAACTAAAATCGGCGGGTAATCCTACTCCATTATCGCTGATCTGCATCTCTATAGACGTTCCTGTTTTTTTAAGAAGAACGCTAATCTTTCCTGCCTGATTATCCGGAAATGCGTATTTCATTGCATTGGTTACAATTTCATTTAAAATTATACCTACTGGAATAGCCTGGGAAACATCGAGAGAGATGTCATCGATGGCCCACTCCAGGGTGATATTGTTCTCCTTTTGATTTAAGGAGCCGTTCAATGATTGAATCAATTCATTGAAATATGTGGAAAGGTTGATCTCTGTAATGCGCTCAGTTTTGTATAATTGATCATGAATAAGTGCAATCGACCGAACCCGATTCTGACTTTCCAAAATGGCCTGTTGCGCTCCTTCGTTTGACATATATACGGATTGTGATTGCAGCAGGTTCATGACAATCTGCAGGTTGTTTTTAACTCTGTGGTTAACCTCTTTTAAAAGCAGGTCTTTTTCAAAGAGTAGTCTATCTTTGTCCTGTAAAAGCTGACTCTTGTCTGAAACAAGGCGCTGAAGAGAAATATTTTGCTGGTCAATCTCTGATTTCTGTTTCAATAAAAGTGCATTACTGCGTTGTTTTAATCGGTAGCGGCTATAGAGTAGTGCCGTTATAATGAATAAGAGAATGCTTCCTGAAATTATTGCCTTCTGAAACAATTGAGTGCGCTTTAATTGACTGTTTTTTAGTTCTGCCTGTTTTTTTAGCGTCTCGATATCATTGTTTCGCTGTTCTGTTTCATTCTCAATATGCAGAAGGGACACCTGGTAAGCTTTTGTCACATTATCTATAGAATCCTTGATTTTCTGGGCAAGAAGGTGATGGTCGATTGCTGACCTGAAATTCCCCCTGACAGAGTCAAGTTCATAATAACGTTGTTCTGTCTTCAGTATGCCTGAGGCCGAATTGATCCGCTTTACGATTTCAGCATAACGGTCGTTATAATATTGAGCAGATGCATATTGTTTGGTGCGTAAATAATATTGAGCTAAAACGCCATAAGTGCCCCGTACCTGATCATAGTTTTCAGGTGAAATTTTTGTTAATAAAATTCTGACTTGTTTGGTGTAACGTTCGGCTGTTTTGTATTTCCCTGCATAAGTAAGATTATAAATAAAACCGTTCGTCACATCAATACTGTCCAGAACATTCTGAGCATGATTTTGTATTTGGTTAAGTAATATGAGCGCTTTGCCAAGCCTTTGAGTCCGGGTGTAGGCTGTGGCTAACACCATAGAAACTGTTCCAACGTAATCCTGATTGTTGTGACGTTTAGCAATTTCTAAGGCAAGCAATGAATAGGGAATAGCGCGGCTGAAATCATTCATGTTATTACAGGTTACAGCCATTGTATAATATATACTGCAAAGTTGCAATGTCTTGTCCTGAACCTCTTTTGCTGTTTTAATCGCTAATAAATTAAATTTTATAGCATTTGGAAAGTCGCCCATCTCATTCGAAGTTCTGCCAAGCAGCCAGTATACCCTATGAACTTGTTTATAACCTATTGACTTTGCGACGTTCAATGCTTCGAAGAGTACTCTTACCGCATCTGTTTTTCGTTCTGCCAGTAACAGCAGTTCTGCATAGTCTTTTAACAATGAACTTAGCCGGAATAAGAGCCGTTCCTTCTTAAATATAGCGATGGCGATGCTATCATAGGATATTCTTTTAAGGAGCCCGTCCGTAGTATAAATGTCAAAATGGTTACCCATTAAAATATGACTTTCTGCTACTCCGCGACTATTTTTTACTTTTCTTGAATACTTAAGTACTTGCTGAGCGAGTCGGAAACCTTCATCGGTCTTTCCTTTTTTATTAATACAGAGCGCATAAAGAATCATTGCGTCGATGGTTCCATCATTGTATTTCAATTTTTGACTCAGTTTTTTGGCATCATTTGCCAAACTGAGCGCTGAATCAGCCTGTTTGTTTCCACTGCCCGATTTAAGGATCATAGCTCTTCCCAATGCGAGTTCAATGTGGATCCTATCAGTATCACCCTTACTCAATGCTAACCGGTTTTTCAGTTCAGGTAAGGATAATTCTTCCAGATAACTGTCCTGCGCGAGCGTTGGTATAGTGATAAGTAGCAAGAAAAGGCATAAGAACGCATTTTTCATTATGTATAGAAATTACATGCTAAAACTTTATAGTTTATGTCCGATAAAGATAATATATAATAAGAAATTAAAAGTAAAATCATATTCAACTACGAAATGTTGCCATCATACTGGCCCCTCATTCCTGGCATTTTAGAAATTTCAAAGCATGGTCCTGCTCCAGTGTTGGTATTTGAAAATATGAACCGGAAATTCTTAATTACTTCCTTTCTCTATTTTTTGCAAGTTCGGGCTGTTAATTCCTTCAAACTTATATTTTTTAAAATCCTCAGAATCCAGCGGAAGCAGGTGAAATTCTTTTAGTTCAGCAAATTCTATAACAAGTTCTTTCGCTTGAACGTTAACTACATGTCCCCCGGATTTCCTGTTTTTAGCTAAAAAATGGAAGTGCAGGCCAACAATATTTATTCCCGATAGATATCCTGGAATGTAAAATCCGATCATATCACCGTCTGTTTCTTTTAAATCAAAGAATCTTTGCTCAGAGAGCAGTTGAGCAAGAGGTTTATATGGCTTTTGCCGGATTGGTGGAAAAGCCCTTGTGCGGATATTTAAAAATGTTCCCTTGATACGGATGGCATAAATTGCATTAGGATCAGGCAGGAGCTTATCTATCCTGGCAAATAGATCTTTGAGGTCTTGAACGTCTGATAAGTAACTTATTGTGTCTGCCCTGAAGGTTGTCACGAATGCGAAGGGTGTCATAAGAACTTTTGAGGCTTCGATAGTTTGTCCTTTCGCATTACTCTGATAAGCCTTTCCGTCCACGATAGTCAGTTCTCCATCAATGTAATTTGGCGCACCGATGCCGAAGTCTCCCTGCTGCGTCAATCGATCTATAGATAATTGTCCTTCGTAGAGCCCATCGATAAAGGCGCTGGCTACGCCATACTGAAAGAGTCCTGGTTTAGCGTTATGCATCAACTCTCGTTTATCCTGCTTTATCTCGCTAGTTTCAGACCGGTAAGGCAATTGCCCTAACAACTCAGCATGAACAAATAGAAAGAATGCGAAGAATACCAGCCTGTTTTTCATTTGGTAAAATACGGAAATAGATTTTATGCTGCAATGTCCTGCTTATATCAGAAAGCTGATAATAGTTATTGAATGAGTGATGACTCAATTTGTTCGGCCTTGAATAAATTTGGTAGTGAAAAATTACTTCAAATCTAAAGCTAATAATTAGAAATTATGATGATGAAAAAGATTGCCATTTATGGCTTTGGACGGATTGGCAGGCAATTCTTAAGAATCGCGCTAGACAACAGTTTATTCACCCCTTATGCAGTGGCAGACGTGAAAGACGTCAAAACACTTGGTGCATTGTTCTCTGTAGATACCAATTACGGACGCTGGCATGGAACTGTA